>Ga0163162_10003209_pt1 | contig 15648 bp, 18 predicted proteins | sample S55metaG_FD_115310 | JGI IMG/M metagenome (GOLD analysis project Ga0163162, IMG submission 115310) | Switchgrass rhizosphere microbial communities from Kellogg Biological Station, Michigan, USA - S5-5 metaG | ecosystem: Host-associated > Plants > Roots > Rhizosphere > Soil | place: USA...
ATAATTCACCGCCATAAAAACTGGCAGTTCATCAATATATTTAATCAGATGATAGATGCTTCCGGTAAACCAATACGAGAATATTATGATAAAGATGGTTTGCATTTGAGCAGCTCCGGTTACACTTTGTGGAAAAATGCGGTTTTACAGCGAATGCCACAAAGTATCAAATTAGCTTAATATAGGGTTTACACGCATTTGTCATCTTTCAGCGGTTTTAAAGATGAAAAGAGAGTACCATAAGTGGTTCAGTCCGTCGCTTCAGCGCAATATGGAATTGCTGGTTTTCGGCCATGCGGGCGCCTCTGTTTTATTTTTTCCCACCCGTACAGCCCGGTTTTATGATTATGAAGACTGGAAAGTAATTGAAGCGTTACGCACCAAAATCGAAGCCGGTCACCTACAGATCTATTGTGTTGATAGTATTGATCTCGAAAGTTTTTATAACGAGTACAGTCATCCTTATCACCGTATGGAAAGGCACCTGCATTATGAGCAATACATTTTGCAGGAGGTGGTACCGTTGATGAAAACACTTAATGCGGCCGGCTCAATTATTTCGGCAGGCTGTAGTATGGGGGCTTATCACGCGGTTAATATTGGGTTTAAACATCCCTCGGTATTTGTTAAGGTGGTAGGTATGAGCGGGCGCTATGATATTACCCAGGCTATGGGGAATTTTCGCGACCTGCTTGATGGCTACCGTGATGAAAATGTGTATTTCAACATGCCCAACCAGTTTTTAAACGATTTGCACAGCCCCGAAATTATTGCCCAGATCAAGCGCCTTCAAATTATCCTCGCTGTAGGCGAAGAAGATGCATTTTTAGAGGATAATAAGTATTTAAGCACTGTGCTGGCCAGCAAGGGCATACAAAACAGCCTTTATATTTGGCATGAAGAGGCACATCGTGCCCGTTACTGGCGTAAAATGGTGCAGCTATATTTCTAAAAGCAAAACACTTTCCGGTTTGTTATACTGGCTATAATTAAAAATATTATGGGGACTATTGAACTGGTACAGGGCGATATCACAAAAATTAAGGCTGATGCCATTGTAAACGCCGCAAATACCTCGTTGATGGGTGGTGGAGGCGTGGATGGCGCTATACACCGCGCCGGCGGACCGGAAATATTGGAAGATTGCCGTAAAATAGTAGCCCGGCAGGGTGGCTGCAAAACCGGGCAGGCCGTAATAACCACCGGCGGTAAACTGCCTGCCAAATATGTGATCCATACCGTTGGCCCTGTTTACAACAGCGGTAAAAAGGGAGAGGACGAACTGCTACATTCTGCTTATTTAAATAGTTTGAAACTCGCTGCTGAAAATGATATACACACTATCGCTTTTCCTAATATCAGTACCGGCGTTTACCATTTTCCTAAAGATAAAGCAGCGGAAATAGCCGTTAAAACCGTCAAGGATTTTTTAGCAGATAATAAAGTGGTTGAGAAGGTGATATTTGTTTGCTTTGACGATGAGAACTTTGGATTATACCAGGACTTGCTTGCTCAAAAATAACCCGGATTTGCCAACCCGGTGTTAAGTGTATAAATTGCAGCTATGCATCCTGCTTTAAAACAACATCTGGAAGGTAAACTGATCCTCTCGCCAGCGCATGAGCAGTTGGTAGATAATTGTTTTAAACCCGGCTTCACTAAACGTAACGAGATCCTGGTTGAAAAAGGGAGTATTGCAAAGCATTTATATTTTGTAGTAAAAGGTTGCCTGCGCGTGTTTTTAACCGATGACAATGGCAACGAGTCGACCCGGTTCCTGATATTTGAAGGACGTATGGGTACTGCATTCCCGAGTTTTATATTGAAAGAACCTTCTGTTGCCTCTATTCAAAGTCCGGAGCCATCAGAACTGTTAGTATTAAGCCATGCAGATCGCGACTTGCTATTGAAAGAGATTCCCGGGTTTGAAACCATGTACCGCACCGGGCTCGAACTTGATTATATTGCGTCCATCCAACGGATTGAAAGCCTCATCACCATGGATTCAAAAGCAAGGTATAATATCCTGATGCAGACCCAGCCTGAAATCATCAAACGATTACCCAATAAAATAGTTGCCGATTACCTCGGCATCTCACAGGAAACCCTGAGCCGTCTCAAATCAAAAAAATGATTTATTGACTATTGTCAATCTTTTTAAAGTGCTAAATGCCTTGTTTTGTGGTATAAACGCTAAACATGATGTGCAAACAAATACTTATCACTACTATATTACTGCTATCAGGCGGTGTAACTTTAGCTCAAAACCTGGGTGAGCGTACTTTTAATTTTAAGGATGAAAGCCGTAATAACCGCCCGGTGGTCACAGAAATCTGGTATCCTACCACCGATATGTTAAAGCCCGTTGATAAACACTTTTCGCCTTTTTTAAGGCAGCCAACGGTGCATAACGGCAAGCTTCCGGTGAGTAAACTGCCGCTTATCCTGCTCTCACATGGCACAGGTGGCGGCAGGCTAACTTTAGAGTGGCTTGCCCAGGCCCTTGCAAACAGCGGTTGCATTGTTGCCGCTGTTGATCATTATGGCAATACTTATGATCATAAGATCCCACTTGAATTTGTTAAGCCATGGGAGAGACCCTTGGATATCAGCTTTGCCCTTACCTCCTTGCTGAACGACCCGGAAATTGGCCAGCTTATCGATCAGCAAAAAATAGGGGCAACCGGCTTTTCATTTGGGGGCTATACCATGATCGCCCTCGCCGGTGCAAAGCTTGATTTTGAGCAGGCCCGCAATTATTATAAAACCATAGGCCGTAAGGAGCTGGACATTCCCGAGTTTCCTGGCTTGGTAAAGTTGCTGGACGACAGTAGTTTGATTGCCGACTCTAAACATGTGCCCCCATTAAAAGATAATCGTATCAAAGCTTTTTTTTCTATATCGCCGGCATTAGGCTTTGGATTTATCCATAAGGAGCAGGTAGCTGATATTAAAGGCGCTTTATACATAGTAGGCTCACAAAGCGATAGTATAGCTCCGGTTTTAACCAATGCAAGGCATTATCACCAGTTGATCAGCAAATCAAAATACACTGAATTACCTGGTAAAGTAGGCCATTACGTTATGCTTGGCGAAGCCATTGATGCTGTGAAAAAGGAAGCGCCGATATATTTTACCGACGATCTGTCTGTTAACAGGCATGCCATCCATTTACAGGTGGATAGTTTGGCTGTTGCGTTTTTCAGAAAAGAGTTGAAGTAGTTTTAGGCTCAATTAAAGTCAAAAAGCCTGCTAAATTAGAGTTTAGCTGGCTTTCTGATGTTTCATATATAACAGAGTATTTACCTGCTTGTAGAGTTTTTCAGGAAAGGTGTAATATTAGTAGCCTGAACCGTTTCCAGGGTTGAAACATTAAATGCTTTAAAGCGGGTGCTACCACCAAAAATAAACAGCATGTTATTTACTATAGCTGATGATGCAGCACGGCGCGGTTCCATATTTGATTTCAATTTGGTGAATTTGCCGTTATCGGTATCAAAGTACCCTAAAAGGTTTTCATCGTCATAACTGCCTGCAACAAATATCACATTACCGCTTGCCGCCACACTATTGGCCGACATAAACTCGGGCAGTTTACCAACCGTTTTCCAGGTATTGGCTTTAATATCATATGCATAAATATTAGTGCCCTGGTGTTTAAGGAAAGCATCATAGCCGCCAAAAGTGTAAATAACACCATTTACCACAGTGCCGGCAGCTTGCAGGTATTCAGGCATATCGGCAAGCTGGGTAAATTTGAGTGTTAACGGATTAAATTCATAAACAGAGTTGATACTGTGTTTACCGTCCCGGCTACCACCAAATAAGTAGATCTTGTTGCCCCATTCAACAGCACTGCCATATGTACTGGCCATTGGGTTTAACACATTGAGATTTTTTACCTCGCCGGTTTTAATATCAACACTTTGCACTCCCTGAAATATTTGACTCGTGCGTATATCAGCGCTGACACCGCCAATACCTCCAAAAATATATATCTTACCCGTAGCAGGTACATAAGCCGTTGCTGATTGAACTTTGTTGCCGCCCATATCGGCAATTTTTGTCCAGTTGTTGGTTTCAGGACTATATTTAAGTACATCTGACGAGTAGCCACCGCGTCCGCCTTTATAACCTGCAACGGTATAAATATTGTTGCCATCGGTAACGCTGCTGGTCCAGGTAAGCGGGTAGGGCAAATTGGTCACATTTTTAAAAGTTACGGTTGGTGTAACCGCAGGCTGGGTTTGTGCTGATACCGGGTTGTAACTTAAGCCGGCAATTGCAGCTAACAGGCACAAGGTTTTTATTGATTTCATGGAGGTTTAGTATGTTTAAGTGAATTTACTTATTATTAGAGTAATTAATAAGTATTTAGTTTACTTGTAACCTACTATTTACATTGAAATTAAATTAGTCGTACAGCTGCAAAGATGCCTGGTTTATACTACAGGGTTTTCAATATCCGCTGGTAAATGATATTAACGGGCTCAATGAATAAAATGGTGGCTATGATGATAAAAAATATCTGCCGGTCGCTTTCTTTATAACTTGCAATAGCTAATAAACCAACGGGCAAAAAAAACAGGGGAGCGGCATATTTGAGTATGCTCCATGTGTTTTTTATCCTGATTTCAATGATGTTGTAAATAAGGTAACTGCAAAAGGCAATCACATATCCCGGAATAGCAAATAAACCATACATGATTGCTGCTTCAATCTCGCTGCCCTCACGGGTAATACCATAAATAATAAGTGTAATTATCAGAAAAGGTACACAAATCCCTGCCTGGATAAGTGCGTGTGAAATTAGGGTGACAGGTTGCTTTAAACTCATTGGAAGCTTAAAAGTAGTATAAAGTTTGTGAATAATGCAAGAGGATCGGCTGAGAAAAAAGCAAGGCGCAGAGTTGGCTCACCTCGCCGGTGCTTCGCACGGTGACCTCTCTCTGCTACGCAAAAACGGTGAAAAATAAAGCCTCTCTTTGCGTAGCAAAGAGAGGTGACGAGTATAGCGAAGTAGGGATGAGTTGATATTACTCAAACGATATAGTTAAAATATACGGCTTCAGGTATGGCTACTGCCATATTGGTTAAGCGTAAAGCTATATATTTGAAATACCAACCCCAATACAAACTTCATGAGAAATAAGTACTACCTGCCACAGGTGTTTGTGGTGTCTGCTTTATCCCTTAGTTTTAGCCTGGCTGCATCGGCGCAGGAAAAGAACATCTACCATAAAGGCTGGATAGATTTTAATAAAAACGGCAAAATGGACGTGTTTGAGGACCCATCGCAAACTATTGATAAACGTGTGGCCGATCTGGTAAGCCAGATGACCGTTGAAGAGAAGACCTGCCAGATGGCTACACTTTACGGCTACAAACGTGTATTAAAAGATGAAATGCCCGTACCCAACTGGAAAAACGAAGTGTGGAAAGACGGCATTGCCAACATTGATGAGGAACTGAATAACCTTACCTCCCATACAGATGATGCGCCTACGCAGTATTCATACCCGTTCAGCAAGCATGCTTCGGCTATTAATACTATTCAAAAATGGTTTGTTGAAGAAACCCGCATGGGCATCCCTGTTGATTTTACCAACGAGGGGATCCACGGCCTTAACCATGACCGTGCCACTCCGCTACCTGCGCCAATATCTATAGGGAGCACATTTGATAAAGAGCTGGTTTACCAGGCAGGTAAAACCGTTGGTCGCGAAGCTAAAGCTTTGGGATATACCAACGTTTACGCGCCAATACTTGATCCTGCCCGCGATCAGCGCTGGGGCCGTGTGGTTGAATGCTATGGCGAAGATCCTTTCCATATTGCCGAAATGGGCAAGCAAATGGTACTGGGCATTCAGGAAGGCGGCGTAGCCTCAACCCTTAAACACTTTGCCGTGTATAGCGTACCTAAAGGTGGCCGTGATGGTAGCGCCCGTACCGATCCGCATGTGGCGCCGAGGGAAATGCACCAGTTGTATTTGTATCCGTTCCGCAGGGTGATCCTGGAGGCGCATCCCATGGGCGTAATGAGCAGCTATAATGATTGGGATGGCGTTCCGATTACAGGCAGTTATTACTTTTTAACCCAGCTTCTGCGCCAACAGTTCGGCTTCGATGGCTATGTAGTGAGCGATAGCGAGGCCGTTGAATTTCTGTACTCTAAACATCACGTAGCAGCCGATTATAAGGAAGCTGTAAGACAGGCTGTTGAAGCGGGTCTGAACGTGCGTACCAACTTTACCATGCCGCAAACTTTCATTATGCCATTGCGCGAGCTGATCAAAGAAAACCGAATTTCGATGAAGATCATTGATACCCGCGTAAGTGAGGTATTGAAAGTTAAATTCAGGCTGGGATTGTTTGACAGCCCGTACGTTAAAGATCCTAAAGCTGCGGATAAAATAGTACACACCGATGCAGATAAAGCCATGAGCCTGAAAATGAACCGCGAATCGATGGTGTTATTGAAAAATGCCGATAACCTGTTACCGCTGGATAAAAAGAAATATCCCAATATCCTGGTAACCGGTCCGCTGGCTAAGGAAACCAATTATGCTGTGAGCAGGTACGGCCCGTCGCACAACCCGGTGACTACCGTGTTAGATGGTATTAAAAATTATGTTGGCGGCGATGCCAAAGTTAGCTATGCAAAAGGCTGCGATATGATTGATGCCACCTGGCCGGAGAGCGAGATCATCGAAACACCGTTAACCGCACAGGAGCAAGCGGGTGTTGATTCGGCTGTGGCACAGGCTAAACAGTCGGATATTGTGATTGCCGTAGTAGGCGAGGACGTTGACCGTGTAGGTGAAAGTTTATCGCGTACAGGTTTGAACTTACCGGGCAGGCAATTGAAGTTGATCCAGGCTTTGCAGGCTACCGGTAAGCCTGTAGTAATGGTCATGATCAACGGGCAGCCGCTTACCATCAACTGGGAAAATAAATATGTGCCTGCTATATTGGAAGCCTGGTTCCCAAGTGTACAAAGTGGGCAGGTTATTGCCGAAACTTTGTTTGGTGATAACAATCCGGGAGGAAGGTTGCCGATCACATTCCCTAAAACAACTGGGCAACTGGAGTATAATTTCCCTTTCAAACCATCATCGCAGGCAGAGCAGGGCGGTCAAAACAGCTGGGGTAAAACCAGTGTAAAAGGCGCCTTGTATCCTTACGGTTACGGGTTAAGCTACACTACGTTTGAGTACAGCAACCTGCAGGTATCGCCCGAAAAAGGAAATTCCCAGGGCCTGGTTCAGGTAAGTGTTGATGTAACCAATACTGGCCAGCGCAAAGGCGATGATGTGGTACAGCTTTATCTTAAAGATGAGGTAAGCAGCGTTACCACTTATGAGTACGACCTGCGTGGCTTTGATCGCGTTACGCTAAATCCAGGCGAGAAGAAAACAATACAATTTACCTTGCATCCTGATGATCTGGCCCTGCTGGATAAAAACATGAACTGGACGGTAGAGCCGGGTAAGTTTCAGGTGATGATAGGCAGTTCATCAGTTGATATCAAACTAAAAAAGGAATTTGAGGTAGAATAAAGAGGAGGTGTTTATGACTTACGAAGTTTTTAAAAACTTCGTAAGTCTGTTATCCATTAAGTAGGGTAAGATGCTTTTACAAATGATTTTTTTGAATAAGTATACCAGATTTGGTCAGGCCCGACTATCTTTATACTTAGAAGCTGATCGAAAATAAAAACCTGTCGTTGCAAGAACGAAACAACTATAAATTGTGTCGTTTTGCTATAATTGTATATAAATATCTCTACTAAACCTTATAAAAACATCCCTTATGCTGTTAGATGATACCTGGGTATCGGTAGAAGCCGTATCCGACGATGATATTCCGTTGCTGGTCCGTTACCGGCCTAATTTGTTGAACTTTTTTGAAAGCGGTGTTTACCTGCAGCGCATGGACGTAACCTGGAGTTATGAAACGTTTGATCCCTCGCTGCTGCCCCCGGCAGATGAAATGCTCCTGATGGAGCAAGTAGAAGATGCATTGGTAGACCTGCTTGAAGATGATCATCAAAGCATACTGGCCTTCGTATTTACCGGCGAAAACGAACGCTGGTGGGCCTGGTATACCACAGATATTGAGGAAGCGGGCGACAGGTTAAACGACGCCTTATCCGAATTTGATGAACTTCCCATTAACATCACCGTTATCGATGACCCGGAATGGGAAGAATATTTTGGTGTAATGGAGGATTTTGGAGAGGACGGGGAGTAAAGTCGCCCTCTTTTAACTTCTAATTATGGGGCCCTTTTGGGCGCTCTAATTTCTGAAAAGGTATCTTCAGGATATTTACAAACCTGCCGTTAACGCTTTTATCCATATGGGTATCAATGCCAAAGCGGGTGTTCTCCTGTTCAAGTTCACCAAAGGTACCGAAAAGCCTGTCCCAGATGCTTAGTACGTCGCCGTAATTGCGGTCGGTATGTGGCAATTGGTAGTGATGGTGTACGTGGTGTAGGTTTGGGGTTATAAAAATCAAACCAACAATTTTATTAACGCGCTGAGGTAATCTGAACTCGGTATGGGCCAGGATATTAAACAATGACTGGAATGTTTGCCTCAATACTAATACCCCAATTGCCGGGCCGCAAATAAATACCCAAAGCATTAAACAACAGGTACGTACACAGGTTTCGCCGGGATGTTCGCGCACTGTGGTTGAAACATCAACATGAAGGTCGCTGTGATGTACGAGATGAAATTTCCAAAGCGGGTCTATTTTGTGCATCACCACATGGTAAACATATTCGCAAAGGTCAAGCAGCATGAAAAGACTGATATAATAAACCCATTTATTATGATGACCGGGTATATAATTGATCAGCCCCCAATGATGGGCGTTGGTCCAGCCAAGTATGATCAAAACAATGGTTGTAAGCAATAGCTGGATAGGGAGGGCGGTAAAAATGAACATAAGGTTGGTTTTATTATGTTGCCAGCGCTTTTTTACCGAAATTATACCAGAAGCAAAGCAAACTTCCATCAGCCACAACGAGCATATGATGAAAGCATATAAAGCAACCTGCACAGCATCCTGATGCTGGTCAAGAAATTGGGTAATAGTCATCTTAAATTAATAGGGGTTATTACTTTTAATAATATAAGTAGAAGTAATAAGAGGGCAAGATAGCAGTTTGCCCTTTTTTAAGCATGAATATTTGATGAAGTATGTTAAGCTGGCGTTAAAATCATGTGATTAATTGGGGCGAAATAATTTCCGTTCGGCTATTTAGACACCAAAAAAATCAGCGTAAATTTAACTCAATGAAAATTCCAAAAATTACCGGCATAATCGACAGGCGTATATTGGTGAACTTTATAGTAGAGGCGGATATAGCACGTAAAATGGTACCGCCACCCTTCAGCCCGAAGCTTTTTAATGGCAAGGCTATTGCCGGGATCTGTTTGATCAGACTTAAACAGGTACGACCTAAGGGTATACCTGCTTTTTTAGGAGTTGGATCTGAGAATGGTGCGCATCGTATTGCTGTTGAATGGCATGAAAACGGAGAATTAAAAGAAGGAGTTTATATCCCGCGGAGGGATACTTCGTCTTTATTTAATACGGTTGCTGGTGGCAGGGTATTTCCCGGCAGGCATTACCAGGCCAAATTTGATGTTGATGAGCACAACGATCAATATCATGTGGCTTTCACCAGCTCGGACGGAACGGTGATCAGTGTGAACGCCAAAGTTGCTGATCAACTTAATCCGGATTCGATATTCGGGACGCTTGAGGTAGCTTCTGATTTCTTTAAGGCCGGATCAACAGGATATTCGCCCAATGGCAATAAGTATGAAGGGCTGGTATTACATACTGATAACTGGAAAGTTCAAGCGCTTGAAGTGAGCGCTGTTAAATCGAGTTTTTTGAAGATGAAACCATTTTTCCGACAGGTTCAGTAAAGTTCGACAATGCGTTGCTCATGACCAATGTTCAGCATGATTGGTCATCCGGCTGTGATAAACCGATGGTAGTGAATGCTTAATTACTACTTTTAAATACCTTTGCGTTTAAGCAAAAAATGAAACTATCGGTCACAGAACAATCTACAGGCGGCGACCTGCTGCTCCTTATCAACGAGAAACATTTCGACAGGATGTTTTTTACGCGAGATCGTCAGCATAAATACCTCACCATAGCCTGGAACAAGAGCGAAAAGCAAACCGTAACCATTGATGAGGTAGAGTATGATTTTCTGCCCAATACCATCCTGCCATTAATGGTTAACCAGTCTTTCCGTTTTGAACGGCCTGAAGATATTGTGGCCTGGCAGTTTAATCGCGATTTTTATTGCATTGTTGACCATGATGAAGAAGTAAGCTGCGTAGGCTTCCTGTTTTATGGCAGCGCCGGGCAGGTATTTGTTACGCTTGATGAAACCATGCAGTTTAAATTGCAGCGTCTGCTTGATATTTTTATCGAAGAGTTTGAAACTGCTGACAATATCCAGATAGATATGCTCCGGATGCTGCTGAAGCGGCTCATCATTATTGTAACCCGCCTGGCAAAGGCTCACAGCGGTCATAAAGAGGCGATGGCCGATGAGAAATTTGGCACTATCCGCAAGTTCAACTTAATGGTTGAGAATAATTACCGCGAACACCATACGGTAGCCTATTATGCACAGCAGTTAAATAAATCACCCAAAACGCTGTCCAACCTTTTTGCATTGTATAACCACAAGCCTCCTTTGCAGGTAATCCAGGAGCGGCTTATTATCGAGGCTAAGCGCTTATTGTACTATACCGATAAGTCGGCCAAGGAAATAACTTATGAACTTGGTTTTGAGGATGCGGCTTATTTCAGCAATTTCTTTAAAAAGCATACCTCATTTTCACCCACCGATTTCAGAAATAATAAGGTTTTGGTAGCCGAAGGGAAATAATTACAAGAACCCGGGAAGTTTGTCTATTCTGCAGGGCTGCTAAACTCGCCATCTTTGTATTGTTAATTCAAAACAACAAAAATTAACATTACAAAAATGAAAACTTTCGCAATTCCAACAAGAGAACAAGTAACACCAGAAAACCAGGGTATATTTGATACATTAACCAAAGTAATTGGCCGCGTGCCAAACCTGTTTGCAGTTTTTGCAACTTCAGATCATGCATTGGCTAACTATATAACACTTTCAAACGGTAAAACATCATTACGTGCTAAAGAAAAAGAAGCCGTAAACCTTATAGTAAGCCAGGTAAATGATTGCGCTTATTGTTCTGCCGCCCATACTGCTATCGCTAAAATGAACGGTTTTACTGATGACCAGATCGTTGAGATTCGTGGTGGTTCAGCTTCATTTGATGCAAAAATTGATGCTTTGGTTAAAGTAGCTAAATCAATCACCGAAAATAAAGGCCACGCTGATCATCAACTGGTAGAAAACTTTTATGCTGCCGGTTATACACAAGCTAACCTGATCGATGTAGTTGTAGCTGTTGGCGATAAAACCATCACCAACTATGTATATGCCTTAACCCAGGTACCAGTTGACTGGCCAGCTATTCCCGAATTGGTTAAATAATATTTTCGATTTATAGTTTGTTTACACGCTTATGCCCGCCCTGCACTGCAACGCGGGCATAAGTATTTATCCCTTAAATATATTTATATCATGAACTTTGCACGCTTTGCTTTTACCGATGGTGTTAAAAAACTACAGGAAAAATACGGTAGCCGGGACAGTTACGCCCGCATGGAAAACCTCATGGCCGATAAAGAGGGTATTGCCGAATTTGAGAAGGCATTTGTAGAAAGCCGCGACAGCTTTTACATGGCCAGTATTGGCGAAAACGGCTATCCGTATATTCAGCACAGGGGAGGGCCAGCCGGTTTTATCAAGGTGATAGATAGCCACACTATTGGTGTTGTTGATTTCAGGGGTAATAAACAGTATATTTCGGTAGGTAATGTGATGGCGCATCCGCAGGTATCTCTGTTTTTGATGGATTATCCCCACAAAACAAGGCTTAAGATCTACGCAGATGTGCGTATTGTTGAGCTTGCAGATAACCCTGAACTATTTGACCTGATAGATCCATCTGAATACAAACATACCGCCGAACGCATGCTCATCTTTGATGTAAAAGCCTTCGACTGGAATTGTCCGCAGCATATCACTCCCCGGTATACTGTTGATGAAATTAAAGAAGCCTTCGCCCCACAAAACGAATATGTACTTAAATTGGAGTATGAAGTTGCTAAGCTTAAAAAGCAATTGGAGGAGAAGTAATATCGATGATCGGACAGATAGTTTTTTGTAGCGTTTAAAATTCTACATCTAAGTCCTGTTCTGGATTAAGTTCATTTTCGTCAATCTTTATCCCATATTCTATTAATTTGATGAAGTCATATAACTTAAAGGTCATGCTTTCAACGTGTTTTATGAGTGGGAAATTGAACCGAAAGTCGTAGCAGGTAAATTCCACTTCGATAAATCCACGTTTTGGGCTCTTAAGTTCAAAACTTAAATAACGTACTTTCCCGCTAACACAATCCTCCAGCTTTAATTTAAAGCTGTTTGAGTCGATTAAATCGTAGGTATATTTCATACGCCCATCTAAATTATATTTAATAGCTGTAAGCAAGGTTTTAGCTTTATTAAATGTCATTGTTGGATTAAATAAAAAGACTTGTTAGGCTGCTTAAATGTATAAATAAGTTGCCGTGCACAAATGTTATTTCTTTTTTACCGGGCAAATTTCTAAGTATAAGGTTTTTGTAAATGAGGGGTAATAGTTTACCTTAGTGGTGCTAACAGCCAGGCATAAACCCATGAGCAGTATCAACCAACAAATAATCCCCATGCTTGCCTACGAAGACGGCATTGCAGCTATGCACTGGTTGTGCGATGTTTTTGGTTTCACTGAAAATATGCGGATGACGGATGATGCCGGTCGCCTTGCTCACGGTGAGCTTAAAATGGGCGATAGCCTGGTAATGCTGGCCGAGCCAACTCCCCATTATCAAAGTCCGGCACATCATACCCAAAATTGTGATATTGCTGCTAAATGGAGCACTGTGCCCTATGTTATTAACGGAGTTTTGGTTTATGTAGATGATGTTGAGCGGCATTATACTACCGCGAAGCATAAAGGGGCCACTATTCTAAGCGAACTTGAATATGGTTTCCCCGGTACCCGATACCGTGCTGCCGACCTGGAAGGTCAGCGCTGGATGTTCATGCAAATTGAAAAAGATAAAACTATTCTATGACTACGTTATTGCATCTGCTGTTTGTTGTAATTAAATCATCTGTTCTTGCCCTGATTTATACACCGTTTATCTGGTTTTTATGGGTATTGATTTTAAAAGCAAGGAAAAAGTACACCGGTTTTAAATGGTACAAAATATTTGCAGTTTATAAAATTGTCAGCATTCTGCTGTTAGTGTTCTCATTTACCTATTATGGCAATAAAGGCCTTGGTGATGAGTCCCGGATTCCATTGGGGTATGGTGAGGTTATGAGAGCAAGCGACCAGTTTGCTTATTTTGTACCTAAAGGAAAAAGCGGGCAGATCCACGTAGATACCTATGTTTTAAAAGGGGATAACCTTTGCATGTCGATTGATTCGGGGTACAAAGTATATAATTTGAAAACCAAAGGCGTTGTCAATTTCAGTGATGGGCAAATGTATGATGCTTTTGCTTTTTCATATGGCTTACCTTTATCGCTCCAGCTACAAAGTTTCAAAGTGCAGTATGACCAATACTGGGGTGGATGGCGGTTTTGGCTGCTGCCGTAGTTGAATATCGGGTTCAAACATTCCTCCAGGCTAAATTTTAGTCAAAACTTTCGCATATTTTATATCGTACACGGATATTATAGATATTTTTGTGCTTTGTAGGCAAATGGTACGTTAATAATGTCCATGTACTTACAACAGGTTTAATACTGTAATAAATACAGTTGTACTTAATTACTTTATTTTTAATTTTATAAATTCAGAACACTAAGGTGTTGCCTGTTATAAACCAAACTATAAAAATTGTTAATGGAACTTACAAATAAAGGGGTAAAGGGCAGCCAGTTAAAAAATATGATCATTAAAAGGCTTTATTTTAATAAGGCCATGTCGTGCGCAGGCTTAAGTGAGTTATTTGATAAAAGTATCCCTTCTATAGCTAAAGCCATCAACGAGTTAATGCACGAAGGTTTTGTTGTTGAGCAAGGCTATGCCCCTTCAAGCGGTGGCCGTCGCCCGTTAATGTATTCGGTAAAATCGAGTGCCATGCATATTTTGGCTATCGCGCTTGATCAGCTCACGGCCCGCATCCAAATGTTTGACCTGCTGAATAATCCTGTTGCCGATATGCTCACTTTTGAGCTGAAACTGCTTAACAATCCGGAGGCGCTACCTAAACTGGTTGAAGAGATCAATAATTACATTCTACATAGTGGGATTCCCAAGGACAGGATTGCCGGCATCGGTATCGGTATGCCAGGATTCATCAATATCACCGAAGGTATCAATTACACTTATCTTGATGCCGGCGGCCAAAGCTTAACAGCCTATCTTACTTCAAAAACCGGTATTGCCACTTATATAGATAATGACTCGAGCCTTATAGCGCTTGCTGAGCAAAAATTTGGCATAGCCAAATCACAGCAGGAAGTTATGGTAATAAACCTGGGCTGGGGTATTGGTTTGGGGATGATCGTAAATGGTAAACTTTTTCGCGGTCACAACGGTTTTGCGGGTGAGCTGAGCCATATCCCATTATCAGAAGATGGCTCCCTTTGCGAATGCGGTAAACGCGGCTGTCTTGAAGCCGAAGCATCCTTATTGGTGGTAGCTCAAAAAGCTATCGCAGGTATAAAAAAAGGCCGTGTAACGAGTTTAAAATACAACGAAGATGATCACTCCAAATTAATGGGTGACGCTCTGATAGAGGCCGCCAATAACGGCGACCAGTTTGCTATCGAACTGTTATCAGATGCAGGTTATAAAATAGGGAAGGCCCTTGCCATTCTCATCCACATCATGAACCCGGCAATTATAGTATTGAGTGGTCGTGGGGCTAAAGTTGCCAAGATCCTGATGGCGCCTATACAGCAGGCGCTTCATAAATATTGTATCCCCCGTTTAGCCGGCGGCACCGAATTGCTTGTATCCGAATTAGGTTTCGACGCTGAATTGATTGGCGCAGCTGTGCTGGTAATGGAAAACTTTGACAGGGTAGTTAAAACAAAAACTGCTAAAGCCGCTAAGAGTGCAGCAGCGTAAAGAATAAAAACACTAAACGCGCGTCATTGTGAGGTACGAAGCAATCCCCTAATTGCAGAGCCGCTCTGCATAGTTAGCGATTGCTTCGTGCCTCGCTATGACGTAATGGAGAGATAATTTAAACCTCAGATAAATACCCTTCCTGAATAATCCATTGCTTCCTGAAATTTATCCATATTAAGCCCTGTAGGCTCGTTTTGTGTTTTGAGGTAAGCTATCAGATTTTCGGTAGCGATATTGCCTGTGAGGTCATCTTTGGCCATGGGGCAGCCTCCGTAGCCCTTCAACGCTGTGTCGAAACGTTTGCATCCGCTTAGGTAAGCAGCAGCTATCTTGGGCTGCCAGGTATCCGGGGTAGAATGCATGTGGATACCGAACTCC
>Ga0163162_10003211_pt1 | contig 15640 bp, 10 predicted proteins | sample S55metaG_FD_115310 | JGI IMG/M metagenome (GOLD analysis project Ga0163162, IMG submission 115310) | Switchgrass rhizosphere microbial communities from Kellogg Biological Station, Michigan, USA - S5-5 metaG | ecosystem: Host-associated > Plants > Roots > Rhizosphere > Soil | place: USA...
ACGCCGAAATCGTGGACGGTAACGAGATTGGGATGGGAGAGGCTGCCGGCCACGCGGCATTCGCGGCTGAAGCGTTCGAGGGCGCTGGGCTCGGCCAGAAATTCTTCGCGAATCATTTTTACGGCGACACTACGATCCAAGGAAATGTCGGTGGCGCGATAGACCTTGCCCATGCCGCCTTGGCCGAGGCGGCCGTCGAGACGATAGCGATCGGCGAGCAGGCGAGGATTCGGAATGAGCGTGAGCGTCACGTTGTCCGTAGGACAGCGAATCGTGCCGGTGTCATAGCAGTTGCCGCATCGGGGACATTCCTCAAACACAACATGGGAAAGGCCAACCGGGCCGCGTGCGAGAAGTAACGCCATGGAACTGGCGACGGTTTCGAGCAGGCGGATGTCCTCGGTGCTGTAGGGTTCTTCGGAGCGCTTGGAACCCAGCACCAGAAGAACTTCGGTTTGTCCCTGGGTGAGAGAGACGGGAACGATGAGATCAATGTGGGCGTCGTGCAGGAAATCCTTATCTTCCTGAGGCAATCGCTGGCCCAACCATCCACTTTCAGCAAGAAGAACCGGAAAGGGCTTGCCGAAGACGCGAACCAGGGGAACTAGTTTGTTGGTGGAGCTCAGTTCGGCATAGAGAGCCTGCGGGGGAGAAGCGGCAATGGTGCGGTAGGCGCCATCAGAAGGGCCGCGAGAGATCAGCGCGCAAAATTGAGCGTGAAGCGCATCGGTAATGCGCGCGACCACGGACGGAGCGACCTGGTCGATGCTGGCGGACTCGCGAATTTCGTCGGCGATGTCGTGAAGGAGTTTTTCGCCGTCGTAACGATCGCGGAAGAAGCGGCGATCGAGAGAGGAGAGCCACGACTGACGGCGCACATAGGCCAGGCCGGCGAGTGCGGCAATTCCCACGTAGAACCACCCACGGGCTTTGAGAATGTCGAGTAGCGGCTCGCGACCGTGCACGACCAGATCGAGAAGCAAAAGTCCAGCGACGAACGGCGGAACAGAAAGCAGAGAGCGGCGTGCAAACGCGTATTGCAGGCCGCGGCGAATGATGATGCGAATGTCGAACAGGCGATGGCGCAGGATGCAGTAGGCGAAAGAGAGCGGAAAGACGAGATAACCGACAGTAGTGACCAAATCGAAGACCGCGGAGGTCAGCCAGGCGCCGGATTCGGGGTGGAACTCCAGGAAGGAAGTCCATAGGACGCGGGGCATGTACGAGGCGAGGCCGATGACGGAGCCAACGATGAGGACGCGCAATTTGCGCCGCTCGGTCAGATTGTCGAGGCGCCAGTAGTTGATCAACAAAACGAGAATGCCGGCGATCATGTACACGGTGCTTTGCGCCCCAAAGCCGACCAGCACCCAGGGTTTCACGAGGGAAGTCAGGTGCGCCGGGTCGTACGTAGTACGCGCGAGCAAATAGAGGCTATAGAGCGTCGCGGCCGCGGGGCATGCGAGAAGCAGCACCCAAATCCAGAGTTTCTTGATGAGTTTCCGCGGGAAGAGCGCGAAAAACGTAAAAAGCAGCGGAGTGCGAATGGCGGCGGTGACGTAAACAATCATGACAGGCCAGGCGACGAGGAACGGAAGCGAGCGGAAGAAAGACGACAAGCCGTAAGGAAATGCGTCGAAGACCGTCGCCATGGAGACGAGGAACCAGCCGCCAAGGCGGCCGACGAAATCGCGCGGGCGATTGAACACGATGAGAAGGCCAACGAGGAGCGTGATGAGCTTGCTGAGGAGAAAAATGATTTCGGTGAGCCTAGCGGTGGGTGAGAGTACGCTCCAGGCGCGTTCGTGAATGGTGAGCGAAAGGTCCAGAGGCAGACCGTTGCGTTCCAGATGCAACGGGACAGGTTGGCCGGATACGAAATTCATCCGCAGAGCAAGCCAGTCGACAACGTTGGCGAGGCGCTGCCCGTTTACAGCGACGAGGCTATCGCCGACGGCGATTCCCGCCTTCTCGGCCGCGCCTCCGGAATCAACTTCGTCCACGACGACACGGTCACCGGAATCTTCAACGCCGAGGCCAGCGCCCCAAAGCCCGAAAAGAGCGTAATAGGAGAGGACCAGGTAGCCGAGGATGCTCGCGACGGCGAGAAGCATGACCCACGAGCGTGGGCGGGCGGAAGGCATGGCGGATTATAGATACAACCTACGCGACCGCAAGAGAAGTATAGGCACGCGCAAGATGCGCGGCGATCGGAGCAGGATTGCGATCACTGGCGGATGAGATAGGTCCCCACCAAGACCCTCATCGTGCCGTTTAATTTCACGACGTAGCTGACTTTGTCTTCCAGCTGGCCGCGCTGGCTGGGTTTGGGCGCTTTGTAGCGGACACAACCATCGTTTTTTTGGGCCATCATGCGCTCAACGGCGTTTGCGAGTTCGCTGTAGTAAGGAAGCGTGGCCATATCCTGGCCGACCATGGTGGGCATATAGCCGTGCGCGAGAATCTTGGTCCCCTGAAGGACGACAACATAAAAGTCGCCGTTTTTCCAATTCTTGTCGCCATGATTGATTTGCTGAAGGACCGTAGCTTGGTCTGTGCCGAGGGCCGCGACGGTTTTTTTGACCAGAGCTTGGACCTTTTCGATGTCGACGCCATTGTCGCAGCTGACTTCACGTGGAGCTTGCGCTGAAGACTGGGTTGGAAGCATGAGTGCGAAAGCGAGAACCAAGAGGAAATTTTTCATGGCTGCTGTCAACGGAAAGGGATGGACCTTGTGGGCCGGAGAATAGCATGGCTGCGCGCGTATAGTGCGTGAATTGAGCTAGCGGAGATGGGCGTCGAACCAGGCTTGCGTGCGCGCGGTGCGATCGCGGTCGTGTGCCGGATTGGCGAAGATGTGGCCCTCGTGCTCGTAGACCACCAGCGTGGTCTCTACGCCAAGCGTTTTGAGGGCGTGCCAAAATTCGTAGGATTGCGGCGTGGGGCACTCGCCGTCGGAGTCGCCAACGAGGATGAGCGTTGGCGTTTTTACTTTTTTGATGAAAGTGATCGGGGCGCTCTTGGCATAGACCTCCGGATCGTCATAGACGGATTTGCCGAAGAACGGAATCATCCACTGATCGATTTTGTTTTCGCCGTAGTAGCTTTGCCAATTGGCAATGCCTGCGCCGGCCATGGCGGCTTTGAAGCGATTGGTCTGCGTCACTCCCCACATGGTCATGTAGCCGCCGTAACTCCAGCCGGTTAGACCGAGGCGATTGGGATCGATGGGCGCGACTTTAATAGCTTCATCAACGCCGGCGAGGATGTCTTTCCAGTCGCCGTAGCCGAAATCTTTCACGTTGGCACGAGTGAAGGCTTCACCCTGGCCGAAGCTGCCGCGCGGGTTCGGTTGGAAGACGAAATAGCCGGCGCCGGTGAGCGGTAGAACGAAGTTGTTGGGACTGGGCCAGCTGGAGAGGACCGCCGCTCCCGGGCCACCGTGGACGTCGACGATCATCGGATATTTTTTGCTGGGATCGAAATCTTTGGGATAGATCAGCCAGCCTTGCACGTCGTAGTGGTCATTCTTCCAGTTGATGCTCTTTACTTCGCCCCAAGGAGCCGTCAGCCCCTTGTTACGTTCCGTGATTTGTTTCCACTCGCCGATGGGGCCGGCCCAGATTTCCGGCGGAGCGCTGAAGGAATGACGAATCACCGCGGAGGTCTTGCCGTCGGCCGCAACGGAGATATTCGGGCCCCACATTCCCGCCGATGTGGTTTCACTGCCGTGCCAGAGATTCAGGATGCTGGAGCTGGCGGGATCGAGAAGTGCAACCGCGGAATCGGCGACGGCGTACTCGCTGAAGAGAATTTTCCCGTCGTGAGTCCAGGAAAGAGCGCTGGCGGAGGCTTTACGATCGGGCGTGAGATTGGTGGGTTTGCCGCCGGCGGCGTTGATCAGGTAGATGTCGCCGCCTACGCTCGGCTCGTCGCTCATCAGGCCTTCGATGAAGGCGATTTTCTGACCGTCGGGCGACCAAGCGGGGCGCGCGATTTGCAGTGACGGCTTGTAGATGGATTGCATCAAGCCGGTGGCAGCGTCGAGGACGTGCAGCTCGGCGATGTACCAGTTGTTGTCGCCGTTGCCCAGAGCTGAGGTGACAACGAAATGGGCGCCGTCGGGGGACCAGTCGTATTCGTAGACGTACGCGTCGGCGGGGGAGATCTGGCGGAGCTTGCCGGTGGCGACTTCGATTAGTGCCAGGCGCTGTTCGAAGAAAGCGTCTTTGATTTCGCCGGTCTCGGGAGTTTCGGCGACCAGCGGGCCTGCCGAGCGAGTGGCATTTTGCGTAAAGAGGACGGCGATGGTTTTGCCGTCAGGAGACCAGCTCGGAGCGTCCAGGAAGCCCTTCACGGCGGTGAGTTTTTTCGGTACGGCTGCGGCGCCGGACTGGGTGATGGCGGCCACGTACAGTTGAAGCTGATCTTTTTTGACCGCGTCGGAAAGGAAAGCGAGGCGCTTGCTGTCGGGCGACCAGGCCAGGCCGCCTTCGGCATGATTTGTGTTGGCAGCGGCGGTGATGCGTTGCGGCGGCGCACTTGTTTTCAGATTTTTCACGTAGATTGCGGCGTTGCCATCGGCCGCGCCGTCTTTGCCGGTCAGAGCTTCGGTCCAGGCGACCCTTGTGCCATCGGGGGAAATTGCAGTGGAGTCAAAGCGATGTGTGGTGAGCAATGCTTTAGAGGTGGGGTCGAGAGCGGTGCCGGGCTGTGGCTTTTCGGCGGCCTTAAGGCGTTTCTCGACGTCTTTTTTTGTGCCGGCGGCGTCGCGCTTTTTCTCGTTGGGTTGCTGATCCTGGGCAATTGCGGCGCCACCGAATAGAAGGGCGGAAAAGGCGATTACGGTGATCGTTCGAAAAGACAATGCCATCGATGGATCCCTTCAACCAGAGATTTGAGCGCGTGTAACAGTAATGCCGCACCTTGGGGATCGCAAGCAAAAGAAGGCGGAGATGGACGGGCGGAGGATGGCCTGACGCGTTGGATGATTCGAGGTTGTGAGCGACCGCGGAGGTGCGTAGAATCCGCGCGCAGCGGTGTGCTGGAGGGATGCATGATCGATCGGCGTGGATTCTTGACTTCGTTTGCAGGCGCGGGGACGGCGGCAGCGGCGAGTGCCCCCGGCTTGGGATTCGGCGGGCCGTGGCGAGAGATGCTAGAGCAGGCACCGGCGAAGTTACCCGATCGCGGAGTATACGATTCGGATGAGGAGCGGTACTGGAGTGAGCTACGCAAGCAGTTTCTGATTCCGGCGGATGTGGTTTATCTCAACAACGGGACGGTGGGCTCGTCACCGGCGCCGGTGCTAAAGGCAGTGTTTGACGCATACAACGATACCGAGCGAATGGTTCAAAGCGATCCGGAGGACTATCCCATCTGGGGTTATGCGGCCTGGAACCAGTTTCGCGATCCGCTGGCGGCCTTTGTTGGGTGCAAGCGCGATGAGATTGCGCTGCTGCGCAACGCTACCGAAGCGAACAGCTACATCGCAAATGGCGTGGATTTGAAGACTGGTGACGAGGTACTGATTTCCGATCAGGAGCATCCCGGTGGAGAACATCCGTGGGCTCTGCGGGCCAAACGCTACGGAATCGTGGTGAAGAAAGTTATTTTGCCGAAACCTGTGCCGGACGCCGCGTCCGTGCTGGAACGGTTCAACCGCGCGATCACGCCGCGGACGCGCGTGATTTTCTTCAGTCACATCACGACGGTGACGGGCGTGGTGCTGCCGGCGAAGGAAATCTGCGCGCTGGCGCGGTCTAAGGGGATTTTGTCCGCGGTGGATGGGGCGCATGTGCCGGGGATGATGAAGCTGAATCTGCAGGAGATTGGCTGCGACATGTACACGGCCAGTCCCCACAAATGGCTGCAAGCGCCGAAGGGGTCGGGATTTTTGTTCGTGCGCGATGAGGTGATCGATCGGTTGTGGAACACGATCGCGACCGAGGGCTGGGATGATCCGAAGCTGCGCGCAGAGCGGTTGCAAAGGATCGGCAGTTCGAATGTGCCGTCGTTGTGTGGATTGCGCGCGGCGATCGAGCTGGCGAATCAGATCGGGATGGATCGCATCGAGAAGCGGCAGCGGCAGATGGGCGACTACCTGTTGAAGGAAATGGTGAAGCGAGGCGCAGAGTCATGGACTTCGCCCGATGCGGCGCTGCGGTGCGCGATCGTCACGGTGAATGTGCCGCCGATTGTGCGCCTGGAGCTGGAGAAGTGGCTGTGGGCGGAGCGAAAGATTCGGCTGCGCGGAGGCGAGCAGCCGTCAAAGCTGCGATTGTCGACGCCGTACTATGTGCTGAGGAAGGATGTGGATCGATTCCTAGAGGCGTTTGATGATTACCAGAAGGCGCATGCGGCTTAGGCTGGCGTCCCGTTGCCGGGCGCCTCAGAAGAATGGGATCCTAAGGATTACTGGAGCGATGACGTGATTTGCCGGTTCCTGGGACAACATCCGGTCCGGATGCGTTGCTGATCCCGTTCGGGCTGGAGGCGGGCTTCGTCTATCGGCTTTTCATTGCTCCGGCGGGCGGATTCGCTGCGGCGCTGTTTGGTTACGCCTATTTGGTCTTGTATATTCGCGAACAATCCCAAACGCGTTGACAGGTCGCCGCTATCCCGCGGTTTTCTTGACGGGGTAGCTTACAGAGCGGGGAAAAGTGATACACCTGCCTTTTACCGGTGCTTGGTCACACTTTTTCACTCCCGCAATAAAAAAATAAAAACGCATTGATCCCCAAATTGTGAGACGCACTCCATGCCATCGGATTTCAGCAATTCGTCCGTGAATGCATTACATTTCTCGTAGGGTTCCAAATCGTGAAAGGAAAAACGAAACGTTTAAATCCGAGCAAGATGTGGGATGCGGCTAGGGTTTACCGTAAGGAAGCCGAGAAATGTTACAAAGCGAAAGCATATTTGCTGCGATTGCGACCGGAGGCTGCGGATTGGAAGCATTGCTTCGGCTTTTCGATTTTGTTGAAAGTAGTGGACCGAAGATCGATGCAAACAACGATATGGGTTGATCAATCGAGCGTTTGCTCGACATTGAATTCCACATGATGCTCTTCGGCATTGGAATAAGACTGAGCATACACCTCTAACCCCCCCGAGCGCTTCTCTTGAATCCGCCTTTTCCTATCTGAATTCAGGCGGCGAGACCAACATTCCGACTCTTTCGCGGCGAGTTACTCCCCGTCTAACGTCACATGCACTTCCTTCATTTCCGTAATTTCCGTGATGACGATCGCGCGCGTCCCGTTGCGCTCAAATACGATCCCGTTCGCACGCACATATTTGCCCACGAAGGGCATTAGCTTCTGCCGCTGATCGTAATCCGGCATTTTGTCAGAGATAGGCAGATACAGGTCGCCATCCTTGGTCAGAATGACGAGCGGCGAACCGGCCCTCACGCATTCCAGCACGCACTTCATGCTCAAGTGAGTTGCGTTTCCATCGAGGTTCTGAATGGGACATGCAATATCTCGAACCAAGCCCTCAATTGTGGCTTTCGACTTATTTGCCCGGGAGCCTTCCATCGACGTTTTCTGTGGAGGCTGGTGCGCTGCCACGATTGACGCAACACCGCAGCCGGCCAGCAGGCAAAGGCGCAGAATTCGCTTCATCGGTTCTCCTTGGCAGTCAGGTCAATCGCGGAGTTCGGCGATCTTCCCTTGGTACTCTTGTAGCATCAGTAGGTTCCGGACATATACCTTCAGGGATTTCTTGGTCGTCCGTCAAAAACTTCTTTGAATCCACTGCAGGTCGCTTTAAGAAACGCGACATCCCGAAGACGGATGCTATGTCGCCCGGTCACAAAGCGTCAACACGTGTATCATAGAGTTGTTCTCGATCCCAAGTTTCCATTACCAGTTCCGACCTCCCCGGGAATAACGTGCTGAAAACAAGGCACGTACTAAAGTGTCGCCCACAAGTGCTACAAATGAAGAATATTGCTTTTCGCTGGGCGTTTTTCCTTTCAAAAGCGCACACTTCCGTCGCCGTTCGTTTTGGCGATAACGGTCCGCAGTGAAAACCACACGTAAACTCGACTGTCGTGTGTGAGAGCAGAAGCGTTCCCTCAATGCTGCTCTGGCGGAGACCCCAACGTTGCATTCAGCGCTCCCGCCAGTTGTTGGGCCGCATTCCACGTGGCTTCGTCCACTTGATTTGGGAATAATTTGAACACGAGTGCCCTATTCGAATCCGGAGGCGGCGTGTCGCAGAGGTCTCTCCAAAAATCATAAAGCCCATATGCTCGATCGATAATGTAGCGTTCTCGTCCGGCACCAGCTAGTTTGTCTCCTATCGTTTGTAACAACTTCGTCGGATCCTTAAAATAGTCCCATAGTATGTAAAGAATTCGCGTCGAAGGCTTCCTTTCTTTCGCAAGCATTACTTTCCAAGCGTTGTTGAAGTCATGAGCCAACTGGTTCCTTTCTTGCCGAGTGTTAGCGGCATTCCAGGTTCCTTCATAGGTTGTGAGGTAGTTCCTGAAAGTGCGGTACCGTTGCCTAATTTCAAGAATCTCAGGAACCAACGCTTGCACTGATCCCTTACAGTTTTTCAGCGCCATTTGAGCCACGGGAGGCAGGGAAATCCGCCAAAAATCTGACTCACTGGCTGTTATGCAATCCTCGATATCAGCCTCTTTTCGTAACTGCTGCATCACCTTGTCGTAGATCTGGCGACCTTTGATGTTGCCATTTTGAATCGCGCCGATCTGATGAGGCAGCGCAGGGAAAGCCGGATACATGTGCATTCCAAGAATCCTAGCGATGTTCATGTAGGCGCGAGATCGGAAGTTGAGCCCCTCCAAAAAGAGTAGTTCTCGGGGACTAAGGCCGACGTTCCTTCCAAGATCGAATCGAATTGGGGATTCTAACTCCTCCTCGCCTATCAAACCCGCTGCCGTGTGCTTTTCGCGCTCTGCATCGTCCAGGATGGGGATAATCTGTCTTGGCCGCAGTAGCTGTGGTGCTTTAGCCACCAAATCCAGCATCATTCGATACCGTGCAGACTCCGCAGACGGATCGGCATAAAAGCTGTAGGGCGTCCACAGCAGATCAGTCAAAAAATCCCCATACGTGTAGTCCACCCCAAGTTCAGATAGCAATTCCTCAGTATCTTCGGCACTTGGAAAAGGAGCTAGGACCCTATGCTTGACCAAAGCTTTTACGAAGGATGAATTCTCAAGGACATCTTCAATGGTACGGCTGCTGTCTTCAGGAGCACCTCTTGCGACAGTCCGTAGATCGTAAAATACCTTGTCGTGAACGACGAGAGACTCGATAAGCGTCGCCAAAGAATGTACAAAGCTTGGACCGATAGGCAGGCCTTCGTCCAAACCGCGCACAATAGTTAAGAGAACTTCATCCTGCAATAAACCAGTGTTTGATAGATCTTGCCTGGAGACTTTCGATGGCGACTTCATTCGAGGCCTCCTAGACAGTCGGTCGACAAGACCAACTATTGGCAACTACGCGGAGGACACGCAGTTAATCTGGGAAGCAACCCTAGGTTAGATAGTCGTTATATCATCGTAATCCGCCTGATGTAAACGACGGTATCTCTGCGGGCATTGCACGAAATGCGGATCTGAATGCATCCGCCGTTGTTTATCCCTGCAAGGCGCTTTTATCAGACCAGCGGATATGCGCAACCTACACACGAGGGTGTATCACTTTTCCCCACCCTGTAAGCTACCCCGCGGTTTTCTTGACCCTGCGAGCGCGAGTCGAATACACTTACTGATTCGGAACAGGCTGCAAGTCCAGCCTGTCGAAGTCTGTCTGCCTGAGCAGACGGCGCGGCGTTCGCGCGACGGAAGAGTGAAATTGCGCGGCCGCGAGATACGTATGTAAAAGGGGGAGTGCTTTGCCAAAGAGGACTTATCAGCCGCGGAAGCGGCGTCGCGCGAAGACGCACGGCTTCCGCGTGCGCATGAAGACGAAGGGCGGCCGCAGGGTGCTGGCGGCGCGCCGCAAGAAGGGACGTCATCGGCTCACGCCCGAGTAGTGAAGGGCGCCTGGATTTTCCTCGCGCCGCGCGACTGGTGCGCAAAGGCGAGTTCGATGCCGTATACCGCACCGCGAAGCGCCGGTCGAGTTCCCACTTCACTGTTTTTTTCCGCGTGAACCAACTGCCGGAGAGCCGATTCGGGTTCAGCATCAAAAAGGCGTTGGGGGGCGCGGTAGTGCGCAATCGCATCCGGAGGCGGCTGCGAGAGATCGTGCGTTGTCACCGGATGGAGATACCTGCGGGATGGGACATCGTCATACATCCGAAGAATCGAGCGGAGCGCGCGGAGTTTGCGGCACTGACTGCGGACTTGCTGCGGCTGATTACGAGCGGAATGCAGCCGGAGAAGACGCAGTCGTAGCCGGCAGGACTTCGGTGAAATCACCTGGCGTTCGCGTGGCGTTGTTCGCGCTGCGATTTTACAAGGCATATTTGTCGCTCTTGTTTGCAGGCGCTTGCCGATTTGAGCCGACTTGTTCGCGATATGCGTACGAGGCGATCGAGCGATTTGGAGTGGCGCGTGGGTCGTGGCTGGCGTTGAAACGGCTGGGACGGTGTCAGCCGTTGTCGAGGAAATTTGGATTCGATCCGGTGCCAGACGCCAGTGATAGCGTGCCCCCGATGGCCTACCGCCGGAGTCTGGAAGCGGGAAGTTCCGCAGTTACCCACCGTGAGGTCCTTTCGTGAGCGAACCGGGAAAGAAAAGAAATTTCAGCCACGAGATGCGGCTTCTGGCAGCGTCATTGCTGTCCATGGGAGTGATTTTGCTGTGGGCACGATTCTTTGCGCCGAAGCCGACAGTGCCTCCTGCGGGATCGAAGACCGCACAAAGCGGTCCGGCAGTCGCGGGTTCGCAGCAAGGCGCGGCCTCACCTCCGGCTGCAAATGCAACCGCGACGACTCCGAAAAATACTACGGCATCCGCGGCAAGACCGGCTGCCCCGGTGAAGGTGACACCGAAGAGCGAGACACAAGAGCGGGTGATCGTTGTTGAGAACAATTTGTATCGTGTGGAATTTTCCAACCGCGGCGCGGTCGTCAAGAGCTGGCAACTGAAGAAATATTACGACGACGCAAAGCCGCGGCGCGTGCTGGACGTGGTGCATGCGGAGGCTGCAACGCAAACCGGCGGCTGGCCGTTTGCGCTGGTGCTGAACGACGCGGAACTAGGAACCGCGGTGAACGACGCGCTATACCAGGTTTCCACACCCGCGGCTTCGATTGAGGCACCCGCGGATCTGGAGTTTGCGTGGAGCGATGGCCGCACCGAGGTCACGAAGCGTTTTCATTTCGATCATTCGTATGTAGTACGCGTCGAGACGTCCGTGAAATCTAATGGCAATCCGGTGACGGCGGGGGTCGCGTGGCTCGGTGGATTCGGCGATCTCACCGTGAAGGATCCGGAACCCATTGCCACTGTTTCCATTTTTTATAATGAGAACGGCAAGCTGACCAACATTGCGGCGCAAAAGCTGGAAGGTCCGGAGAAGTGGGGCAACGGCATCTGGCAGGGCGGCAAGGGGTGGGTTGGAATCGAGGATCGCTACTTTGCGGCGGCGTTTTTGCCACCGACCGGGTTAGCCACGGGCTCGCTGGAAACGCGCTATTGGAAAGTGCCGCGCACGGTACGGGGCGCCGACGGCAAGGACACCGAAGAACCGGTGCCGCAGATTGCGGCGGCCGCGGCGGCGCAGCCTTTGGTGCTGCGGGCTTACGTTGGGCCGAAGGATTACGACGATCTGAAGAGGATGAATCCGCCGCTGCATTCGCTGGTGAGTTTCGGCTGGCTAGAGTTCATCGCGGAGCCGTTGTTTCACGGATTGAAGTGGCTGAACAAGTACATTCCGAACTGGGGCTGGGCCATCGTCGTATTGACGCTGGTAGTCAATATGCTGCTGTTCCCGCTGCGCATTTCCAGCTACAAAACGACCCTGAAAATGCAACGCGTGGGGCCCGAGATCAAGCAGATCCAGGAGAAATACAAGAAGTACTCGATGCGCGATCCGCGAAAAGCGGAGATGAACAAGGAAGTGATGGCGGTGTACAGCCGCGAAGGCATTAATCCGGTGGGCGGCTGCTTCCAGATGTTTCTGCAAATGCCGATCTGGTTTGGGTTGAACACGGTGCTGCGTTATTCGATCGAGATGCGGCACGCGCGATGGTTTGGATGGATTACGGACTTGTCGGCCAAGGATCCTTATTATGTGCTGCCGATTGTCATGGGGCTGTCGATGTATCTCGTTTCCAAGATGACGCCGATGACATCGACGGATCCACAGCAGCAGATGATGATGAAAATCATGCCGGTTACCATGGCGGGCATTTTCATGATCTCGCCGATTTCGAGCGGACTTGCGGTGTATATTCTGACCAGCAGCTTGGTGGGAATCCTACAGCAATGGTGGCTGAATCGTTCGCATCCGGTAACCGTGCCGGTATCGACGAAAGTGGTGAAGGGCAAGAAGGCGTAAATCGGCGGGGTCCCGCAGTCAAGAAAGCCTATGGCGCAAGAACTCATCAAGGACGGACATCTGGACCGCGACGCGGCGGTTATTGCGTTGCAGGAATTTCTCGACCAGACGGTGCGCGCCGGTGGCTTTCAACTGAAAGCAACGGTACATGCGGTGGTCGGCGACGCCGGAAGCGATGCAGAGGTGATCGCCGACCTCGATGGACGTGACAAGGAATTGCTGCTGGAGCGTGGTGCTGAGCTGCTGAAAGCGTTCGAGCATCTTGCATTCCGCGCTTTGCGGCTGGAGCCGGCGTATCACGAAAAAATTCATTTGGATTGCGGCGGGTATCGCGCTCTCCGTTTTGAAGAGCTGCGCATGACGGCGAAGGTTGCGGCGGAACGCGTGCAGACTTCGAAGCAGCCATTTCGATTGAACCCTATGTCCTCTCGCGAGCGGCGCATTGTGCATCTGGCGTTAAAGGATATGCCTGGTATTCGTACCGAGAGCGTCGGCGCCGGAGATGAACGGCAAGTGGTGATTCATCCAGCGGGAACCGCCGGAAGCAAGCCTGCCAAGTAAAGAATCAAAGCCTATTTCGAATTCCGCACTCTTCTATCTTTGACCCAACCTTGTTCGAGGATTTTGCCCGCGGCGTCAAAGCGGACCTGATAGGTGAAGGACGCCGGGCGATCCGGACGAAGGTGCGGAAATCGCAGGTCGGAGACTTCTACGATCGCAACGGAACCCTCTTTGTGAAAACGCGTCACCGGAAATCTCGCGAACCACAGAAACGTTTGCACTGCGGGCAGCTGTTTGGCGGATTCAATATAGGAATTCGAAGGCGCATCGGGATAGTAGCGATACTCCAAAGGCAGCGCGGAATCCGGCGCAGCTGCTTGAACGCTTTCCGGGCTGTCACCAAGATCGATGCGCGTCTCGTAGACGCCCCGCGGTGCACGGACCAGCCCATCCCAATGCCAGAGTGAAGGCGGCATGGGCAGAGCGCCGATTGCCTGTACGTCAAGTTGTTCCGCCACGGCGAATTTCTGTACGCGAGACATCGCGGCTTGATGGAACGAGATCGCCAAGGCGACGTAGCCGATAGCTGCAATCAAGCCAACCAGATTCCAGGCGAAGCGTTTCACGCGCAATCCCCAAAAGCGTATACCCGGGGAAAGAAAAATGATCGCGAATGCGACGATCGCCGCGATCGTAATGCTCACCGAAAAAGGTGCTTCGACGATTCGCGCGATCATGTAGACAGCGATCGAAGCCACGCTGAAAACAAACCAACTCCCAATGGCGCGGATCTGCAGCCGCTCTTTTCGTTCGTAAACCCATGCGAGCACTTGCGGCGCGAGCAAGATTCCACTGAGCGTGAAATCAATGATGAAGATCAGATCCCACGCAGGGCGAGACCATTGCAGCGGCGACCAGATCATCGTGCCGAACGAAGTGACCAGGTCGAGCAGAATGTGACTAAGGATCCCGACAGCGTAAATTACCGCGAGAGTCGTAAACGACGGCGCATCCCATTTGCGCCAGCGCACGATCCATCGTGTGAGTGCGGCTAGCAAGATGGCGAACGCTGGCAAGCACAAGAGCGAATGCGTATAACTGCGATGCCAGGTGAGAATCAGCAATTCATTGCGCGAAAGCATGTCGCGGAAAACGTCGGAGTCCGGAAAAATTGCGCCGAGCATAAGCGACCACGTTACAATCCGCGCCCGATTCATCGGGCGAAGGGCCAACATCTCGTCGCCACCGAATACTGCTTTGCCGATCAGCGCGCCGGCGATTCCGTGAGTGATGGTGTCCATGCTGGGGAGTCAGTTTACAAGATCAATCGGCACAAGATGAATCACCGGCGGCAAAGTGGCGCGCACCAAACTTCTAGCGCACCAAGATCAATGGCGAGCGTTTTGTGACAACATTTCCGACGCGCCGTGCCGGCACACCGTGAGCTTCAAGAGCGTTGCGCGCAAAATCCGCGGATTCAGGGGCGATCGCCACCAGCAAGCCGCCGGATGTTTGCGGGTCGAACAGCAAGTTCTGCCGCTCCTCGGAAACGTTGGTTGCGAACTCCGCGCAGTCGCCGATAAACGTGCGATTGTTTTTCAACCCGCCGGAAAGATGTCCCTCGCGCGCCGCCTCGACGGCGCCCGGAAAATATTCGAATGCAAGGTGATCGATTTCGAGTGAGACTGGTGCAATTCCATGATTGGGGTCGCCGAGCGCCATCTCTCGGGAATGACCGAGAAAGCTGAATCCCGTTACGTCGGTGACCGCATGGATTGGCTTGCCAGCTCCCGACTTTTCTTCCACTTCGTGCAGCGCATCGGCCGCCGCGCGATTCAGAGTCGTCATTGCGGCGGTGGCGGCAGCGATCGAGTCCGCGCTGGCGCGGTCCTTTTTGAGCGCCGTTGTGATCACGCCGGTCCCCAGCGGCTTGGTGAACAGCAAGGTGTCGCCGGCTCGCGCGCCAACGTTGCGCCAGATGCGATGCGGATTGATGATGCCGGTGACTGCATAGCCAAAAAGCATATCTTCATTGCGGATTGAATGACCGCCTATCACAACGCACTTAGCTTCATTCATCTTTTGAAGGCCGCCGCGGAGGATCTGCTCGAGGATTGCGGGGTCACCGTGCTCGGGAAAGCCGACAACAGAAAGCGACGACATTGGACGGCCTCCCATTGCATATATATCGCTGAGCGCGTTGGCCGCTGCGATTTGTCCAAACAAATTTGGATCGTCTACGATGGGCGTGAAAAAATCGATCGTCTGCACCAGGGCGAGTCCTTCGGAGAGCAGATAAATTCCAGCGTCATCGTTGGTGTCGAAGCCGACCAGAACATTCGGGTCTGTTTGTCGAGGGAGTTTTCGCAATACCACGTCAAGAATGGCAGGACTCAACTTGGCCGCGCATCCAGCGGCTTTTGCCATGGCAGTCAACTTCATGTGGTCGCTCGCAACTTGGTTCCTGTCCTTAGTTCGTCGAGAACATGGTATCAACCATTGCGTCGAGAGCATTATAAGGATGCTGCGTCGCTTCTGCGCATGTCTCGACAATGGGACGATTACGACGGTTGCACGTCTGAGGGGAACGTGATTTGATCCCGACGTGACATGGGCTGGTGCGTGGGATATCTGGCTGATCTTCC
>Ga0163162_10003213_pt1 | contig 15635 bp, 13 predicted proteins | sample S55metaG_FD_115310 | JGI IMG/M metagenome (GOLD analysis project Ga0163162, IMG submission 115310) | Switchgrass rhizosphere microbial communities from Kellogg Biological Station, Michigan, USA - S5-5 metaG | ecosystem: Host-associated > Plants > Roots > Rhizosphere > Soil | place: USA...
CGCCCCTGTGCGGGGCAGCAGTCACTTTCTTTGCTGCTGCAAAGAAAGTAACCAAAGAAAGCAGCTATGGGGTTAGCGGTATTAGGACGTGACCACGTTCGAGTCATTCGGAGTGGCCCGTCCGTGGGAGTGTCCACCTCTGTTCGTCGAGCGGATAGGTACGCGGACCCACGGCCACATCGCACCACCAGACTGATTGGTAAGGCAGTCATCCATCCGTCCTCGCTGCGCTCGCACGCAAGGTGCGCCATAACCAATCGCTTCGTTCCTTGTCATGCGTACCCAAGCGCTTTGCTGTGACGCGAAGTTCGCCGGACCGCCATCTTTACCCTTCGTCGGGCACGTAGTGCCGAGACGGACGAATGACTGCCTTACCACTTTGTTTGAGGGTGCGAGAACGCAGTGGGTCCGCGTACCAAGTCACCCCAACGAACAGAGATGGACACTCCTGCGGTCGGGCCACTCTGAACAACTCAAACGTGGTCACGTCCTAACACCGCTTACCCCATAGCTGCTTTCTTTGGTTACTTTCTTTGCAGCAGCAAAGAAAGTGACTGCTGCCCCGCACAGGGGCGAGCCAATAGACCAATAGCAAAGCAAGTTTCATAGAAGCCGAAGCGCATCAAACGGTTTTAACAAACCTCGACCCCAACCCCAAGCGCCAGCAGCTCGCCCCGCTGCTCACGCAAACGTATCCACGAGCCCGACGGTGCGCCGCACCGGCACCTGCCGCGTGTCCCCCACGGCGCCCACATCGCCGAACCCGCCCGCATCGCGGCCACCGCGGCCCGAGCGCGCCCCCGACCCCGACCCTTGCCCGCCATCTTGTCCGGCCTGTCGAGCGAAGCCGTCGCTCACGCTCGTGCTTCCGAGTCCGATGCCATTCGCCTCCATCGCCTCGCGCAGCTTGGGCAGCGCCGCTTCGACAGCCTCGCGCACCTGCGCATGCTGCGAGACGAACAGCGCGTGCGCGTGATTGTCCGCGACCTGCAGCACGACCTGGAGCGGACCGAGGTCCTTCGGGTTGAGCGTCAACTCGGCGCTCTGCTGATGCGCGTTCGACAGGAACACGACCTTCTGGCTGAACGCATCGTCCCAGCCGGCGGAGCCGACGTGCGGCGCAATCGCCGCGCTCGTCGCGGCCGCCATCGAGCCCTGCACGTTCGACGCCCCCGATCCCGCCGATGCGGCCTGCAGCGCACCCGCATGCGCGGCGGCGTCGGCGGCCGCGCGCAAGGCCGCGGCGTCGCCGGTCTGGGCGGCGCCCGCCGCCGCCTGTGCACCCGCAAGCGCCGCGGCGTCGCCCTGCGCGGCAGCGGTGGCGTTCCGGCCGTCGCCGAGCGCGGCGCCGAAGCCGAGACCGACTGTGCGCGCCTCTTTCGACGCCTCGCCGTGCGTGCCGTCCGCAACGGCCCTGCCGTCGACGTTCTGCACGCCGGAGCCCAACACCGCCGCCGCATTCGCCGCGGCGGGCGCATCGCCGGGGGCGGCGAGCACCGCCTGCAGCGCTTCGTGCGCGGATTTCGGGTCGCCGGGCTTGTGCGGGGCGTCGGCAGTCGGGGCGCTGTCGCCGGTCGCGGACGAATCGGCGGCGGAATTGGCCGTCGATGCCGCCGCCGCATCCTCCAGATCGGCGAGCGTCGCGCCGGTGTCCGCGGCAGCGGCGTCGGCACGCGCCTTCGCCTGCGCGGCGGCAGCCGCCGTGTCCGGCTGGGTCTTGGCGGGCGGCCTGGCGGCGTCCTTCGTGGTGTCGCCCGGCTGGTCCGCCCGGGGCGCCTTGCCGGCCGTGTCGCTCTTGCCGTTCTGCTCCGGCGCCTGCGCGTCCTGCGTCGCGGCGGATTCGTCGGCGGCGGCATCGTCGCCGGGCTTGGGGGCGTCGTGAACGCTCGACGTCTGCGCCGCAGCAGCCGCCTTCTCGGCGCGCGCAGCGGCGTTCGCCTTGTCGGTCATGTTCTGCAGCGTCGCGCCGAACGAACCGAATGCGCCGTCGTCGCGCGACGACGGCCCCGCTTTACCCGGCGACCCCGGGGACGTCGCGCCGATGAGCGCGTTGGCAAACGAAACGGACGACATGCTTGACCTCTTTGATCCGGTAAAAATCGGGCGTTGCCGCGGTTCAGGCCTTCTCGGCCCTCATCCGCAGAATCTTTGCTGCGTGTTCATCAGCATCGCGCTGCTCGACGCGCGCCGCCTTCTTCGCGAGCACGGCTTCGCCGCGCGCCGCGAGCACTTCATATGAGCCGAGCTTCTGCTTTCTCAGCCGCCATTCGGGCTTGGCCGCCTCGAGCCGCTTTTCCGCCGCGTCGAGCAGCGCGCGCTGCTGGCCGATCGCCGAATCGAGCGTATCGACGAACGCCTGGAAATTGCGCAACGTCTGGGCCGTCGTCCCCTCCTGCGCCGACGCCGTGAACCGCGCGTGATATTCGTCGCGGTACGTGACGAGCGATGTCAGCTGCGCCTCGATCTCGTTGCGCTCCTGCTGGAGCTTGCCGAGTTTCTTGGCGGCCGCGTCGAGTTCTTCTTCCGCGAGGTTGATCAGGGTCTTGATCGGCAGGTGTTTTGACATGGGCGTCGGGTTCCTCAGCTTCCTTGGTCGAATAACTGGTCGAGTTGCGCGAGACTCGGGGCAAACTGGGCCTGCTCGCGAAAACCTTGTTGCAAGAACGCTTCCATGCGCGGATACAGCGCGATCGCGCGGTCGAGCAGCGCGTCGCGGCCGCTCGAATACGCGCCCACGTTGATGAGGTCGCGGTTGCGCTGATAGCGCGACAGCATCTGCTTGAACATGCGCACGCGGTCGAGATGCCGGTCGTCGATCAGCGCGGTCATCGCCCGGCTGATCGACGCCTCGATGTCGATCGCCGGATAGTGCCCCGCTTCCGCGAGCGAGCGCGACAGCACGATGTGGCCGTCGAGAATCGCGCGCGCGGAATCGGCGATCGGGTCCTGCTGATCGTCGCCTTCGGTCAGCACGGTGTAGAACGCGGTGATCGAGCCGCCGCCTTCCGGCCCGTTGCCCGTGCGCTCGACGAGCGCCGGCAGCTTCGCGAACACCGACGGCGGATAGCCCTTCGTCGCGGGCGGCTCGCCGATGGCAAGCGCGATCTCGCGCTGCGCCATCGCGTAACGCGTGAGCGAGTCCATCAGGAGCAGCACGTGCTTGCCCTGGTCGCGGAAATACTCGGCAAGCGACGTGGCGTAGGTCGCGCCCTGCATGCGCAGGATCGGCGAGACGTCGGCGGGCGCGGCGACCACCACCGAGCGCGCGAGACCGTCCTCGCCGAGAATCTGCTCGATGAACTCCTTCACTTCGCGCCCGCGCTCGCCGATCAGACCAATCACGATCACTTCCGCGCTGGTGTAGCGCGCCATGGTGCCAAGCAGCACCGACTTGCCGACGCCCGAACCCGCGAAAAGCCCCATGCGCTGGCCGCGTCCCACGGTCAGGAGCGAATTGATCGCGCGCACGCCGACGTCGAGCACCTTGTGGATCGGCTCGCGGTTCAGCGGGTTGATGGTCGGCGCGCTGAGCGGCGCGTCCACCTTGGCGCCGAGCGGCCCGAGCCCGTCGAGCGGACGGCCCGACGCGTCGACCACGCGTCCGAGCATTTCCCAGCCCACCGGCAGGCGCTTCGCACCGGCCATCGGATCGTTGATCGGCGCGCTTTCCAGCGGGTAGACGCGCGCCCCGGGCAAAAGGCCCGCGACTTCGGTGGTTGGCATGAGGAACAGCTTGTCGCCGGAAAAGCCGACCACTTCGGCTTCGGCCATCGGAATCGAGCTACCCGCGGGCAGCTCGATCATGCATTCGGCGCCCACGCCGAGGCGCAGCCCGACCGCCTCGAGCACGAGCCCGGCGGCACGCGTGAGGCGCCCGCACGCACGCAACGGCCTGGCGATGCCGCTGCGCGCCTTCAGTGCGTCGAGCTGCGTGCGCCAGCCGTCGAGATGCGGGTTGCCCGCGAGGTCGGCAAGCTGGACGATCGTCTGCGCGGCACGCTCCTCCAGGCTCGGCTCGGCGGGGTCGGCGTCGCTCAGCAGCGGGCCGAACGACGCGCGCGCGATCTCCTGCTCGAGCTCGCTCAAGCCCTCCTGCGTGATGCGGCGCGCGGGCACGCCCGGGTGCGGGGCAACGTGCGTGTTCACCATGGCTGCGACCTCCCGAGCGCCGCGGCGACGCGCTCCCAGCGCGTAGCGTTGGTCGCGTCGATTTCGCCGCTCGCCGCCTGCGCACGGCAGCCGCCGCGCTCGATGGCGGGATCGGTGCGCACGCCCCAGCCGGCGGCTTCGAGCTCATCCTTCAAATAGGCTTCGACGATCGGCAGATCCGCCGGATTCACCGTCAGGTGCGGCGCGCCGGACAGCGCCGGCTCGGCCGCGATCACTTCGCGTGCGACGGCGAGGAGCGCGGTCGGATCGAGTGTCAGGTGCTGCTGCACGACCTGCTGCGCGATGTCGAGCGCGAGTGCCGTCAGCGATTGGCCGACCGCTGCGTCGGCGGCCTGCAGCGCGACCTTGAACGCGTCGGCGAGCCCGGCGAGGCGCGCGGCTTCGGCGAGCGCCTCCTTGCGGCCTTCCTCGAAGCCCTTCGCATGGCCCTGCTCGTAGCCCGCCTGGTAGCCCATCGCCTGCCCGGCGACGTGCCCCGACGCGAGCCCTTCCGCGTGCGCGTCTTCGTGCACGCGGCGCAGGTGCGCTTCGAGCGCGGCCTGTTCGGCGGCGCTGTTGTCCACCGTCACCGGGTCGAACGACGCCATCTCCCAGCGCTGATACGCCGAGAGCTGCGGCTTCTGCGCGCGGGCCGCGTCAGACATACGCGTCCTCCGCCTTGCCGCCTAGCTGGATCTGGCCGTTTTCCGCGAGATTGCGCACGGTCTGGAGGATGCGGCGCTGCTGCGTCTCGACTTCCGACACCCGCACCGGGCCGCGCGAATCGAGGTCTTCCGCGAGCAGTTCGGCGGCGCGCTGCGACATGTTCGAGAGAAACTTCTGGCGCAGCGCGGGCTGCGCGCCCTTGAGCGAGACGATCAGCGTCTCGGATTCCACTTCCTTCAGCAGCAGCTGGATCGTGCGGTCTTCGAGGTCGAGGAGGTTTTCGAACACGAACATCTGGTCGATGATCTTCTGCGCAAGCTCCGAGTCGTATTCGCGCACGTTCTGAAGCACCGACTCCTCGTGGTTGCTCGACATGAAGTTGAGGATTTCCGCCGCCGTGCGGATGCCGCCCATCGGCGCGCGCTTCAGGTTGTCGCTGCCGGAGAGGAGCGTGGTCAGCACGTCGTCGAGTTCGCGCAGCGCCGCCGGCTGGATGCCGTCGAGCGTCGCGATGCGCAGGAGCACGTCGTTGCGCAGCCGGTCGGTGAGCAGCGCGACGATTTCCGACGCCTGGTCGCGGTCGAGGTGCACGAGGATCGTCGCGATGATCTGCGGATGCTCGTTCTTGATGAGTTCGGCGACAGCCGCCGAATCCATCCACTTCAGGCCCTCGATGCCGCTCGTGTCGCTGCCCTGCAGGATGCGGTCGATGAGCGCGCCCGCCTTGGTTTCGCCGAGCGCCTTCGTCAGCACCGAGCGGATGTACTCGCTCGAATCGAGCGAGAGCGCCGTGTGCTGCTCCGCCTCCTGCACGAATTCGGTGAGCACGTTGTCGAGCTGCTCGCGCGTCACGTTCTTGAGAGCGGCCATGGTCGCGCCGATCTTCTGCACCTCGCGCGGCGCGAGGTACTTGAAGACTTCGGCGGCTTCCTCCTCGCCGATCGACATGAGGAGGAGCGCGGCTTTGTTCAGGCCTTCAGCGTTCATCGGACACCCAGTTCTTCACGACCGTCGCCACGATTCTCGGGTCCTGGCGCGCGACCATGCGCGCGTAGTCGAGGTTGCGGTCGAATTTCGCCTTGCTGCTTTCATGGCCGAGGAGACTCACCTCGGCGTCCTTGTCTTCGTCCTGTTTCGTGTCGGGCAGCGACGGGCCGTCGAGCAGGGAAAGCTCGTCAGGCGGGCCGAGCGCCGCGGGCGCCTCGGGCGGCGGGAATGCGCGGCGCATCGCCGGCTTGACGAGGCTGAAGTAGAGGAAGAGGCCCACGAGCCCGATGCCGAGGTATTTCGCGAGCTGGATGCCGCGCGCGATCATGTCCGGCGTGCGCCACCACGGCACGTCCGGCGTCACGCTCAGGTCCGACGAGAACGTGCTGTTGACGACGTTCACCGAATCGCCGCGCTTCTCGTCGTAGCCCATCGCGTCCTTCACGAGCTGCTGGACCTGCGCGAGCTTCTCGGCGGGAAGCGGGGTCATCGTGACGTTGCCCTTCGCGTCGACCTGCTTCTGGTAGTTCACCACCACCGCGACGGACAGGCGCTTGATGCCGCCCATCGGCTGCTCGTAGTGGCGCACGGTGCGGTCGACTTCGTAATTCGTGGTCGTGTCCTTGCGCTGGTTGACCGGCGTCGTCTTAACGGCCGCGCCCGCCGCGTCCGAAGCCGGCGCGACGATCGGCGCGGACGCCGGCTGCGGCGGCTGGTTCGACAGCGCGCCCGGCACGCCCGACGCGCCGCTGCCCGCGTTCTCGCTCGATTCGCTCGACTGCTGGCTGCGGATCGCCGTCTGCTGCGGATTGGCGTTCGGGCCGTAGCTCTCGGCCGTCTGCTCGAGCTTCGAGAAATCGACGTCCGCGCTCACCTGCGAGCGCGCGTTGCCCGCGCCGAAAAGCGGCGCGAGGATCGCGTCGATGCGCTTTTGCGTGTTGTGCTCGATCTGCTGCACATATTTGAGCTGCGACGCGTCGAGCCCGCTCGCGGCGCTCTGCTGCGTGAGCAGGTTGCCGTCCTGATCGACGATATTGACGTTCTTGACCGGCATGTCCGGCACGCCCGAGGACACCATGTGCGCGATTGCGAGCACCTGGCCTTCGTCGAGCACGCGCCCCGGGTACAGGTTGACCATGACCGACGCCGTCGGCAGTTCCTTTTCGCGCACGAACACGGTCGGCTTCGGGATCGCGAGGTGCACGCGCGCCGACTTCACCGAGGAAATCGAGCCGATCGTCTTTTCGAGCTCGCCCTCCAGCGCGCGCTGGTAGTTCACCTGTTCCGCGAACTGGCTGATGCCGAATTTCTGGTTGTCCATCAGCTCGAAGCCGACCGAGCCGTTCTTCGGCAGGCCCTGGCTCGCGAGCCGCAGCCGCGTTTCATGCACCTGCTCGGCCGGCACGAGAATGGCGCCGCCCGAATCGGCGAGCTTGTACGGAATGTTGCCCTGTTGCAGTGCGGCAACGATGGCGCCGCCGTCGCGGTCGGACAGGTTGCTGAACAGCACGCGGTAGTCCGGCTGGCGGGACCACAGCACGAGGCCCGCGATCACTGCCGCGAGAATGGCGACCGCGACGATCAGCGGCATGCGCGGATTCGAGCGGATTTGCGACAGCATCGGCATGCGCTGCGCGAAACCGCCGAATTCCGGGCCGCCGCCGAGGCTCACGCCGGGCGCAGCGCTCCCCACGGCGCCCGGCGGGGCGCCGGCCAGGCCCATTCTGGCGTCGGGGGTTATCAGGGAATTATTGGGCGTGTCCATTGCGTTAGAAGCTCTCCGGATCTTGGCGTCTTGGGCCGCGCTATGTTTTAGGCGCCCATGGAAGACTTTTCACGATTGGATTATCCGCAGATGAATGCAAGTCGATTGGGCGAATAGAGCCGGGTTTTACCCGCTCTTTCACGGCTTTGCCGAAAGCCCCGCTGATATTCTTTTTCGTACTCGGTCGCCCTGCGTCCACGAACCGCCCGGACTGGAAGTCGAACTTTCGTCCGCGCCGGGGACGGCCCGGGTCGAAAGCCCCGATTTGCCCCGAATCGCTCACCGAATCGCGCGTTCGATTCGCCCCGATTCGATGCCCGATGTCCTGTCATCACGGAGAAACCATGAATTTTTCGATCAACCCGATGAGTACCGCGCTCGGCGCATTGCAGTCGATGGCCGCGCAGGCGTCCGGCGGTGCCAGCGGGCCGACGGTGGCGTCGGGCAGCGTGACGGGCGCGCCGTCGGGCGCCGCCACGGCGGGAAGTTTTGCCGACGCGCTCAAATCGTCGCTCGACAAGATCAGCGACAACCAGATGAAGGCGACCGGCGAGGCACGTGCGTTCGAAATCGGCGCGCCGAACGTGTCGCTCAACGACGTGATGGTCGATTCGCAGAAGGCCAACATCGGCCTCCAGTTCGGGCTCCAGGTGCGCAACAAGCTCGTCACCGCGTACAACGAGATCATGCAGATCTCAGTCTGAGGATGCCCCGCCGCTTCCCGCACCCCGTGTCGTCCGCGACCCGGTTTCGCCTTGCGCCCTAAAGCTTTTCCGCGGTTTTCCGATAACACCGGTAACAGCACGACGAACGGCGGCCCACCCGGGAACGGTGTGAGCAGGCCGTTCGCCGGCATCGATTCACACCGGTGAAGTCCCGGCCAGCGTCAGCGAAGGCACGTCGTCGAGTGCCGGAAGGCGGCGCTCGGGCCCCGACGCGTTCGGCATCGCACAAGGAGAACCACGGATGTATTCCCCAGGACACGCTGGAGCCAACGCCTACGCGCGCGTCGGCGTTCAAACAGGAGTGATGGGAGCGAGCCCGCACCGGCTGATCGTGATGCTCTACCAGGGCGCGCGTCAGGCGATCGCCCAGGCGCGGATGCATTTGCAGCAGAACAACGTGGGCGCGCGGGGCGCGGCGATCAGCAAGGCGATCAGCATCATCGAAAGCGGGCTGCAGCAGGCGCTGAACAAGGACACGGGCGGCGAGATCGCCGGGCGGCTCGACGCGCTGTATACGTATATGACGCGGCGTCTCCTGGAAGCGAACCTGAAGCAGGACGAGCGGATGCTGGTGGAAGTGGACGAACTGCTCGCGACGCTCGAGGAAGCCTGGATTGGGATCGGACCGGAAGTGGCGCAAATGACGCAAGCGGCTGCGGCACAGGCCGCGGTGAATGCCTGAAGAGAATGAACACAAACCAAGAATATTTCGCCCACTACGAGGCCATCGCGACGCTTTCCGGCCAGATGCTGGCGGCGGCGCGCAGCGGTGAGTGGGGCGAGCTGAAGGCGATGCAGGGCGCGTATCGCGAACTCGTCGACCGGCTGAAGGAGGTCGACGCCGGTTCCGAGCTCGACGACACCGCCCGGGCGCGCAAGCTCGACCTGGTGAAGAAGATTCTGGCCGACGACGCCGCCATCCGCGATCTCACCGCGCCGAGCCTCGCGCGCCTGTCGGCGCTCTTCACGGTGAATCGTCCGGCGCGCGTGCTGAAAAAGATGATCGGGCTGCGTTAGGCGCGCATCGGGCGCCGCCGCCGGCGGCCGCCGTTCGCGCAGGACGCCGAGAAAAGGACACCGGCATGACAGGACTGGATTCTGCGATCGCAACGCTCCTCGCCGGCCGGGCCGACATGCTGCTGTCCGCGATCAGCCCGTCTGCCGGCGCGACCGCCGGCCAGACCACCACGCAGGCCGGCACGTCGCGGCTTTTCGTCGATATTCCGCAGGGCGCGCCCGGCAGCGTCCAGAACAGCGTGCCCGGTGCGGGCGGGCCGTCCGCACAGACCGCGCTCAGCGCCGTCGCGCGCACGCTCGACGCGATTTCCCGCTTTGGCGGCAACGGCGCGCTGACGCTCACCGGCAACGCGCCGCTCTGGCCGACGCCGCCGCGCGCCGTCAGCGCCTTCGCCACGCTTTCCGGCGGCCTCTTCGATACGGCGTTCGGCTCGAACGCCGCCGCCGTCGCCGCAGCGGTCCGCGCGGCAAACCAGCCGGCACCGGCGCTGCCCGCCGCGGCGCTGGCCGCCGCGCTCGCGAAGACGGTCGACGAAAGCGGTCTCTTCTACGAATCCCATCTCGTGCAGTGGCTCGCCGGGCAGCGCACGGCGGCGTCGCTCGCGGGCGAACCGCAGGCGCGCGCCGATTCGCGCACGATGCCGCTGCCGCTCGATTTCGCGGCGGCGAGAGGCGACACGGCCAATGCCGCCAATGCCGCCTACGCAACCGATGCAGCCGATGCAGCCGATGCGGCCGAAGCAGCTGAAGCCTGGCTCGACGGTCCGCAACTGTCGCGCGCGTCCGGCGCCGGTTTTCCCGATGCGCAGTCGGCGGCGCGCACGGTCGCGCTGCCGCAAACCCCGCAGCAGGCGGCGGCGCTCGCGGCATCGGTGCGCGATGTGCCCGAGACGGTGTTTTCGACCCCGGCGTCCGCCAGCGCGGCGGCCGCGGCGCTCCGCCCGCGCGAGTCCGCCGTGCAGGCGTCGCTTGCGGCCGGCATCCATCCATCGACGATTCCGCTCGTGCGCCAGCAGCTCGACGTTCTCGCCACCGACCAGTTTCGCTGGTCCGGCGAAGCGTGGCCGGGCGCGCGCTTCGAATGGGAGATCTCGCCCCGGGAGCGCGATGCGCGCGCGCACGACGGCGGCATCGAGGACGAGCGCGCGTGGCGCACGCGTCTCACGCTGTCGCTGCCGACGCTCGGCACCGTCGACGCCGAACTGGTCCTGACGGGGCAACAGCTGAGCGCGCGGATCAACGCGAGCGCGGACGGAGCGGCGCGGCTCGTCGCGGATGGCGATGCCTTTCGCAGGCAGCTCGAGGCGGCGGGGATCGGGCTCGCGGCGTTGTCGATCCGCGGCGTGGATGCCCCCGTTTCCGCCGACGCTCAGGCGGGCGGGGAAAAACCGGTGCCGTCGCCGCTCGCACACCTTTTCCGCGCACATTCCGGCGACACGGGGAGCCGCTCGTGAGCGCACCCACTGATGTGCGCAAGCAGGCGACCGCGCTCGCCTACGACGCCAGCAACCGCGATGCCGCGCCGCGCGTCGTGGCGAAGGGCTACGGGATCGTCGCGGAGATGATCGTGCAGCGGGCGAAGGACGCCGGGCTGTATGTGCACGAATCGCCGGAGATGGTTTCGCTGCTCATGCAGGTGGACCTCGATTCGCGGATTCCGCCCGCGCTTTATCAGGCGGTTGCCGAGATGCTGGCCTGGCTTTATCGGCTCGAGAACGGGGAGGACGCGGGGGCTGCGCCGAAGGTCGCGGCCGGGGCGCACGGGCGCGTGCGGTGAAACTTTCGGTCCTCGGGGATTGCGGCTGCCGTTGGGCTTGCTGGGACTTCGATCTGCCCCTGTGCGGGGCGGCAGTTGCGTTCTTTTGCTGGCGCTTGGGGTTGGGGTTGGGGTTTGTTAAAACCGTTTGATGCGCTTCGGCTTCTTTGAAACTTGCTTTGATATTGGTCTATTAGCTTCGCCCCTGTGCGGGGCGGCAGTAACTTTCTTTGCTGCTGCAAAGAAAGTAACCAAAGAAAGCAGCTAAGGGGTTAGCGGTGTTAGGACGTGACCACACTTGAGTCTTTCTGAGCGGCCCGACCGTCGGAGTGTCGTCCTCATGAAGTCACCGAGCTTGGTACGCGGACCCACTGCGTCATCTCGCTGTTAAACGGAGTGGTAAGGCAGTCATTCATCCGTCTCGGCACTACGTGCCCGACGAAAGGTAAAGACGGTGGTCCGGCGAACTTCGCGTCACAGCGCAGCGCTTGGGTACGCATGACAAGGAACGAAGCGATTGGTTATGGCGCACCTTGCGTGCGAGCGCAGCGAGGACGGACGGATGACTGCCTTACCAATCAGTCTGACGGTGCGATGGGGCTGTGGGTCCGCGCACCTATCCGCTCAACGAACAGAGGTGGACACTCCTGCGGTCGGACCACTCAGAATGACTCGAACGTGGTCACGTCCTAATACCGCTAACCCCATAGCTGCTTTCTTTGGTTACTTTCTTTGCAGCAGCAAAGAAAGTGACTGCCGCCCCGCACAGGGGCGTGCTAATAGACCAATGAGAAAACAAGTTCCACAGAAGCCGAAGCGCATCAAACGGTTCAACAACCCCCAACCCCGAGCGCCAGCGATCAACCACTCAGATAATCGAACAACGACATTTTCTGAATCTGCGCAAAGGCCATCTGCGCGCCCTGCAGCGCATTCTGCGTAAGTTCGTACTGGCTGATCGCACTCACGAGATCGATGCTCGTCAAATTCGCGAGATCGCTCGCGGTCTGCGTGACCGTGGTCTGCATCGAGCTCCGGGTCGCCGTCACTTCCTGCTCGCGACCGCCAACGGTCGCCTGCACCGAAAGCACGTTGTTGTACGTATTGTCGACCTTCGTGCTCGCCGTGTTCAGCGAATTGGTCAGCGCCGCCTTCTGCGCAGGTGTATCGGTCGACTGCTTCAGCGCGCTCACAAGATTGTCGAGCGTGGCAAAGATATCCGTGTTCGCGGTGTTGGCCGGCTGCACCGTGAACGAGTCGCCGTCGGCAGGCGCGCCGTCGAGCGTCACCTTCTGGCCGCCGATCGTGACGTCCGTCTTGCCCGTGTACGGCACGGGCGTCGGCGGCAGACCGTCGTCCGTCGGCGTGATCGTGTAGCTCGTGGTGCCGTCCGTGGCCGAAACCGCGAACGAGATGGTGTACTTCGTCGCGTTCCTCGGATCGCTTGCGTCGGACACGCTCACCGGGCCGATCGTGCCCGAACCCTGGTTCGCAGCGCCGGCCGCCGCGACCGGATCGCTTTCCGTCGGCGACACGCTCTGGAAAATCGTCGGCCCCGTATCGCCGACATTGATCGACCGCCCTTCGCTGATCTGGACCTGACGCTGCCCGAGATCGCCCGCGTAGTTCGCGCCGACGCCCGACGGATCGTTCGTGTAAGGCGCCGAGCCGCCCTTGAAGCCGGAGAAGATGTAGTTGCCGCTGCCGTCCGTGGTGTTCGCGAGCGTCATCAACTGGTCGCGATAGCCCTGGATCTGGTTGGCGATCGCGGCGCGGTCGGAGTCGGAGAGCGAACCGTCGCGGGCGTGCACGATCTGGGTCTGGATGCTCTGCATCAGGCCCTTGACGTCGTCGAGCGTCGCGTCTTCCTGCTGCAGCGAGGACAGCGCGGTGGTCTGGTTCGAACCGAACTGCGTAATCGTCGAGCTCTTCATGGTGAGCTGCACGGCCTGCGCGGCGCCGAGCGGATCGTCCGAGGCCGTGAGCAGCCGGTTGCCCGACGAGATCTGCTGATACATCGACGCGAGCGCGCTCTGCTGGTCGCTCATCGTCTGGACGTTCAGGTTGAAAAACTGGGAACTGGAGATGCGCATCGCTGAATGCCTCAGTTGAAGATGCCGAGCAACGTCTGGAACAGCGTCGATGCCGCCTGGATCACCTTGCTGTTCGCCTGGTAGAGCTGCTGGTACTGCATCAGATTGGCCGCTTCCTCGTTCAGGTTCACGCCCGACACGGCCTGCTGCGCCGACGTCACCTGATTGAGCAGCGCCGTCTGCGACGTGCTCGCGGCCTTCATCTGGTTGGTCTGGTTGCCGATCTGGTTCACGTAGTTCGCGTACGAACTGGTGAGCGTGTCGGTGCCGCCGTTCATGCTCTTCTTGGAGACGAGGTTCGCCATCGCGAGCGCGTTGCTGCCGTCGCTCGTGCCGCCCTTGTTCGCGTTGATGTCGAAGGCGTCGCCATTGAGCGGTGCACCCGTGATAGTCGCGGAAACGCCGTTCGACGTGATCGTGAGGCCCTTTGAGGCATCGTAGGGAATCGGGCTGCCGGCAGCGATCACCGTCGAGTCCGGCAGCGTCACGTCGACATTCGACGTGAACGCGCCCGCCGTGGCGTCATAGGTGAGCTTGATGTCGGTGGGAACCGAATAGCCCGCCACCACCGTGCCCGAGGAAATCGACGCCGTGCCGGTGTTGCCCGACGCCTCCGAAGTCACCACGGGCGACGCCGCCGCGATCGCGGCCGGGTTCGAGTTCGCGAGCTTGAAGTTGTCGAGCGCGCCGCGCGTGGGCTGGATCGTGAACGAGTCGCCCGCGTTCATCGCGCCGCTCACCGTGAGGTTCAGGCCGTTGATCGTGCCTGTCGTCGCGGGCGACGCGAAGCTGCCGAGCGCCTTGCCGGTCGTCTTGTCCGACAGCGTGTAGTTCGTGCCGTCGAAGGACAGCGTGTAGTCGCCGGTGGGCGGCTGGGTCGGGTCCGCGATCGAAACGCCGACGTTGCCGGTGCCCGTATTGCGCACGTTCGAATAAACCAGCGGGCTTCCCACCGAGAACAGGTCGCCGCCGGGCTGCCCGTTCAGGTCGAGGCCGAGCGCGTTCTGCTTGTTCAGTTGCGCGGCGAAGCTCGTCGCGATTGCGCCGAGCTGGGCCTGGGCGGGATCGAGCGTCTCGTTGCGGAAGTCGAGCAGGCCGCCGACCGTGCCGCCGGTGAACGCCGAATCCGGGAGGTAGTGCAGTTGCGCGGGCGTCAGCGTCGAGCCGTCGCTGCTCTTGAACGCGATGGAGAGTTCGCTCGGGTCCGACGGCGACGGCGCTGTCTGCAGGCCGTATTGACTGTTGCCGACGACGAGCGGCTGGCCGTTGCCGATGAACACGTTGTAGTTACCGTCCGTCTGCACGACCTGCACGCCGACGAGCGCGCTCAGGTTCGACACGGCGAGATCGCGCTGATCGAGCAGCTGGTTGGGCGGCTGGCCTTGCGCGCTCGCGATGCTGATCTGCTTGTTGAGATCCGCGATCTGTTGCGAGTAGGTGTTGATCTGCGTGACGGCGCTCGTCAGTTGTGTGTTGACGCTCTGCCGCAGCTGGTCGTATTGCGCGCCGGCCGCGGTGATCTGGTCCGCGAGCGTCTGGGCGCTGCTCATCAGCGACTGGCGCGACGCCGTGCTGCCCGCCGTGTTCGCCACCGACTGAAGTCCGCTGAAGTAGCCGCTGATGCCTGTGGCGATGCCCTTGGTCGGGTCGCCGACGAGGTTGTTCAGCTGCGCGATAAGCGAGAAGTACGTGTTGGCGGAGCTGCTCGACGACTGCGTGTTGTTGAGCTGCGTCGTGAGGTACTGGCTGTAGGAGCGTGCCACCGTGGCGGTCTGCACGCCGCCGCCGAGGTAGCCGGAGCCCGTGTATTGACCGGATGCCTCCTGGTACACGACCTTTTCGAGCGTGTAGCCGGGCGTGGCGGCGTTGCTGATGTTCTGTCCAGTCGTCGTCAGTCCCCACTGGGCTGCATTCAGACCGCTGAGACCGATATTGAAGATGTTATTGGACATGCATGAATCCTGGTGAGGCGGCGTCGCCTGGCCGCCGCTTGACGAGAACTGCTCTATATATCGGCCGCTCGCGCTGGAAGTTGAGTTTTTTGTCGCCCGGACGTTTTGGTAGGGGACCGTGTACTGCGGCGCGGTGCGCAAGACGCGATAAGGGCATTATCGGGGGCGCTGCTCGCGGGTGATCGTGAGAGAAGCGGGGGGATTTGGTGCTAATTCGTACGGGGAGGGCGCTGGCGCTTGGGGTTGGGGTCGCTGTTCCTGGTGGTTGGACTGTTTGTGATGCGCTTCGGCTTCTGTGAAACTTGCTTTGTTATTGGTCTATTAGCTTCGCCCTTGTGCGGGGCGGCAGTCACTTTCTTTGCACAGGTTTGCCGCTGGCGCTTGGGGTTGGGGTTGGGGTCTGTTGAACCATCTGATGCGCTTCGGCTTCTGTGAAACTTGATTTGTTATTGGTCTATTAGCTTCGCCCCTGTGCGGGGCAGCAGTCACTTTCTTTGCTGCTGCAAAGAAAGTAACCAAAGAAAG
>Ga0163162_10003217_pt1 | contig 15619 bp, 19 predicted proteins | sample S55metaG_FD_115310 | JGI IMG/M metagenome (GOLD analysis project Ga0163162, IMG submission 115310) | Switchgrass rhizosphere microbial communities from Kellogg Biological Station, Michigan, USA - S5-5 metaG | ecosystem: Host-associated > Plants > Roots > Rhizosphere > Soil | place: USA...
GTCCGAAGAATCAGTTTTGATTTCAGTTGAGCAGGTTTATCATGCGGTCTAAGTTGTATCGTCGCCGCCGAACAACCTATAAGCGCTTGGAGCGGACTCGCCAGTGAGTAGCCTTTATCCGTAGTTGCGTGGTCGAGACGCTGAAGCGCTGCGCTCGATGGCTCGAGTCTATTAATGGATAAGAAACGTGAACAGCAGGTAAAGCAGCAGATCTTGCGACGGTTGAGCACGCCTGATGACTTAATTGTCACTTTGTAAATGAGGATGAGGAAAATTAGATATGCACAAACTGTCCCACGCAATTGTCTTGCTAGGCGGCATTCTTGTTTTCACCGGCCAAGTGCCTTTAGCTCAACAATCATCCTCGCCAACCGTCAGAGTTGAAGCGCAACAGCTGGAACAGCAAAAGCCCATCGAACGTGAGTTGAAAGCGAAGGAAACGCACGTGTATGCGCTTCAACTCGAAGCCGGTCAGTTTTTGGGCGCGGCGGTTAATCAGCGCGGGATTGACCTGGTCGTACGCGTTTTCGCGCCCGACGGAAAGTTAATTTCCGAGATTGATTCACCGAACGGAATGCAGGGTGACGAGCCAATCGCCCTTGCAACTACGACAACCGGGACGTATCGCATCGAGGTCAGCCAGCTCGAAGATGAAGGTAACAGTGTGGCGGGACGCTACGAAATCAGAGTAAACGAAATCCTTTCCGCCGACGCTTACGCGAGGCGTCTCGCTGAGAGGAAACTAAAGCAGCAAGCTGTGATCGCGTGGCTCAAAGAAAACGCGATTGCTTTAAAAACGGTCGAAGCTGGAAACGGCTTTAAGGATTTGCAGCCGCTCAAACGAGTTTTAAAAGACGTGCGGTTTGTCGGTCTGGGCGAAGAGACGCACGGAACGCGCGAGTTCTTTCAGTTCAAACACCGGATGGTCGAGTTTCTGGTGAAAGAGATGGGCTTTCGCGTTTTTGCAATTGAGGCAAGTTATTCTGCTTGCCAAAACATCAACGATTACGTGATGGGCAAGACTGACGACGGCGCGGGCGCTCTTGATAGTCAACGATTTTGGACGTGGAATACGGAAGAAGTGCGCGCGATGTTGGACTGGATGCGGAGGTACAACGCAAGCGTTCCGGCTGACAGAAAAGTAAAATTCGTCGGCTTCGATATTCAAGGGAACGCCACCGGTAAAACCAAGCTACTCGAATATCTCAAACGAGTCGCGCCAGAGCGCGTCGCCCAAACGGACTCTTTTTTTAAAGTTGATGAGGGAGAGGTGCTTTACGCTGCAGCTTCTGAAAAGGGTGAGAGCGCTAAAGACGCGCTAGCGAAGGCCACGGAACTCAATAATAAGTACAGTGATCTGTTCGCCTTTCTCGAAATAAGCGGGCCCCAACTGGTCGCAAAATCCAGCCTGGCCGAGTACGAGCAGATACGCGAATATGCTCGCGTTATCTTGCAAAACATTGACGCTTACAGCTACTCGGGTAGTCGCGGCTCGTCGCGGCGCGATCTGTATATGGCGGACATTTTCCGGCGCATCGTCGAGCGCGAACCGACGGGAACACGCTTCGTTATCTGGGCGCACAACGCACATGTTGCGACTGGTGATGGCGATGGGACTGATCCTGCTTTTGGTAATCATCTCCGCCATTTTTACAGCAAAGATTATTACGCGCTGGGGTTCAGCTTCAATCAAGGTGCATTTCAAGCGAGGGAAGGTCAGCCGAAAGACCCGGCGACCAGAATGTTGATGTCTTTCACGACGAAGCCAGCGCCCGATGATTCGATTGACTGGTATCTGGCGCAGACGGGCCCGAAGAGTCTTATTGTGGATTTTCGCTCGCTGCGCAAAAACGCGGAAATCGACGAATGGCTAACGACGCCGCGCCCAATGCGCTCAGTCGGCGCGGTTTATGCGCTGAGTTTCGAGCCAAACTCTTTCAGTCCCATAACCATTAGCAAAGAGTTTGATGGCCTGTTTTTCATTGACACAACTACACGAGCTCGTCCGAACCCTTCTGTCAAAAACGTCGCACCTGCGCAATGACAAAGAAACTTGTTCCAGCAGTCTTAGCATGGTGAGGCTCCTTTATGAGGTCGCCGCTAGTCTGCTTGACCGCCACGAAACTATAGAATCGTGTAGCGACGGCAGCCATTGAAGTTTACTAAGGAATTCGTGAGGTGCTGATTATTAGATGAGAGCCTATCGTGTTACAACACGAGACGCTATTACTTAATTAGAAGTTCGGTGCTACGTGCTTATGATGGTAATTGACTATAACGGAAGTGGATTCTGGAGCGTTGACGCGGTACATGCGCGATATTCAGAGTACGCTCGGCGCTTCCGGATTGTCACGACTCGTGATCTTAGCCCGCTGGTGCATTCGAACGGTGACCAGCAATGGATTTATTCTGTGATGGATCGCGTAATCGAGGGTATCGAGCACGGCGACCAAGCATGTGCTGAGCTGGGGATTGAGTTTATCGAAGAAGATCAGCCTTTCGCCTTTGGCAGAATTCTCAAGTCTAATACCGCCCGTGCTTTGCGTCGCACGACGCTTACCGATGCGCAGAAGGAAAGGATTAGGAAACGCGTTGTTGAAATGCTCGGTAGACAGTATTTACCTCGGGAATATCGTCAATACGCCAAGCTCGCACGGAAGATTGGACTGGGAAATTGGTTATCTCGAATCGAAGAGCAATCCGAAAACCCATGGGCCAAGCATTATTATGCCTATTTCAAAGAACATGCTTCCCATTGAGGCGCACCGAACAGCGCTTGGAGCGGACTAGCCGGTGAGTGACCTTTATCTATAGTTGCGTGGGCGAGCCCCTCAAGCGCAGCGTTCGGCAGCTCTCGTGACTGAATCGCAAATGTTGGATGCGGCTACTAAAAGGGTTTTATTGGGCGGTTTCTTTATTATTCTTGGGCTTGTACTAATAATCTTTCATGACTCGCTCAGAAAGCTTTCGGATTGGGAGAATAAACACGACCCACTGCTTAGATGGGAAGATTGGTGGACCGGGAAATACACACGCGGAGGGCTCATCTTCACCCACGTAGTTACGATTCTCTTCGGACTATTCTTTTTGGTCGAAGGTATACTTATTATCTTTCGGGTGGTGGACTGATGGGGAACTGTTCTCACCACCGTCGCCGCCGAACAACCTATAAGCGCTTGGAGCGGACTCGCCGGTGAGTAGCCTTTATTTGTAGTTGCGTGGGCGAGTCGCTCAAGGCAGCGTTAGATGCTTCTTCGGTCATTTTACTAAGTAGTTGTGAAGGGAATTGTCAGATTGATTATTAAGATAGCGGCGGTCAGTTTCCTATTCATAAAGTGCTTATTAATAATCTATGGTCAAAGTGTGTCTCCGCCGGCACTCATCACCAACTTCTCACAGCAGAAAGCAAGTCAGGTCGAACCCAGGATCAAAACGTATGGTTTTTTGCATAGCGAAACGACCGGGATAACCTCGTATGTCATCATCAATGGCAAAAAAAAGCCGATACTGTTCCACGCAGACTCTGATCCGCTCGCTGTGAAGTCATTGTACGCACTTAACTCGAGGATAATCCTTCCAAATACAGATGGTAGAAAGCTGTTTCTGATCGGACAATACCTTGCTGAACCCAAGCGTACTCGAAGCTGTCGCCAATGTGCGAAGTCTGAGGAGTATCGCGAGTTCAAGTTAGTAGATTGGTATATCATCACGCCGTTTAAAGTAGTCCGTGAGGATTGCGGAACTTGTCCTTATTTGCGCGAAGAAAACTTGCGGACGAAAAACGGCCTTGAGCTAAAGGATTTTGACGCCTTCGATGGCCGAGAAAATATGGATGTCAGAAGATTTCAGCAGAAGAAAAGACTCCAATAGCGACGCGGCATCTTAGAAGCGCTTGGAGCGGACTGACCGGTGAGCGGTCTTCTTAAATTAAGTTGCGTGGGCGAGCCCTTCAAGCGCAACGTTCGGCTGCTTACAATATGCGTCTTAAAGTCCTGACCGTATTCGTATTACTTCTATCCCCGAGCTGTGCGCCAAAGAATCCCGTACATTCGACAGACCAGGTCTCAACTCAATCTAATGTGAATCTCAAAGAAGCTTCCGATAGCGAACTGCTGGGCCACGTCGGTGAGAAGGTGACGAGTCATGGAAAATGGTCGCTCAGAGGTGTAATAGGTCCTTATATTCTCACCAACAATGGTCCAATCTATCTTGTCTCAAAGGGTAATTTTTCTTGGGGTGAAAAATATGCGCGCATGGAAGGAAAGGATGTTCGAGTCACAGGAGTACTCCGCTATGCGCGTTATGAACCTTCCGCCGAGCAACATCCTCCCGACCATTTCTATTTTGAGGCAGAAACAGCCGATATCGAGTTAAGATGAAAGGCAGATACAATGCCACGCGCAGACCAACAACAGCGCTTGGAGCGGACTCGGCGGTGAGTAGCCTTTATCGTTAGTTGCGTGGGCGAGCCGCACAAGCGAAGCGTTCGGCAGCGCAGGTTCTCATTATCGCGAGGTCCAAAGATCGCAGGAAGAAGCAAACCGATGGCCGACAATGTAGTCACTAAACGGCCGCGTTGGAGCATTGCGCCGTACTTCATTGTAGATGACGTGGTGACCACTGCAAATTACTATCGGGACAAACTCGGTTTCCACTACGAACGCTTCTGGAACGAACCGCCGTCCTTCTGCATGGTTACGCGAAATGGCATCGTCATCATGTTAGCCCAGCTTGAAAACACAGGCGTCATGCGCCCCAATCGCACCGTCGACTCGGAGAGGGAAGCTTGGGACGCCTATATTTGGATCGAAAATGCGGACGCTCTATATGCTGAGTTCAAATCGAAGGGGGTGAAGATCACCCGCGACATTTGTGATCAACTCTATGGTTGCCGCGACTTCGATGTAGAAGACTGCAACGGCTATCGCTTGTGTTTTGGACAGGATCTAGAAGGATGAGAAGTGTCCACGCAAATCGAGTTGAGTAACGGTTGATGCTGAAAGCATCCGCGTTCGTGGCATCACTCCGCACGCGCAGCCGAATAAATCATTGGAGATTATGAATGACGGATCTTGACGACAAAATACGATCGCAACGAGCAGTAGTCGCGTGCCTACGCGACTTGGGGAATGGTGCATCCAATTGATCTTTGATGATGTTATTGCTACCTCTACAACAAATCCTATCAACTGGTCGTTCGATTCCTTTTATACTTGGCATGATTACCTCAATCAAAAGCTCGATGAGATGAGCTTAACGGATAAGGAGTATCAAGCGATCGGCGAGAACCTCGGTGAGGCGAAAGCGCGAGGAATACGAGCTAAGAATTACCTTGTCAAAAGGAATGTGCCGGCTAGCCATATAGTTTATCTAGATGGCGGTTGGAAGAATGAGGTCACAACTGAAGTGTGGATTTGGCCACCCAACGTCGGAAAGCCCTCCATATTTTCAGAGTTCAATTTCAAGCTGGCAGAAGTTAAGCTCGAGAAGGGTTGCAAAATCAAATATCGTGGTGGTACGGAATAGCTCGCGACCGTGCCGAACAAGCGCTTGGAGCGAACTCGTCGATGAGTAGCCTTTATCGATAGTTGCGTCAGCGAGCCGCTCAAGCGCAACGTTCGACAGCTTCCTGAGACTTGCGGTGGGATGGTTCACCAGATGAAGGTCAGCTTCAAGGATTTTGGCCCACACGTGCCCGATAAAGATCGTTATGAGCGCGGTATTGATTACCTTTATCAACATTTCGATCTGGAACTTGACGACGCCTTTTATCTGCTCAGCCAGTTGAAACACAATCACAGTAGCGTTGCCATCTACACAGCTTCAACTGTTGTGAACTTTTCGATTGATCGCGACGGGCTAAACGTGCAGATTGACGGCATCTGCACTTGGGTGGCATCTGATTTGGATTTAGATGTTGCCAAAGAAATTCTGAAAGCGGTCTACGAAGGTTGTGAAGATTTTGGTACGACAATACCCGGAACAACTATCGAGTGGGATGCTTATATTGGATGAGTGGGTCGAGCCGCTCATGCGCAGCTTTCGGCAGCTACATGGTCCAAGATGGTACGAATATGCATCTCGTGGAGACACCTGTAGAACGTAGCCAATCCCACCAACGGCAGTTGGGGGATAGTTCAGGTCCTACCTACCAGGAAAATCCTTTTTAATTTATGCGCGCGAAGCGCGCAGAGGAACCAGGCGGAACATTGCGCCACCGATTGGACGGAAGGTTGTATATTGAGCATCAGAGTATCCTCCGTCGCGCTGCGCGCGATGAGACCTTAGGCCAGGATGTGAGTAGGCAGGATCTGAACCATCCACCAACTGCCGTTGGTGGGATTCGGCGTAAGTAATGAACGAGCGCAAGCCGAGCAAGCGCTTCGAGCGGACTCGATGAGTAACCCTTACTCGCACTTGCGTGGCCGCGCCGCTCAAGCGCATCAGTGTTGGATTTCTGTTCGCTGTATTTCGGCGTGATCGAATGATTAAGAATAGAACCTGGCTAGTCCTAGCATTCATTGTATTTGTGACAGTAGTTTGCCTGGGCTGCTCTTCAGTACCAAGCGCCGAGATAGAGGAGTTCCTGGCCAAGCAGGGATTTGATGCTGAGGTTTCACATCCTTCGGTTTCGGTTTGGGAAAGTCAGACTTTCAATCTGGCGAAAAAAGAGCAGTGGGAAGCTAAGAGTCGAGCTGAGGTACCAAATTGGAGCGGAGCTTACTACCGATTCACTATCGTCAAGGAGAGTTATCAATCCCAACAAGATGCTACCGCTAGATTGAGCCGCCTACGTGAAAAGCCTCCTGGGTTGACGCCTGAGGACGATAAAGCCTTTCCTTTGAGGGAAGGATTTAATATGGGCAACGAGGTATACATTGTCAGCTGCCGGGTTTCCATGTTTCATGAACACTTGAAGGAGTTCACCCGAGAGCTGGAGCAAGAAGTAAAACGCGGAAGACGCGTCAGTGTTAACCGAAATCCGACAAGCGGTTGGAGCGGACTCGCAATAAGCAGGAGGGTTTGTTAAGTTGCGTGGGCGAGCCGCTGAAGCGCAGCCGCTATGCGGCTCAGTATTATGAAACGAATCTTGATTCTATTGGTTGAGGCCTGCCTAATATTTGCCATAACTATTTGTGCGCAATCACAGACAGATGGATCGTACGAAACCGCTATTGCCTCCCTTTCTGAGAATAGTGATGCTGCACAGGTGGCTCGTGCCATCGCGGTCTTACAGAGCGGAGGGACCAAGGCATTTCCTGCTCTCCTGGCGCACCTGAACGACACAGCTAGAGCATCCGTGGTTTTTCAAGGTGCGTTAATGGAGGTTGATGCGAAGGGCAATGTTGGTCTTCATCATCCCACCATTGGTGAGGCTTGCTTTGGTTTGATCCAAAACCAAGTTGAGGGAAACTGGCCGAAAGCCTACCGTGAGTATTATGTTCTTTCGCCAGAGAACGTTGTCGGTTGGTGGCAGGCAAGGAAAGCAAAACCGCTGAAAGAGTTGCAGCTTGAGACCGCACAGGCATCACTCACGCAGGCGCGTCAGCGTCGAGGCAAATCAGACTACTCGCGTGAAGCAGTTCGATTTCTTGAGGAGCACCTTCGTGAGCTGAAGGTCGCTAAGAAATGATTAACGACTCGTCCGCCTTACAACAGCGCTTGGAGCGCACTCGCGATGAGCGTGCTTCGTTCTTGAAATACCCGCGCTAGCAGCCACAAGCAACACCATTCGCCGGCGAGTTTTATTTAGGACCATAAGCTCCTCTAGACCGATTTACTCAACACCTATTCTCGTGGATGATCAAAAAAGGCTTCGTCCCTTTCGTGTGATTTCGTGTGGATTCGCGGACGGTGTTTTTGGCTTCCACGAACTTACACGAAACGAATTGAGTGCAGACCTCGAATTAACGATGGTGGAAGGATTAATGGAAGCGCGGATTGCCGCCCTCATCCCGACAAAACTCATGACGAACTATTTACCCATCAGAGGGCACTGGAAGATCGCGATCTTATTCGTTATGCCAAACGCATCGGTCTTGACCTTGATAGATTCTCGCGAGAATTGTCACTAGAATACTTACGCACCATAAATACTATTTGACTACCAGTAGAAGCGTATTCGATGAGCATGTCACCGGCACTCCAACGCTTTTACTGAACGAGGCTCGGTATTCCGCGCCACCGATGTGCAGACATTGCTTCAGGCATCAGAGAACTGAGCCAGAAGCTCGCCTTCAGTCAACGACGGTGAGTGGAGTAAAGAAAGCGCTCGATAAGACTACTAATGGAATCAACACAACCACCGCTACCCGGTTCGTCGCCCGACGAAATGTTTCCGGTGCTTACCCCGGAACAACAAGCGCGAGTGTTAAGTCAGGGGCGAATTCGAAAGGTTACATCAGGCGAAACACTGGTTGAACTCAACCAACAACCGACGAAGGTCTTTGTAGTCCTTCAAGGCCGGCTAGAAGCTGTGCGAATCCGCGACAAGACGGAAGAAGTTTTTGCCGTTTGGGGACCAGGGATGTTTACAGGAGAGTTGAATCTGCTTTCAGGACGACGCTCCCTTGTCAGAATACGAACGGCGGAACCAGGCGAATTGATCGAACTCGAACGCGAAGCGCTGATCAACCTCGTGCAAACCGATAGCGGGCTGAGCGACATCTTTTTGCGATCGTATATTCTTCGCAGATTGGAGCTAATAGCTCGAGGTATCGGTGACTTGATCCTGATTGGTTCAAGCCATTCGTTCGACACTTTTCGCATCAAGGAATTTCTGACTCGCAATTACCAACCGTATTCTTATGTCGATCTCGATCGCGAGGCAGATGTTCAGGAGTTATTAGATCGTTTCCACGTCGCGATAACAGACTTACCCGTACTCATCTGCCGACGCACCGTAGTGCTGCGCAATCCTACAAATAAGGAGATAACCGATTGCCTTGGCTTTAATGAAAGTGTAGATGAAGAACATGTGCGCGACCTGATCGTTGTGGGCGCTGGACCCGCGGGATTGGCAGCAGCAGTGTATGGTGCCTCGGAAGGACTCGATGTCCTGGTAATTGAATCAAGCGCTCCCGGTGGACAGGCAGGCGCAAGTTCCAAGATAGAGAACTATCTCGGATTTCCGACTGGCATTTCAGGTCGAGAACTGGCCGGAAATGCTTACACGCAAGCGCAGAAATTCGGCGCTCAATTGTTGATAGCGAAGAACGCCATAGGCTTGGGTTGTGAGCGTCGGCCCTATATGTTGAAGTTCGGCGGAGAAGAAAAGGTGCCCGCGCGCACAGTGGTGATCGCAACCGGCGCGCAATATCGCAAACTTCCAGTGGAGAATCTGTCTCAGTTCGAAGGAGCGGGTGTGTACTACGGCGCCACACACCTCGAGTCGCAGATGTGCGGCGGTGAAGATGTGGTAGTTGTAGGCGGCGGCAATTCAGCAGGACAAGCGGCGGTGTTTATGGCGCAAACGGCGAGGCATGTTTACATGCTGGTGCGTTCAGGAACTCTGGCCCAAACGATGTCGCGCTACTTAATTCGGCGGATCGAAGAAAGCCCGAACATTACGCTGCTTACAGATACCGAGATCACAGCACTCGCGGGAAATGACCATTTGGAGTCGGTGGAGTGGCGCAACAACAAAACCAGAGAAGTTCAGAAACACCGCATTACTGCTCTGTTCTCGATGATTGGAGCTGTGCCGAATTCTGGTTGGCTTGAAGGTTGTGTTGCCTGTGATGCGGCAGGTTTTATAAAAACCGGATCCGATCTCTCAATCGAAGACTTGGAACGCTCGCATTGGCCGCTTGCTCGCCCTCCTTATCTACTCGAAACCAGCCTGCCCGGTGTCTTTGCTGCCGGAGATGTCCGTGCGGGCAATGTGAAGCGTGTGGCTTCGGCGGTGGGTGAAGGATCAATTGCGGTCTCGTTCGTCCATCAGGTTCTCGCTGAGTAGCCCGAGAGCAATAGTCTATCGCTGACATCTACAGCGCTTATCTTTTCGTCGCCAGCCGCAGCGCAACGTCATTCCTAAACTTGTGGGGTTTATCAATAAGGGCGAGGTGGGTGGCTCTGGTTCAGTCACGCTCATCTTCGTCGTACGAGGCGGCGAGAACGGTCCTGTTCGCGACATTGGGCCGTCAATTTCTGCAACACGTTATGCACACGTAGAACAACCTCTTTGAGTTCTTTCAATTTGTGGGTCTCTTCTTTACGCGAGAGGATCGCGGTGGCAATTTCACTACTTAGTTCGTGGGCAACCGACACAAGTATCACCCCTTCATTTTTATAAGAGTGCGGCGAATGCTAAAGCGGTGGCAGTGCTGGGTCAAATGCGATTCCCGTATCTGTAACATCCAGTTCAGACGGATCGTAAAAGAAATGCGCCAACATATATAGTCAAGATTCACCATATTTTCAGTTCTGCTGACTCTATTTCCGGGGACCGCCCAAATTGGCGGTGGTCCAAAGGTGTCGAACGCATTTTCGATGCGATTTTTACTACCAAATCTGGAGGGATGGGACTGGAGCTATCGATTGAGTCGGACGATCATCGAGGCGCTCGGAGGAAGACTTTGGAGTAGAAAGGGGCGACAATACACTTTAATCTTCCATCTGGAACAGCGAGGGACACATCATGAAAAAAGCAGACCAACTCGTGCTCGTGATCGATGATGACCCATCAATGCGCCAGGCAATCACCGAGTTGATTGAAGCAGTCGGCCTAAGCTGCCGGACCTTTGGGTCCGCACAAGAATTTCTCGAAGCCGAGCTTCCAGACGTACCAAAGTGTCTGGTGCTTGATGTGCGATTGCCCGGATTGAGTGGCCTGAATCTTCAGCGCGAGCTGAGTGAGCGAAATATTGAAATCCCGATCATTTTTATCACTGGCCATGGCGATATCCCGATGACGGTCCAAGCCATGAAAGCAGGGGCCGTAGAGTTTCTCACTAAGCCGTTTAGAGATCAGGATCTGCTGGACGCTATCGAGCAGGCAACTGAGCGGGATCGGTTGACACGCAATCAACGAACGCAGATGGGCGAACTAGAAGGTCGCTTCGAGTTACTCACTCCACGCGAACGTGAGGTGATGCGATTAGTTGTTACTGGGCTGCTTAACAAACAGGTCGCTGCGGAACTGGAGATAAGCGAGAAAACGGTGAATGTCCATCGTAGCCAGGTGATGCAAAAAATGCGTGCCGACTCTCTCGCGGAATTGGTTCGTATGGCAGAAAAGCTACGTCTGCTGCCTGGCGGTACAAAACTGCATTAGAGTTCTGCAACTCCGATATTTTTACTTCACCCTGGAGACGACCGGCTCTGCACTGGCCAGCGTCTGACCACCAGTGAACAGTTGATAAGAGAAATGCAACAGAAGAAAACAACTACCCTCGTTCGCGCAGTACGTGATTCTACTGTCGGCGCTAAGAACAATTTGCATGAGCACCATAAAACAAGCAATTCTCTAAGAGACGTGATCCTGGGTGGGCAGGACGGCCTGGTCAACATGCTGGGAATTGCGTTGGGTGTTATAGCAGCCGGCGGATCTACCCATGTTCTGGTCGTGGCCGGAGTTGCGGCGGCTATCACAGAATCGATTTCAATGGGTGCCGTAGCGTATACGTCTTTTGGTTCGGACCGCGACTTCTATCTCGCGCAGAGAAACCGCGAACAACATGAGATTTCAATGCGACCTGAAGAGGAACGCGAAGAAATCAGGGAAATCTATTCGAGTAAGGGTTTCAAAGGACAGTTGCTCGATGACGTCGTCTCCACTATCACCTCGAATCGTGAGAACTGGGTCAGCACGATGATGGACGAAGAGTTACATCTGCAGCCAGTCGAGCAGCAGTCTCTTGTGAAAAGCGCCCTTGTTGTTACAATTGCCACTCTCATTGGACACTTCATCCCACTGCTCCCGTTTATGATCGTGCCACGCACCCCAGCTATCATCGGGGCGATAGTGCTCAGCGCCGTTACGCTCTTCGCTGTGGGGGTCTATTCCGCAAAGACCCTGGTAGGTGACTGGCGCAAGAGTGGCTTGCAAATGGCAGCAATCGGCCTTGGCGCGGCCGCGCTCGGTTTTTTGATAGGTCGCTTACTCCATACTGCCTAGTGGTTAGGTTGTAGGTTGATGGCAGGGTGATAAAGAGCAACTAGTGTAAAGAGCTAACAACAATGTCGAGCTACTGTGCTGTCAGCTACGAATAGCGTTGTAACTATTCGAGAAATTTTCCGCTACAACCAGGTTTTGCCCCAAAGCTGCCAATTCGGAGTTTCGAAGTCTGAATAGAAACTGCGAAGTACCAATCTCGATTAGCGAGCCTTCCTTCAGTGGATCTACTCGCACACGCTCTCCGTTGACGTAAGTGCCGTTGGAGCTATTCAAATCTTCGATCGTGTGCTGATCGCCCTCACTTCTGATCTTACAGTGATGACGTGAGACGAGAGGGTCATTAACCACAATGTCATTTGACGATTGTCGACCTATCGAGATGAGTGGCTCATCGAGGTAGAAGGTGCGATCAGCCAAGGGCCCTCGAATGGCTATCAAAATCGGGATCCTGGCGAAGACCGGTACTTCAAATGGTGAATCAATTGAGTTGTTGTTAATCATTTCTCTTTTCCCACCAGTCTCTCCAAATCATGCTCTGAATGCGGAACTCGTCAGAACTTGTTCTGACAGTACCCCTCAAAATGCTCGTTAGAGTCTAATAGGAAGCTCTGTCGCGGGCTTTCATTTGTTTGTCCCATCTTGCTGAATATGATTACACGATCCTGAGGATTCTCTCTGACGTTACTTTCCCCTGCGCTACGGCTGGGTTGATTCTCTGGAGTGCCATCTGGAGTTCTGTTTCTCCCGTTTTCCTGACATTCGTTTGGCAAGCAAGAATTCAAAATCTGGCGCAATGAGATGAAAGATCCGATGAATGGTGATAGTTAGGCTTGGCGCCAGCTTCGGTTGCCATTACGAATTGGTGTTGCCGTAAAGCACAGTTGGAATTTGAAAGGGAGAATTGAAATGAAAGTATTTCGCGTTACGGTAGCCGGTGCGCTCGTTCTTTTTGCTATCACGGCCGCCTTCGGAATGTCTGTGAAGTCTGACTATGAAAAGAATTTTGACTTTAGTCAGCTGCACACGTTCGCGTTCAAGACAGATCGAGCCAGTAATGATCCACTCAAAACAAACACGATTGAGGCTGAGAGGATCCAGAACGCGCTAACTGCGCAACTGGAGGCCAATGGGTTCACTCAAGCGGTGCAAAATCCGGACTTTATTGTAGCTTTCTACGCAACGACAAAACAGAAAACCTCAGTTGAAAGCACTGGCTTTGGTCCAGGCTTCGGAGGATTTGGATATGGCCGCGGATTCGGTTGGGGTTATGGGATTCCAGGCGGCGGGCGTTGGCGCTGGGGTTATGGGCCCGATATCTGGACCACAAATTACACTCAAGGCTGCGTGATGGCCGATATCATCGACCCAAAAAACAATGAACTGGTGTGGCGTGGTGCGGTGACAGATACGGTCAAAGGGATTGGCCAGTCTGAGAAGCAGTCCAATCAAGCCGCCAAGGACCTGGTCAAGAACTTCTTGAAGGACGCAAATAAGGTGGATAAAAAGCGCGGATAACTTTCAATAGCTGATCTCCGTGTTCTCAGTCTCTCGGTGTTGAATCTTAAATCTTCACTCGCTTTAGTTCGTGTGAATTCGTGGATCGTTTATGCCCAGAAAAACACGATCCACGAAACCACACGAATTAACATTAACGCTACGAAATCACGCGAAATGACAGAGCTATAGTCGGTTGAGCCCTAAGTTTGGATTCCAATTAGGGCACCACTGAAATAAAGAGTGTGAAGCCTGCCAATCCAAGAGCTTCCTATTGGAGTATGACGAGACGTTATAGGAAGTTTCGCTCGATGTATTGGAAGTTGACCTAGTAGCAATGAACTAACACTGATCCGCTCGGTATCTATTAACTAGCATCCTGATTGAAGCTGTCAGTTTAGGTCAATCTAATGTGAAGTTGACCTACTAGTCTTGGACTAACACTGACTTCTCGACAGCTATTCACTAGGATCCTGATTAGAGCTGCCGGCGTATAACCGTTTATGAGTTGGAAAAAACTCGAAGGAAAGAGGAGGCAAATCATGAACGAAAAAAACTTACTACGGAAGCTTGGCGGAGTAGTGATGGCTGCATTGATACTATTTGGAGTGGCAATGATGTCTACCAGTCCTGCCCTGGCACGAGGGGGTGGCGGTGGGTCCCATGGCGGTGGTTTTCACGGGGGCGGTGGCTTTCACGGCGGTGGGTTTCATCATGGCGGGTTTGTTGGACCACGGTTCGGTTTCGGGTACTACGGATATCCTTATGGGTACGACGAGTATCCCTATTCATACTATAGCCAGTACTACTTCGGCAGTTCTCAAGATGCCGCGAATCAGGGTTACCAGGACGGGCTGAAGACCGGTTCAAACGATGCGCGTCGTGAAAAGAGTTACGATCCGCAAAGATCGCATTACTTCAAGGATTCCGGGTTTGGCAACTTTCCGCAGGACTTTAGGGACGGTTTCTCGCGTGGTTACAGTGCTGGGTTTGGGCGTTAAGTAAACACTTATAAACCACTTTCATAAAGGGATGCCGCGATGGAGGTCGCGGCACTTTTCTTGAACATGAATCCATCTGCGCTGACAGCAACTGTGCGCCATTTATGGCAACTGGACGTAAGACCCTGGAAAATGCTGCCTTTAGAGTAAATAGTATGACTATCCACATTCGGAATGTTCCTGTTAGTTTCTTGATTCGGCGAAGTGTCCGGTATCTGCTGGTTTCGCATGGCTTCCGTCTCCTCCAGGCCATCGTCGTGCTTGCAGTCTTGAGTTTTGTGCTGACGGGCAGTCGAATCGTTGCTATCGATCGGTTTGGCAACCGAGCTGACATCGTGGCTGCTATCTTCGTCACCATTACAACCATAATTCTGCTAACCGCGCTAAACCGACGGGTGATGACGGCTATTGATCGTCGATTCTTCCGCGAGGCTTACAATTCTCAACTGATCCTGACAGATCTCGGCGAAGCTATTCCGACCCTCTCAAAGACTAAACACCTGGTCGAATTAGTCGCGAACAAGATTAGCGATGCACTGCATCCAGAGAATGTCACCATTTTCCTGGATGACAAAGAGGTTGGTGCTTACGTTGCCGCCTTTTCCTCTGATAAATCGAAAGCCGTGCCTGCGGCGAGATCTCAGCTGCGCCGCCTGGTGTTGCAGTATGACGAGCCGGTAATTAAAGGATTGAAAAAATCGAAGCTCGTGAATTCGACGGAGCTTGAAGCCGATTCCTTGTTACATGATGCCGGCTGGGAAGACGTCAGTGTTCCGTCCGATTATGCGAGCCGAACGTTGCTGGCGGTACGGTCTTCGATCTTGATTCCAATTGCCTCCAATGGGCATTTACAAGGACTCATTTCACTGGGCCAGCGACTCTCCGAGCTGCCGTATACAAGGGAAGACAAGCGCTTGTTGCTTGTCGTCGGTAACCAGATAGCTACGTTCATTGAAAACATAAAATTGATCAGCCACATGGCCGAAGAAGAGCGGGTTGCGCGCGA
>Ga0163162_10003220_pt1 | contig 15616 bp, 12 predicted proteins | sample S55metaG_FD_115310 | JGI IMG/M metagenome (GOLD analysis project Ga0163162, IMG submission 115310) | Switchgrass rhizosphere microbial communities from Kellogg Biological Station, Michigan, USA - S5-5 metaG | ecosystem: Host-associated > Plants > Roots > Rhizosphere > Soil | place: USA...
AAACTCCTGCATATCATAACGGTTAAGGGCAAGGGTTATTCACTGGCCGAAAGTGATCAGACCAAGTGGCATGCCCCTGGTTTGTTTGATAAGATTACCGGAGAAATTTATAAGAAGCAGTTTGATACGGTGCAACCACCTAAATACCAGGATGTATTCGGGCAATCTATAATTGAACTCGCAGAAAAAAACCCGAATATTTTTGCCGTTACCCCGGCAATGCCAAGTGGAAGCTCCCTGAAATTCATGATGGAAAAAATGCCTGACCGTGCTTTTGATGTGGGCATTTGCGAACAGCATGCTGTTACATTAAGTGCGGGTATGGCTACCCAGGGTATGCGGGTATTCTGTAATATCTATTCCACATTTATGCAAAGGGCATATGATCAGGTAATCCATGATGTTGCTATCCAGGACCTGCCTGTTGTATTTTGCCTGGACCGGGCCGGACTGGTAGGTGAAGACGGTCCAACCCACCATGGGGCATATGATATCGCTTATATGCGTTGCATTCCAAATCTGATTGTAAGCGCTCCTATGAATGAATCAGAATTGCGTAACCTGATGTACACTGCCCAGCTGGAGAAAAATACTCATCCTTTTGTGATCAGGTATCCACGTGGAGAAGGCGTCTTACCAGAATGGAAAACACCTTTCCAGGAAATAGAAATTGGCAGGGGGAGAAAAATAAAAGATGGGAAAGAACTGGCAATCTTGTCTTTTGGCCATCCGGGTAATTTTGTTACCTCAGCAATCCGCCAGTTACGTACGGAAGATCTGGATGCAGCACATTATGATCTGCGATTCGTGAAACCATTGGATGAAGAATTACTGCATGAAGTGTTTAAAAAATTCGACAAAGTCATTACTGTTGAAGATGGGACCATTGTCGGAGGATTCGGAACTGCCGTTCTCGAATTTATGGCCGCTCATCAGTATCAGTCACAAGTCATAATACTGGGCATACCGGATAAAATCATTGAGCACGGATCACCTAAACAACTTCAGCACGAAGCCGGTTTTGACGCAGAGGCCATTTACTTATCCGCGAAGAATCTGTTGACTAAGTCGGAAAAGGGTCTACAATTCAAAGCTTAAGTTTTGGTGTAAGATCTGACTCACTAAGCTACAAATGTCAGGGGAACCTCAATCGCCAGCAACTGTGAATCACCGACGGCTTCAATATTTACCTGATCGGTTTCTGATATTCCCAGCGCGTCTCTTTTTGAAAGTGACTGACCGGAGGATTTGATTGCACCTTCAATTACAAATAAATATAATCCTGAATTTTTCCATTTCATCTGATAATCGATGGTTTTTCCCGCTTCCAAATCTACCAGGGAAAAACGCGCATCCTGGTTGATATTCAATGCCTGTTCTACCGAATCCGGACTTATTACAACCTGCCAGTTGTTCTTACGGTCTTTCAGATCAAATGTCCTTTGGTTATAAACGGGTTTAATATTTTTAAGTTTCGGAAAAACCCATATTTGTAAGAGTTTAGCAAATTCTGTTGACGAAGCATTGTATTCAGAATGTCGTATACCGGTTCCTGCACTCATGATCTGAACATCCCCCTTTTTTATGACACCTTCATTTCCTGTACTGTCTTTGTGTGCCAGCTTACCTTCCAGCGGAATAGTTACGATTTCCATATTGTCATGGGGATGAGTGCCAAAGCCACCTCCACCTGCAATACTATCGTCATTTACCACGCGTAGCGCACCAAAATGTATTTTCTTAGGGTCATGGTACTGTCCAAAACTAAAAGAATGGAATGAATCCAGCCAACCCAGACTAACAGCACCCCTTTCTTTAGCAGGGTAAAATATTGTGTTCATAATGAAGTAATTTAATGTCTAAACATCAAATAGTATACCATTCCATTTTATATACTTTTAATGTCCTATAGACAGTCTTTGCGGCATATAATTACTGAAAAAACTCAGATTGGCTGTAGGAATTGAAACAGTCTGACAGTTTGGCGACAGTTTACTGGTCAGCCCGCTTAAGAAAGGCTCTCGTCATCCCTTTTAGACCTGATGAAGGAGATGTGCCTCCTCATTGTACTCCAGAATAAAATTATTCCGTCCCTCCCCGATCAGAATATTCATATATCCCAATTGTACCAATTCCAGGATAGAAAGAAAAAGAAATATCGCGTGTATCCTGTTCTCACATCGATCAAGAATTTTTTCGAAAGGAACAGTTTTCTCCAGGCTGACCTGATCGATCATTTGCTGGCGGCTTTCTTCAATCGTATAAGTATATTGAACTACCGTATGCCGCGGTTGGTTATTCCGCTCCTGCATACGCTGTAAAACTTTTTCAAAGGTCTTCATCAATTTGAATAAACTGATGGACTGAATTTCTGTTCCCTCGCTGGATTCTTCCCCGATTTGCAGTAATTCCCGGTGTAGGTTTCCACGGCGGATAAGTTTCATACGCTGTTCTTCCATTTCCGCGAGCCTTGCCGAAGCCTCCTTGAATCTTTTGTATTCAAGTACTTTATTTACTAATTCCTGACGCGGATCTATTTCATTTCCCTGCTCGTCCAGTTCTTTTCTGGGCAGCAACATTTTAGCTTTTATTCGCATCAGGGTGGAAACAAAGAGGATGAACTCGCTGGATAATTCAATATTTAATGTTTCTTCCTTGTGTATGAAGTCCAGAAAATCCTTGATTAACTTATGAATGGGGATATTATAAATATCAAGCTCATCCCTTTCGATAAAAAACAGGAGAAGGTCGAATGGTCCTTCAAATTGGGATAACCGTATCTGATAGGATGAAGAGTTGAGCATATGCGGACTTTAATGCAAGAATAATAAAAAGGTGAAAGCACGGGATCTAAAACGGGAATCTTTTGTTGACAAATAGATCACAACCGTCTTTTTTCGCAAGCAAACTGCCGTCGAAGGAAATAGACCGTTCCCGAATCAGAGCTTTAGCGAAAGGCCGATTCCCAGCAATTCCTGTAACTGGGGTGAAGCACCTCCAATGCTTCCGTCACTTTTAACCGTCGAAACGTCATTATCATAAATGAGATTAAAGGCCAGTGACATGGTAAGAATGCCTGTTACTTTAACAGACAACAGGTTGGTCATGTAGATGTCCACATTCTGCGGATCATGCAAATAGTTGGAAAATAAATCCAACCGACCGGTATACACTGCATTGTCGCTGATCTTTGTCGTGTAGGAAATTGAGGAATAGGCCCCGAATTCAAATTTTACATGTTTACCGGAATCTACACCGTATGAACCTACTGAAGCCAGCGAATCATTCTTCACAATAGTCCATCTAAAGGTTGCGGGTGATATGAAAAACGAAAATTTGTCATTGGGTTTATAATTCATACCCGGAGACACAATTATGTATGCCGGCGCCAAAAAATCTGAAGTCAATACAGGCGACCCATCTTTCGGGTACGCATACCCAGGAGAGAACTGTGTACGGAAATTCAACAAACCGCTGACATACCAGTTCTTCCCGATATCGTATCCATATTTTGAAAGAAGATCAATTTTATCATCTGATTTGCGTGATCCCTGGCTGGTAGTGTATACAAATCCATATGCCAGGTCAAGCGTATTATCCCAGGCATGTTTACCTTTTTTATAAAAAGCAAAGCCATTAAAAAAACTTGCCAATCCTACCGTGGCATCTTCGCCGCCGGCAGCCCAGTTATCCTGTGCACTCTGAGTAAAGGTCAGCCGGAGTAGCCCGCCCGTTTTCCAAAGCTTGGGAATTGTATCATTTGGATCTTTCTTAATAAGCCGGTTGGCCTCATTGCTCATCTGTTGTACAGATTTGTCCTGCGACCGCGCAACATATAGACTCAGAATGGACAACACACCGAATACAATTTTTTTCATCTGAATGGAATTATTGAATTCTGAAATGCAATTAATAAAGTGTACAGGAAAAAAGTGTAAACTAAAACCGGACCAGATTATCTTTTTTTCAGTTCGTCCCTGATTTCTTCGAGAAGCCTTTCGGTTGTAGTAGGACCGGCAGCTGCCGGAGCATTTTTCTTTTCAATCGCTTTAAATCCTTTTACAATCAGGAAGAGTATAAAGGCGATAATGATAAATTTTATTATGGCGGATAAAAACAATCCGTATTTAACAGCGCCGTAACTCAGCGCGTCCAGGTTGTCAGCATGAGCCGCTTTTAATGCCGGTTTCAGCAACAGGGGAGTTATAACATTATCTGTAAGTGAAGATACAATTGCGCCAAAAGCGCCACCAATGATAACGGCTACGGCAAGGTCTACCACATTGCCGCGTAATGCAAAATCCCTGAACTCTTTTAAAATTCCCATAAACGTAATTTTAATAGTTAAGAATTAGATGATTCAATTCATACCGACATGATTTCTTTTTCCTTGGAAGCGAGATGTTTTTCCACCATAGAAATATACTGATCGGTAATATCCTGCATTTGCTTTTCTGCATCTTTCGTCAGGTCTTCACTTAGTCCGTCTTTCTGCAATTTTCTGATATCTTCGATTGCGTCCCGGCGAATATTTCTTACAGCTACGCGGGCCTGTTCTCCCTCAGCATATGACTTTTTTACCAGCTCTTTTCTTCTTTCTTCGGTAAGCGGAGGCATAAAAAGGCGAATGATATTCCCGTCATTCTGAGGAGTAACGCCAAGATTTGCATTGATAATGGCCCGTTCAATCGGCTGAAGCATATTTTTTTCCCAGGGCTGAATAGTCAGTGTCCTGGCATCCATCGCAGAAACATTTGCCATCTGGTTAATTACGGTGGGCACACCGTAATAATCCACATTTACACCGTCCAGCATTTGGGGGTTTGCTTTTCCTGCCCGGATCCTCGTCAGTTCATTCTCAAGGTGCGTAATTGCTTTTATCATGGAGTCTTTGGCAACGTCCACAATAAAGTCTAATTCATCAGACATAGAAATAATTCTAATTCAGATTTTTGTTGGGTTGATGCTGAAAATTAATTTTTTTGTTCGAGCATACTTTCGCGGATAAAGGTAACCAATTTCGATTCCTTTACCTTTTCATTTTTATCATTTCCCTCATTGGCCCAGGATAAGGAATGTCGTGGCCTTGAATAATAAGCGACTGCTATAAAGGTGAAGAAAAGTGCGATAACAGAAAAAATCAAAATGGTACATCCGAGGGAACGCGCCATATAAACAAACACGACCATGCTGGCGTTGATAGCGACCAGCAGCAGCGTAATCGTGCGATGAGAAAGACCACGATCCATGAGAAGGTGATGGATATGATTCCTATCGGGACTGAATGGTGACCTGCGTTTGAAGATCCGAATGGCAAATACCCGAAGTGTATCCAGCAGTGGCATCATAAGGATTGTAAATCCGATGGCCGGTGATGAAACAATCGGATTGACAGACTGCGGACCCTCTCCCGGATCAATAAATTTCAATACCAAAATCGCATTCACCACTCCCACAAGGAGGGATCCGGTATCGCCCATGAATATCTTGGCAGGTTGAAAATTGAATATCAGGAAAGCGATCAGACTACCACATATTGAAAAAGCAAGAACATAGTAAGGTTCCATGCCGGCATTCAAGAAATAAATTCCAAACAAAGCGGACGACATTAGTCCCAGGGTACCCGCAAGTCCATCCACACCGTCAATCAGGTTGAACGAGTTGATAATTACTATAACTGAAAAATAAGAAATCAGCAAGCTGAACATTTCCGGCAGCTCATGAATTCCGAAAAAACCATGCATACTCCGTATCTGGATTCTTCCATAATATATAATCAGGAATGCAGCCAAAACCTGGCCGATAAATTTTTTAATCGGAGTCAGCACGAGGATATCATCTTTCAAACCGAGAAAGAAAATGACCATGGTTGCTGCAATAAAATATTGAAATTCGGATGAATATTTGAAGTTGATCGTAAGAAGACATCCGAATACAAAGCCTGCAAAAATTCCGATACCTCCTAAGGGAGTAATTGCCACCTGATGAATCTTGCGTGCATCCGGCACATCAAAAAGCTTCTTCATGTCAGCAACATTGATGATTACCGGAATTGCCAGAAATGTAATGGTGAAAGAAATGGTCAGGGATAGTAATACATCGAACATGTACCTCGGTTTACATTAAATAATTTCAATCATTGCTAAAATCAAGCCTAACCCGTATTCCGTGTGTTCAGTCTAGAGTATTGATAACCAAGAAGTTACGACGAGCAATGTTATAATGTCACTGAGCGCATGAACAGGCAAGTTAGAACAAAATGTTTAATATGTTCCGGGACAGGGGTAAAATAAATTCCATTAGATTTGCGCACTTTCAAATAAATCATTTGACATGGCTGATTTAATGGCTATTGCTTCACAAATCCGGCGGGATATTCTTCGAATGGTACATGGTGCTTCCAGTGGCCATCCGGGAGGTTCTTTGGGCTGTGCAGATTTTTTTACTGCCCTTTATTTTGAGATCATGAAACATGATCCGAAATTCTCAATGGATGGCAAAAACGAAGATATTTTTTTCCTCAGTAACGGCCATATTTCGCCCGTATTCTACTCTACTCTTGCGAGATCCGGGTACTTTGATTTAAAAGAACTTGCCACTTTCCGAAAGCTTAATTCACGTCTACAGGGACACCCTGCAACACATGAACACCTGCCCGGAATCCGTATTGCCAGCGGCTCGCTGGGCCAGGGAATGAGTGTAGCTATCGGTGCGGCCCTTACCAAAAAACTCAATAAAGAATCAAATATTGTATTTTCCCTTCACGGAGATGGGGAGTTGGATGAAGGTCAGGTTTGGGAAGCGCTGCTATTTGCTGCTCATCATAAGGTAGATAACCTGATTTCAACGGTAGACTGGAACCACCAGCAGATTGATGGTACAACGGATAAAGTGATGAATCTGGGAAATATCCGTCAGAAATTTGATGCATTTGGATGGAAAACCCTGGAAACCAATGGTAACAACATGGAAGAACTCGTAGCGACCCTGAAAGAAGCCAAATCCCTGACGGGTAAAGGACAGCCAGTCGCTATTCTTATGCATACTATTATGGGTAAGGGAGTGGATTTTATGGAGAATGATCACAGCTGGCATGGAATCGCACCCAGTGACGAACAACTACAAAAAGCCCTTTCTCAGTTAAAGGAAACGCTTGGAGATTATTGACCTGTGGATGCCTTTAAAATTTAGTGTATAATTCCTTACACTTATAATTCCACACTTTCACCGGGTTGTTCTATGATTTCAGTTCAAAAGGCTGCAATGCCGCTTTCCGGGCGGGAATCCAGGAAGCCAGCAGTACCACTATAAATATGGTGGTTCCAACCAGAATAAAATCGCCAGGAATCAGTTTTACAGGATAGTAGTCGATAAGAAAATTACCCTGAAGAGGCACAAGTTTGAAATTCACCTGCATCCAGCAGAGGAGAATAGCCAACGCGAAACCAATTCCACCGCCCAGGATCCCCAGCAGTATTCCTTCATTCAGGAAAATCTGCCGGATAAACTGGTTATTGGCACCCATTGCTTTCAGCACCTGTATGTCTTTTTGTTTTTCCAGAACCAGCATGGTCAATGCGCCCACGATATTGAATGCTGCCACGATTAATATCAGAGTGAGAATTATGTAAATCACCCATTTTTCCATTTTCATCGTTCCAAACAATGTCTGATTCTGTTCATCCCGGGTACGGACAAGGAATGCAGACCCGAATATAGATTGCAGCCGGGTTTTTAATTCACTACTTACCCGTCCATCCCGGGTTGCAATTTCAATGGCGCCATAGTCGTTGGAGTCCAAGCCGAGCATGCGCTGCATAAATCCAAGATTAGTGATCACGTAATGGGTGTCAAAATCCTCCTGTATCTTAAACGCCCCGGAAGAAACAAGTGGCTCAGAACGTACGGCAGACGCAGCATCCGATGGATTGATCGTCCCGGACCGGAAAAGATTTACCGTCATGGGTACAATCGCCCGGTCAGATTCAATGTCAAGGGTATATTCAACGCCAATTCCCAGGATGGCCTGTGGGTGATCTGACGAACCTGTCTGATATTCTCCCTTCACAATATTTTTCGATAACCCATTTATGTTCTTATAATTGTCATCAACCCCTTTCAACAAAACCGGAAGCATACCATTGTTATACTGCAACAGGGCCTGGTCTTCTATCGTTAATGAATAACCGATAACTCCGTCTATCTTTTTCAACTCCAACAGTTTGGTTTGGGGAACCCGGATAAATTTGCCGGAAGCGGGGGAAATTTTCAGATCGGTATAAAAGGAAGAATAGAGTGATTTAACCAGGTCTTCCAGACCATTGAATACACTAAGCACAACTATCAGAGAGGCAGTTCCCAGAATTATCGCGCTGACACTAACCCATGAAATGATGTTAATGGCATTCGTAGATTTTTTCGCTTTAAAATACCGCCAGGCAAAAAGGAACTTCAATGCAGATAAATTAAATCAGGGCTGATTTCCTGTATTGGGTTTATTTTCGTTGATCTCACGGAACAATATTTCCATCTTATCGACATATTCCAGCGAATCGTCAATATAAAAAGTCAACTGGGGCATACTCCTTAACTGATTCCTGATCGAACTGACGAGGTCCCGCTTAATTTCCCATGCCCTGTCCTCAATCAGTTTCAATGCGTCCTGGGGTTTGGCTACCTGGTAAAAGCTAAGATAAATACGGGCTTCAAACAGGTCCGGTGTAATTTTAACAGATGAAATGGAAACCATTCCGCCCTGGATCATACTCAGCCCCAGCTTTTGAAAAATTCTATTCACTTCTTCCAGCAGTAATGCACTAACCTGTTTCTGTCGTTTACCTTCTTTCATATCATTACCAATTTCAATGTAAATTTACGGGTTTACACACCATCCAGAAATAATGAAACGATTTTCGACGATTCTGAAATACCTGAGTGATCAGAAAAGATATGTTGCCCTTTATTTCCTTTTCAACTTGTTATCTGTATTGTTTTCCCTGGTCTCCCTGACCATGCTTGTTCCATTCCTTCAGCTGCTGTTCGGAAAAGAGAAACCACCCGACCAGGTTCCGGAAATGTCTTTTTCAGCATCCAGCATACTGGAAAACATCAAATATATGCTAAGCGTCATGATCCGAGAACATAGCCCGGCTTATGCATTAGGTGCCATTTGTGTGGTCATAATCTTTTCCATTTTTTTTAAAAATCTATTTCTCTATTTATCCCTTAGAATCCTTGGGCCGCTGCGAAACCGGGTGCTTAACCGCCTTCGTTCAGATCTCTATTCCAAAATCCTGGACCTCCCGCTTGGATTTTTTACAGAACAGCGAAAAGGTGATTTGATCAGTCGTATGAGTAACGATATCAATGAAATTGAATGGAGTGTTATAAGCACGCTGGAAGGCGTTTTCCGCGAACCCCTGACTATCCTTGTGATACTCGCGACATTAGTTTTCCTCAGCCCTCCTTTGTCCCTTTTCCTGTTCGTCCTGCTTCCTTTAACCGGATTTATCATTGGACGTGTGAGCCGGTCATTACGAAAACAATCTAATGTGGCCCAGGAACAATTGGGAACACTGATGTCAATCCTGGATGAAACTCTGGGCGGATTGCGGGTGATAAAGGCATTCAATGCAGAAGCTCTGTTGAGATCAAAATTTTTTAAAACCAATAATTACCTGAACCATGTGAAGAATAAAATTATTTTCAGGCGAGATATGGCTTCCCCTTTGTCGGAGCTGCTTGGAGTGATTGTTCTTTGCTGTATCCTTTTTTTTGGGGGACAAATGATCCTCAACCACCAGTACGCTCTGAAGGCGGAAGGTTTTATTACTTATATCGCGATTTTTACTCAAATCATTAACCCAGCCAAATCTTTGTCCACTTCTTTTTACAATGCACAACGCGGAACCGCTGCCATTAAACGGATTGAAGAAATTTTACACGCAGATATTGTTATAAAAGAACCAGCCAATCCGGAACCCATTACATCTTTCAATGAATCGATAGAATTTAAAAATGTGAGTTTCTCCTATGAAGGCAAAGAAGTCCTGCATCAAATCAACCTTAAAATACAAAAAGGAAAAACCGTTGCCCTGGTTGGCTCTTCCGGTGCCGGGAAATCGACCATGGCTGACCTGATTCCCCGATTTCATGATGTAAGTGATGGAGAACTGCTAGTGGATGAGATCAATATTAAAAATTATTCATTGCATGCACTACGCGGTCAGATGAGTATTGTGACTCAGGAACCTGTATTATTCAATGATACCATTGCTTCCAATATTGCACTTGGAACACCGGATGCTTCTATGGAGGAAATCGAAAAGGCAGCAAAAGTGGCCAACGCACATCAATTTATCATACAAAAGGAAAATGGCTACTTAACTAATATTGGGGACCGTGGATCAAAACTTAGTGGTGGTGAAAGGCAACGTGTTACCATCGCAAGGGCTGTCTTAAAAAATCCTCCTATATTGATTTTGGATGAAGCCACTTCCTCCCTTGACACTGAAAGCGAGCGTCTTGTACAGGATGCTATTAATAATATGATGCAGAACAGAACCTGTGTAGTGATCGCCCACAGGCTCAGTACTATTCGTCATGCAAATGAAATCATCGTGTTGCAAAAAGGATGTATAGTGGAACGGGGTAATCACGAAGAACTGGTTTCACAAAATGGCTTTTATAAGAAGCTGGTGGATATGCAGGAAATCAAATAATGCCGTAACATAAAACCATTTGATTATTTGGAAGTCTTAGCTGACAGCTAACACAAATATAGGGTCCGTACCAAAGGATAATCCAGTGTCTTACCCGTGGCACGGGTAAGTATTTTTTTAAGCCTTCCCCGGCAACAGAAAATGCCGGAATTGGACGGAACGCCTGTTCTGTTCTTAATAGCTGGCTACTGTATAGGGGTTTTGTTGCTGCATTGTTGCTGTCCACAGCAGGGAAAACAGCAAGCCAACAGCTGGACAGCAGCAAGCCAGCAGCAAGAAAACTATAAGGCGGAATGAAAAATACGGTAATGGAATAACCCGTTGGATGAAAAAAAACTGAAAATAAATTTACCCGTGCCACGGGTAAGACACTGGAAAATGGTTTCAACGTTACCCGACATTTGCCAGACTAATACCTGCGAATCAATATCACGCCGATGATAAGCAAAACTGATCCGATGATTTTGCCTGGGGAAATTTCCCTGACGGCAAGACCCATCCAGCCAAACTGATCAAATAATATTGCTGCAAACATTTGTCCTGCAAGCACCAGGCTAAATGATAAAACAACGCCAAGCCTGGGAAGTAATACTACGATACCGGCCACAAAAAAAGTTCCCAGAATTCCTCCGGTCCAGATCCACCAGGGCGACTGCGAAGAAATAAATCCAAGTTTAAACTGACCGGCAATAATTAAAAACATCATCAGCGCGAAGGTTCCGACTGCAAATGATATGAATGCGGCAATTACCGGACTGCCTGCGGTTTTGGCCAGGCGTGAATTAATAGCTGCCTGCATAGGGAGTATAGCACCCAGTGCCAGCGCCATTGCTATAAATAATAAGCGGGATTGCATATTTGAGATAAACAGAGAAATGACCAATCAGGTGTAGTAAATAGCGAGTGCTCGGTGAATCCTGTTTACAAAAACCAGGAAATCACTTACCATCAGCTATAAACCTAAAATTCCAGGCTTAAACTGAAATTTGATGCCTATTTGTTCATTGTTTGTTTGGCTTCTATGCTGAGGGTTGCGTGAGGAACCGCTTTTAGTCTCGCCTTATCGATCAACTTCCCGGTAACACGACAAATTCCATACGTTTTGTTCTCTATCCGCATCATGGCTTTTTCCAGATGATCTATGAAAGTAATCTGCCGACTAGCCATCTGGCTCAGCTGCTCACGTTCCATACTCATGCTGCCATCTTCCATTGTCATGTAACGGTTATCCGTTTCATCTCCCCCCATCTCATCACGTCTTGTTATAAGGCCCTGGAGGTAAGCCAATTCTTTCTTCGCTGAATCCAATTTTTTTGTAATCAGCTCCCTGAACTCATTTAACTCTACATCACTATATCTCATGGTGGGTCCGGTTTGTTCCTGCTGGTGAATATCCAGTACGGATTTTGTAAATTCTGGCTCGTATTTCCGAACCGTTTTCGTTTTTATTTCAGGTATAACCACTTTTACCGCTTTTACAGGCGGAGGAACTGGTTTTTTAGTCTCCGGTTTTACGGTAACTGGGCTGGTGTTTTTCACTTGTTGTTTGAAAACCGGCTTTTTATCTTCGGTTTTCCCTCCTTTTGCGATGGGATGTTGTACGGGTTTAACCGCTACGGGTGTATGTACAACCGGAGCCGGGTGCGCAGGTTTAACAGCGTGAGCGGCGGCTACGGGTTTTTTTAAAGAAGCGTTTACTCCAGTAGGCTTTTTACCTGCTGGTGCAGCGGCTTGTGTTTTTTTCGCCGGAGTTACTGGTTTCGTATGGACTGTCTTACTTACTGACGCTGCGGGTTTCTTTACCACGGGATTATGTTTTTTAGGACTGTCCTTTTTTACAGGTTTCGCGGGTGCCGGCTTTTTGGCAACAACTTTTTTAGCAGCTGGTTTAGCCGCCTTTTTCTGTTGCACTTTTTTAACGGCTTTGGCCGGTTTCTTCTTGATTGCCATATGGTTAGGCTTTTTTTGTGACAAACACTGTTAAAGGGACGTCATTAACTTCAATTAGGGTGCCATTCGTTAATTCGGCAACCAAATCGAGTTTGTCTGCCAAAATTTCCGCGCAAATATAGTAATTATATTCTCTTATCGTCTCCTCTAATGTTTGTGCACCTCCAATTTGTACATTTATCCGGTCAGTAAGTTCAAACTCCTGATCCTTCCTGATTTTCTGGATCCGGTTTACCAATTCCCGGGCATTCCCCTCCCTCTCCAACTCCGGGGTAACCGTTACATCCAGGGCAACCGTCAGGGAACCTTTTGAGGCAACCATCCAGCCCGGAACATCCTCACTACTGATTTCAACCTCTTCCAGGATGATTTCCAGGTTCTCCCCTTCAATCGGGATCTGAATTTTACCCTCTTTTTCGAGTTTGCCAATATCCTGCTGGGTGAATTTAGTCAAAGCGCCGTTGACTGCTTTCATTTTTGTGCCCAATTTTTTACCAAGCAATACGAAATTCGGCTTAATCTTTTTATGAATGAACTCATTATCGGCGTCCAGTAATTCTATTTCCTTAATATTTACTTCGGAACGTATAACGTCACTCACTTTTTCCAATTGCGTTTTCATTCCCGAATTCAAAACCGGTATTAGCACTTTTTTAAGTGGCTGGCGAACCTTAATATTTATTTTTTTCCGGAGTGATAAAATAAGGGAAGAGGCGTCCTGAGCCAGTTTCATTCTTTCTTCCAGATCCAAATCGATAGCTGCATTTTTTACATCCGGGAAATCGGTAAAATGAACAGACTGAAATTCGGACCTGCCGGTTACATTGTTCAGATTCTGAAAAAGCCAATCTGCAAAAAATGGCGATATCGGAGCTATCAGCTTGCTCAGGGTTTCTAAAGATTCATATAAGGTTTGGTACGCACTCCGTTTATCTTGTTCATACTCACCTTTCCAGAACCGACGGCGGCTGAGTCTGACATACCAGTTACTTAGTTCCTCATCTACAAAATCCTCTATCAGCCTGCCGGCTACCGTAGGTTCATAGTCATCCAAACTGTAAATCACTTTTTTTACAAGGCTATTAAGCGCAGAGGATATCCATTTATCAATTTCAGGTCTTTCGGCAAGAGGGATATATTCTTCTTTAAAAGCAAATCCATCTACATTGGCATAGAGGGTAAAAAACTGATATGTATTATATAACGTGCCGAAAAATTTTCGCTGCACTTCCCTGATACCTTCCGGATCGAATTTCATACTATCCCAGGGAGATGCATTGGTGATCAGATACCAGCGTGTAGCATCTGCGCCATACTGATCAATTGTCTTAAAAGGATCAACCACATTACCCACTCGCTTGCTCATCTTATTTCCGTTCTTATCCAGAACGAGGCCGTTTGAGACCACCGTTTTATAGGCTATCCCGTCAAATAACATCACGGCCAGCGCATGTAAAGTATAAAACCAACCCCGGGTCTGATCTACTCCTTCAGCGATAAAATCGGCCGGGAAAGTTTTTTTGAATTTCTCTTTATTTTCAAATGGATAGTGCCATTGGGCATAAGGCATAGCACCCGAATCAAACCAGACATCCACGAGGTCAGGAATGCGGTACATTTTTTTACCCTGGGTGCTCACCAAAACTATTCCATCCACAAAAGGCTTGTGCAGGTCCAGAGAGTCAGCGCTTACACCGGTATTAATCTCATTTCCGAAAAAAACTCTGGCTTTTTCAACTTCGTCAAGAAGATCCTGTATAGAACCGATACACTTTTCTTCTTCGCCGTCCTCCGTCCTCCAGATCGGCAGCGGTGTTCCCCAAAACCGGCTTCGGCTCAGATTCCAATCCACCATATTCTCCAGCCAGTTACCAAATCTTCCCTCTCCGGTAGAAGCGGGTTTCCATTGTATTGTTTTATTGAGCTCAACCATTCGGTTTTTTACAGCCGTGGTTTTAATAAACCAGGCATCCAGCGGATAATACAGTATCGGTTTATCTGTCCTCCAGCAATGCGGATAAGTATGTTCGTATTTCTCTATTTTAAATGCCCGGTTTTCTTTTTTCAGTTTCACACATATGTCCACATTAACATCCACCCATTTCGGATCGTCCTTATAATTTTTTACAAACCTGCCACTGAATTCATCTACGCCCTCAATAAATTTCCCCTGTTTGTCCACCAGAATGAGGATTCCAAGGTTATTTTTTTTACCAATTTTAAAATCGTCCGCTCCAAAAGCCGGTGCCGTATGAACGATACCAGTTCCGTCTTCCGTAGTCACGAAGTCTCCTACAATTATCTTGAAAGGATCCGCACCTGGTGTGATTTTTTGGATATTTTCCAGACTTCCCGATTCGCTGGAAATTAATTGCTCATATCGGCAGTTCTCCAGCTTTGCCCCTGAAAAAGAGGATAAGATTTTCCAGGGTAATATTTTCGAAGCAGGTTGATAAGCGCTAAAATCAACGCCTTCATCTTCAGGTTTAAAATATTTAGACAGAAGTGATTTTGCGAGCACGACCTGAACCGGTAAATGGGTGTACGGATTGAATGTCTGAATAAGAACATATTCTATATCCGGCCCAACCGTCAGTCCCAGGTTGGAAGGGAGGGTCCAGGGGGTAGTCGTCCAGGCCAGGAAAAAAATCTCCGGACTGTCTGCGCTTGTCAGTTTTTCGAAAAGAAATCCGGATTGTTTGTCCTTTATCGCCTTAAACATGGCTACGCAACTGGTATCCTTAACTTCCTTATATGTTCCCGGCTGATTGAGTTCGTGTGAACTTAATCCGGTTCCTGCTGCAGGCGAATAAGGTTGAATACTTATACTTTCAAACAACAAATCCTTGCTGTAAAGCTCTTTAAGTATCCACCAAAGCGTTTCAATATATTGATTTTCATAGGTTATATATGGATGGTCCAGGTCCACCCAGTAGCCTATGCGT
>Ga0163162_10003221_pt1 | contig 15614 bp, 13 predicted proteins | sample S55metaG_FD_115310 | JGI IMG/M metagenome (GOLD analysis project Ga0163162, IMG submission 115310) | Switchgrass rhizosphere microbial communities from Kellogg Biological Station, Michigan, USA - S5-5 metaG | ecosystem: Host-associated > Plants > Roots > Rhizosphere > Soil | place: USA...
ACCCGTTTCCGCGCAGCGGACGGCGGCCGGCGGAGTTCACGCGAATCTTGGTGCGGCGCGGGGCGTCGATTGGAGCGAACGCGACTTTGCTCGCGGGCGTGACCGTGGGCGCCGGAGCCATGGTAGGAGCAGGGGCGGTAGTGACGCGGGACGTTCCCGCGCGCGCCATCGTGATGGGGAATCCCGCGGTGGTGACGGGCTTCGTACAGCATGAGTCCCGCACATGCGCGGCCGAGGCGCGCCCCGTGACGGCGCGGGCGAAGACACCCATGATCGCGGGGGCCGGACTTTACGAGCTGCCGCGCGTGACCGATGAGCGAGGCCATCTGTCCTTCGCCGAACTCGGCCATTCCCTGCCCTTCGCGGTAGTGCGCTACTTTGTGGTTTTCGGAGTGCCTAGCCGGGAGATCCGCGGCGAGCACGCGCATCGCACGCTGGATCAGTTTCTGGTGTGCGTTCACGGCAGCTGCTCGGTGCGCCTGTTTGACGGCGACGCGGGCGAAGAGATTCTGCTCAACCGCCCGGATTTGGGGCTGCATGTGCCTCCCCTGTTGTGGACCACCGAGTACAAATATTCGCCTGACGCGGTGCTGCTGGTACTGGCCTCCGACATTTATCGCGAGGAGGATTACATACGCGATGTGGATGAATACCTAGCCCTGCAAGAAAAGATAAAAGGAGACATCTGTGATCTCGTTCCTTGACCTTCGACTGGCAACCGAAGAACTACGCCCGGAAATCGAGGAAGCCATCGCACGGGTGATGACATCGGGCTGCTACATTCTGGGCGCGGAAGTAGAAGCTGTCGAAAACGATTTCGCGGCGTACTGCGGCGCGCGCCATTGCGTGGGAGTCGCCAGCGGCCTGGACGCGCTGACGCTGCTGCTGCGGGGGCTCGGAATCGGCGAGGGCGACGAGGTGATCGTGCCGTCAAACACCTATATAGCCACCTGGCTAGCGGTGTCAGCGGTGGGCGCGCGGGTGGTGCCGGTAGAACCGGATCTTATCACTTACAACCTGGACCCGGACAGAGTTGAGAACGCCATCGGTCCGCGGACGCGCGCAATTTTGGCAGTGCATCTCTATGGACAAAGGGCGGCGATGGAAGCGCTCGGCGAAATTGCAGGGCGGCGCGGCGTAACGCTGCTGGCGGATGCGGCGCAAGCTCACGGCGTGGATTTGGGCGGGGTCCCTTCGGCGTTCAGTTTTTATCCCAGCAAAAATCTGGGAGCACTGGGGGATGGCGGAGCCGTGGTCACAGATGACGCGGCGCTGGCGGGGCGCATTCGCGCGCTGGGGAATTACGGGTCGCGAAAGAAGCATTTGAATGAGGTGCGCGGAGTGAACTCGCGCCTGGATGCGCTGCAGGCGGCGGTGTTGCGGGTGAAGTTGCAGCACCTCGACGAGTGGAATCGGCGGCGGCGGAAGATCGCCGAGCTTTACCTGGATCAACTCGACGGAATCCCCGACCTGGTGTTGCCACGCGTGGCCGAGGGCGGCTCCACGGCGTGGCACGTCTTCGCGATCCGGCACCCGCGGCGCGACTGGCTGGCGCGCCAGCTGGCACTGGAAGAGATCGGGACGATGGTTCATTATCCGGTGCCTCCTCATTTATCGGAGGCCTATCGCGATGCCGGTTACCGTCGCGGATCTTTCCCGATTGCCGAGCGCATCGCCGCCGAGGAACTGAGCCTGCCGTTGCATCCGCATTTGACCGCAGAACAAGTGGAGGAGATCATTGGCTCGGTGTGCCTGGCGGCGTGCGTGCCGATGGAGGATGTGGCGTGATCGCTGCAGAGACTGCACCGCGGATCTACCGGCCGGTTCTGCGGGCCATGAGCCAGAGCGGGGCGGCGGCGCTGGCAAGCGGGTTGCTGAGCGCTCTCGCGACCAAAATTATTGCGGTGGTGGGCGGCCCGGCAGCGCTGGCGATGTTATCCACGCTGCAACAACTCCGGCAGGCGGCGGTGGTGGCCGCAACCGGGAACGGCCAGACGTCGCTGGTTCGCGGAGCGAGCGCACTTGGGGGACGGGAGCGGTCGGAATATGTACGCACGGTCGCGTGCTTGTTTGCCGCTGCTACCGCACTGGTCGCGGGCAGCATGGTTATGTGGCCGCAGTCGCTCGCGGCGCTGGCCGGATTGGGGCCGGATGCGAGCCGCCTGATTCCGTGGCTGGCAATTCCGGTGGCGCTGACGAGTTTGCTGGTTTTTGCGAGCGCACTGCTGAACGCGCTCGGCGCCGTCGGGCGGCTCGCGATCCTTTCGGTGATTGCGTCGGCTGCGATGGCAGTGGGTGCGTGGCCGGCGGCGCGAGCATTCGCCGGGGGACAACGAAGTGCGCTGGTCGTGTTGCTGATTTTCTCCGCGGCAGTGAGCGGTGTAACTGCGTTGATCGCGCTGGTTGGATTTCGCGGGCCGTTGGAAGCGTGGTTTCGCGGTCCCGGCCAGTGGTGGAGCGGACTGGCGGCCCGCAGCTTTGGCACGACATCGGCGGCGCTGCTCGTAAGTGGACTGGCGGCTTCTGGAGCGCTGCTGGCGGTGCGCCGGCACATGGTTTTGACTCAGGGGCTAATGGTCACAGGGCAGTTCGATGCGGCGTGGGGGTTCAGTATGAATCAAGTCACATTGGTGCTGTCGTCGCTGCAGACGTATTATCTCCCGGCGGTGGCGAGGTCGCGGAGTACGGCGGAGCGCGACAGGCACATCTCAAGCGTGCTCACGATGGCGTCGCTGGCGGCGGCGGGCGCAATCGCCGGGATCGCTCTCCTCAAGCCGCGGCTGCTTCGCATGTTCTACTCGGCGGCCTTTGAGCCGGCGGCGGCTTATTTGCGCTGGACCCTGCTGGGCGATTACTTGAAAGTCACCAGTTGGATTCTGTCGATTCCGATTCTGGCGGCCGGTGACGTGAAGATGTTTCTGGCGGCGGATCTGGCGGCGTATGGCGTATTTCTAGCGGTGGCTGCGGGACTGGCTCCCGCTGTGACCGCGGCTTCCGGCGCGGCAATCGGATTTATGGCGATGTATGCGGCGCACCTAATACTCTGCGCCATTTATTTGGGGCGCACGTTGCGCTTTGTTCCGACGCGCGGGGCGCTGGCGGCCTGGGCGCTCGGACTCTCGGTGGTGACGGCGGTCTCCGCGCTGAGCTGGGACCAGACGTGAAGCTCTCGGTCGCGATCGCCACCTATAACCGCGCCGCGATGGTGCGAGAAGCGATCACGGCGGCACTCGGGCAATCGCGCGCGCCAGATGAGATCGTGGTCGCCGACGACGCTTCGACCGACGGGACGTGGGCGGCGCTCGACCACTGGGCGAAACGTGACGCGCGTGTGCGCGTGATCCGGCAGCCTGTGAACTCGGGCGGTGTGGCTAATTGGAATGCCGCGATGGCCGCGGCGAGCGGCGATTTCATCGCATGGTGTTCCGACGACGACCGGTTTATGCCGGACCATTTGAACGCTTCCATGGACTATTTGGAAACCCATCCGCAGATCGGGATGGTTCATTCGAGCTTCGTCGACGTTTGGGAACGTCCAACGGGAACGGTGGAGGAGGCGCGTCTGCTGCGATCCGCGCGGCCCTTGTTGACTTGCCGGCGAAGTCTGTTCCGCTATATAACCCGGTATTACGACTGGCCGTTTCATCCGTCAACATTAGTCATGCGGCGGGAAGTTTGGGATCAGACCGGACCCTTCGACCCCCGGTATGCGTTGGCCGATACGGATTGGTTTATGCGCGCGGCGGAACGGTTTCCGGTGGCGCTGCTGCCGCGCTACGGGGTTTTGAACCGGCGTCACGCCGGGAATTGGAGCAATCGTGTAGGAAGCGCGCGCATGCAGCGGGAGATTTTCGAGATCGTGGAACGAGCGATGCTGCGGCGCTGGCCGCGCGGTGGTCCGCGCCGAATGTGCTGGCGCGCGCTGTGGCGAGCCAACGTACGGGCGCGTCTGCTGCTGACGATGCGCGCGCGCATGCGAAGCGAACATGCAAATGCTGCTGGCGCGGCGTGGTCGACGCTCACTCGCGCAACCGGCACGCGAGCGCTTCGGTGGCTGGATGATCCGGGACAGTGGCTGATCCGTCTGAGCGCGGGGCATGAGGAAAGTTTGCCGGAAGCGCGCGAGAGTGTAAGTCCGCTTTAGAGGTATGTGCGCGATAGCGGGTTTGATGGGAGCGGACGATCCAGGCGCGCTCGCGCGGATGGACGAGATGCTTCGGATCCAGCGCCATCGCGGACCCGACGGACGCGGCGTGCTGCGTGACGGAGATATCGTCATCGGCCACTGCCGCCTGGCGATTCTCGGGTTGGGGGATGCCGGCCGCCAGCCGATGACCTCGCGCGACGGCCGCTGGAGCATGGTCTTCAATGGCGAGATCTTCAACTACCGGGAGTTGGGCGCGGGACTGCGCGGCGAGTTTCGCAGCGGGACCGACACGGAAGTGTTGCTCGAAGGGATCGCGGCTTGGGGTGTCGAGAGCGTTCTCAATCGGGCGGCCGGGATGTTTGCTTTTGGTTTGTGGGATCACCTCGAGAAGGAACTTACGCTCGCTCGCGACAGGTTAGGTGAGAAGCCGCTCGTCTACTTCTATGACCGCCGCACCCTGGCGTTCGCGAGCGAGATGAAAGCTCTACGCGGGTTTCACGGCGGGACGCTGGAGCCGTTTGCCGTGGATACCTACCTGGCGCTGGGCTACGTTCCCGCACCGCTCGCGATCTTTCGCGGATGCAAAAAACTGGAGCCGGGACAGCTACTGCGTGTGCGGCCAGGCGGCGAGCCGCGAGTGTCGCGGTGGTGGGCTGGGGAGTCCGCTGCCGAGACAACTGGGGATCGGCAAATGGCCCTGCGCGAGCGAATGCGTGAGGCGGTTTGCCAACGCCTGCGCGCCGATGTTCCGGTGGCGCTCAGTCTAAGTGGAGGCGTCGATTCATCCGTGATCGCGGCAGAGTGCGCGCGGCAGGGTGCGGAGATCGAAAGCTTTACGATCCGCATGGAGGGTGAGTCGAGCGATGTGGACGCGGCTCGCTTGGTGGCGCGTCATCTGGGTTTGCGGCATCAGGTGTTGGAGGAAAGCGGCGCTGAGTGGGGAATCGAATGCATGGCACGGCATTACGACGAGCCGTTCGCCGACAGCTCGGCAATTCCCTCGCTGGCGCTGGCGCGGGCGTTGGCGGGGCGCTACAAGGTGGTTCTGAATGGCGACGGGGGCGACGAAGTGTTCGGGGGCTACCGGCACTATGAACACATTCGACTTAAGCAGACGCTCAAAGCGGCTGCGGCGGCGGTGGGGATTTGCGATGGCGGCCAGGCCGGTTCGGCGGGAGTGTATGTGCAATCGAAGGCCACGTTTCGCGCGGCCGAGCGCGGCCGATTCTTGAACGGCCATGGCAAGGGAAATTCGCTCGACGGACTGACGTCTTTGACTCCGCCAGGAAGAGCACTCGAAACGGGAATGTGGATCGACCGTCACTTGGCGTTGGCGAACGGGTTGAATTACAAGACGGACATCGCGTACGGCGCTTTTGGCATCGAGGGCCGCGCGCCATTTCTGGATCACCTGCTGGGCGAATGGGCCGCGAGGCTGCGTCCGCAAGAGCTGGTGCGCGGGTGCGAGAAAAAGATTTTGCTGCGCGCGGCCTATGCCGGTGATTTGCCGGCGGAGGTGCTCAACCGGCCTAAACAAGGCTTCGGAGCGCCCATCGGGCAATGGCTGCGCGGACCGCTGCGCGAAATCGCCGGGGATATATTGCCCTGCCCGCTGCTCGACCGGGAACTGCAGGGGCGCCGCGACGGACAACAGTTATGGACACTGCTGATGTTCGCGCAGTGGGCTCGCGAATGGAGGGCGTCATGGTGAAGATAACGGTCGTGATGGCGGTGCGCGATACGCCGCCCGATATGCTGCGGCAAGCGATTGAGTCGATTCGCCGCCAGACGCTGCGGGAGTTCGAATTTCTGATTTTCGACGACGGCAGCGAGCGGCGAGAAACCTGCGCGGAGCTGGAGCGGCAGGCCGCCGCCGACTCGCGAGTCCGCCTGGTGCGCGGGCCACCGCGCGGCTTGACGGCGACGCTCAATTGCGGGCTGGCGCTGGCGACGGGCGAGCTGATCGCTCGCCAGGATGCCGACGACTGGAGCGATCCGGACCGGCTGGAAGAGCAAGCCGCGTTCCTCGCACAGCATCCCCAAATCGCCTTATGCGGCAGCAATGCATGGACCCACCGGTACGACGGGCGTCCCCTGTGGGCCACGCGCTTACCGGAGGGTGCGGAGGCGATCCGCGCGGCGCTGTGGAAAGGGAATCCTTTCGTGCACGGAGGCACGTTATTTCGAGCCGCTGTAGCGCGTGGGTTGGGCGGCTACCGCGAGGAGTTTCCGTCCGCCCAGGATTACGATTTTTTCTGGAGGCTGAGCGACGCCGGCGGGGCCGCCAATTTGCCGCAACCGTTGTATCACTATCGCTACAACTCCGAAGCGGTGAGCGCACGGCGGGCGGCCGAGCAAGCGCGAGTGCACCGGGCGGCACAGTTGCTCGCCGAGGCGCGGCGGGCGGGAGTGGTGGAAGATGTGGCGGGCGCGCTGGCACGAGCGGGGCGCGAGATCGAAGACGCAGGACCGCTCCGGACCAGGTTGAAGCAAATCGATCATCGCCTGTTAGCGGGAGATTTCGGCGCGGCGGGGCGCGCTTACGCCGAACTTCTCACTGCGCATCCAGCCAGCCGGCTGGCCTGGGGAAAACTGCTGCGCTGGGCCGTCTTCGCGTCGGTTCCGCCGGCCCGCGAATGGTGCTTCCGATGAGGAGCGGTGAGATCGCGGCACGGCCCTGCGCTCTGCGGGTACTGTTTGTGATCCCCGGTGAGCCCGACGGCTGCTCCATGATTTTTGCGCGGCGGCAAGCCCAGAGCCTGGAGCGGCAAGGCGTCGATGTCAACCTGTTTCATTTGCGTTCGCGCACGTCTTGGCTGGAACTGGCGCGCGAATGGAGGCGTTTCCGCCGGCGGGTGCGTAGGGTGAACCCACAAGTGATCCACGCGCAGTTCGGAACCATGACAGCGTGGTTCGCGGCCTGGGTGGTGACTTTGTGTAACAAGCGCAGACCGCTAGTCATCACCTATCGCGGCAGCGATTTGAACGCATCGCCCACCGGCGCGGACTGGCGGGCGCGGATGCGCGCAGCGGCGGGCCGCGTGCTCTCCCAACTGGCGTCGCTACGGGCGTCGCGGATCGTATGCGTCAGCCATGAGCTTCGGGGCAGACTGTGGTGGCGTCGGGAGATTGCGGTGGTGATGCCGACAGGCGTGGATGCCGAAGTGTTTCGTCCGGAGCCGAGGACACGGGCGCGCGAGCGCGTGGGGTGGAGTGAGAAGGAACGCGTGGTACTGTTCAACGCGGGCCACAATCCGGGCGTGAAGCGTCTGGATCTGGCGCGGCAGGTGGTGGTGCTGGTCCAGGATTTCTTGGACAACGTGCGGCTGGAGGTGCTGGACGGCCGGACGCCTCCGGAGCGAGTGCCGGAGTTGCTCAACGCCGCCGACTGCCTGTTGGTGACCAGCGATCGGGAAGGATCGTCCACCATTCTTCAAGAGGCGCTAGCCTGCAACCTCCCGGTGGTAAGCGTGAATGCAGGCGATAGCCGAGAGCGACTGAAGGGCGTGCGGCATTGCACCGTCGTCGAGCGCGACCCGGCGGCCATCGCGGCGGAGCTGGCGCGCCTTCTGCGAGTGCCGGTGAGAAGTAACGGGCGCGAGAAAATACGCGAGTTTTCCGCGCACCGGATCGCGGGGGAACTGTATCGGATCTATCTCGATCTGGGTGCGGCCGCGAGTTCCGCGCACGCGTCGCGCGGCGTTCATTCGCAAGCCTGAATGGAATACTTCACTTTACTAGGAGCGGCCACGTTGGTGATTGCCGCGCTGGCGGCGGTACTTTACGCGCAGCGCCGGGACGCCGGCCTGATCGTGGGGATCGCGGCGCTCTACTACTGGTCACTCTACGGCGCATGGTCGATTGTCATCGATAAAACCGGCGGCTTCAGCGGGCAGCACTATCAATATCTGGAATCCAAGATGTTTCCGATTGCGCTCGACGGGCAGTATCTTCTGACCTTGGCTCTGTACTCGGGGTTCATCATCCTCCTGGAACTGACGCTGCTCGCGGGGCTTTCGCGCAAGCGTCAGCGGCCGATCCCGCGGCTAGTTCTGCGGCACGAAGCCATCCTGTTTGCGGGGTTCGCGGCGGCCGTGGGCAGCTATCTGGTGATCCGCGAGCAATTGAGCGCGGCGTGGGCAACCCATACTTCGGCCTATTGGTATACGCGCTCGCAGAATGACCACTGGTTCACGCTGCATCAGGTGCTCAACCGAGTGGCGCTGATACCGCCGGCCATTGGGATGGCTACGCTCGCAGCGGGACGGCGTTCGCGGTTTTTCGTAAACGTGTCGCGGCGCTACACCTGGCCGGCTTATGCGCTGCTGGCAGCGGCGATGGGCGCGTTTACCTTCGTGCTGGGGAACAAGAACGAAATATTTACGGCGTTGCTGACCGGGGTGCTGGCGTATGCGGGATCGGTGCGCCGGCCGCAATGGTGGAAGGTGGGCCTGGTGGTGGCCTCCGGCCTATGGTTCCTGGCGGCGGTGGACTTCTTTCGCGCGACTCCTCTATCCGGGATTGGAGAGGCAGTGTTTGCGCGGGGCCAGGATTCAGACGACGTTAGCCACTTCGTGACCACCAGCAACGAGGCATTCGCAGCCCATTTTTCGCTGTATGGCGTGTTAGAAACGGGAACCGCGCCCAAATTCGCCTATAGCCTGTATAGCCTGGCGTGTTCCGTGATCCCGCGGGTGCTGTGGCCGGAGCGGCCGCGCGACATCTACTTGTACTACAGCGAGAGCGTGGGCACCGTCCAGAACCAGGGGTATTCGCTGCATCATGCCACCGGCTGGTATTTGAATTTCGGATATGCGGGCGTGGCAATGGGCGCTGTGACGCTGGGGCTGATATGGACCGTGTGCTTGAACGCGCGGCAACGCATACGGCGGCGCAGCGGAATGCTCTATCGCCTGTTCGCCATCATCGCGCCATGGGTGCTGGTGGCCGGATTGCCACCTTTGATTCGCGCCGGCCCGGAGGGCTATAAGGGCCTGGTCATCGAAAGCTTTCTGATTCCGCTGGGGATTCTACTGGCGGCCTGCCGGCCCTGGAGATCGCCGGCTCGATCCGCGGTGGGGCGTGCTTGGGTGACCTCATGAAACCGTTTCTCTCGGTAGTGATCCCGTCCCGCAATGAAGCACGCAGCCTGGGGCGGTGCCTGGCGTCGGTCATTGCCAGCGATTATCCGGAAGATCGCCTGGAAGTGCTGGTGGTGGATGGCGCGAGCACCGATGGCACTCGCGACGTGATCTCGCATTGGGCTCGCAGCCATGCGCGCATTCGGATCGTGGACAATCCGCGGGGGACGACTCCAGCGGCGCTGAACCGCGGCATTGCGGCAGCGTGCGGGGAGGTGATCGCGCGGCTAGATGCGCACGCCGCGCTCACTCCCACCTATCTTTCACGCGCGGTGGAGTATCTGGAAACGTCGGGCGCGCAACAAGTGGGCGGCGTGATCGAGACGCGCGCGCAACGGGACGGACCTTGGGCCGGCGCGGTAATCGCCGCGCTCACGCACCCTTTTGGCGTCGGTGGATCGCGCTTCCGCACTCATCGGCCGGAACCTGGAGAGGAACCGCGCTGGGCAGACACTGTTTTTTGTGGCTGCTGGCGGCGCGTGGTATTCGAGCGGATCGGCGGTTTCAACGAGCGGCTGGAGCGCGGGCAGGATATGGAGTTCAACCAGCGCTTGCGCCGGTCCGGTGGCAGGATCCTGGTGGCGCCGGAGTTGGTCGTTGTATATTACGCGCGCGCGGAACTGGGGCCCTTCTTGAAGCACAACTGGACCAACGGAGTGTGGGCGGTGCTGCCGTTCGCTTACGCTCGCGGAGCGCCGGTGAGGGCGCGGCATCTGGCTCCGCTGACGCTGGTAGTGACGCTGCTGGCGGCTCCCTGGACGCTGGTGGTTTATGCCGCCGCGAGCTTGATGGCGTCGGCGCAGGTGGCCTGGGGCGAGCGGAGGTGGCGCTATTTGCTGCAGATGCCGGTGGCCTTCGCGAGCTTACATCTGCCGTACGGAGCCGGTAGTTTGTGGGGTGTGGTGCGGGCAGCAGCGGCCGGGCTGCGAAAGGAGAAAAAGACCGAATGAGCGCAAGCAAACTGGTGAGGGCCCCGGATTTCTCCAGCGTCACGGAGCTGCCACGACAGGGCGCGACGCGAATGCAGATGTCCATGCTGCGAACCCGCTACGGCTGGGCAGCGCAATACACGGCCGGAAAAGATGTCCTGGAGGTGGCGTGCGGCGCGGGTCTGGGACTGGGTTGGCTGGCCGAGCGGGCGCGCCGGGTTGCGGCCGGCGATGTCGACGAAACGAATTGCCGCATCGCGCGGGACGCGTATCGCGCACAATCGAATATCCACGTCCAATGGATGGACGCGCTGGAGCTGCCGTTCGAGCGCGGCGTATTCGATGTAGCGGTGCTCTTCGAGGCGCAATATTATCTGCAGGATCTTCCACGATTCCTGGCCGAGGCACAGCGCGTGCTGCGGCCGGGCGGCGCACTGCTGATTTCGACGGTCAACTGTGAATGGAGCGGGTTTCATCCCAGTTTTCTGCATACCAGGTACTGGACGGCGCTTGAGCTTCTGCACGCGCTTGAGGATGTGGGATTCGAGACGCGCCTCTGCGCCGGTTTTCCGGAGCGTGCTGGCGGAGGTGACGAACTGCGCAGGCGCTTGAAGGCAATGGCTTCGCATTGGGGCTACATCCCGCGCAGCATGCGCGCGAAGGCGCTTCTGAAGCGCATTTTCTATGGCCGCCTTGACCGCATTCCAGCGCGTCTGAAGGCTGGCGCGCCGTCGCTGCAGCAAACCCCGGAGCCGATGATTGTGGTCGACGGCGGAACCGATCTGACGCGCTATAGAACGCTGTATTTCGAAGCCCGGAGTTGTCGATGACGCCCACGCTCGCGCGCGATCTGCCTTTTTTCCCGTATCCGCAGGTGTTCCTGCAAGAGGAAGAGGACCTGGTCGGGATCTTCCGCGATGTGGGGCGGCGCGGAGCTTTCATCGAACAGGAAGACCTGCGGCGGTTTGAAGCGAACCTCGCACGATTCGTGGGCGCACGGCGCGTGATTGGCGTCGCCAATGGAACCGACGGTCTGCTGATCGCGCTGCGCGCGGCCGGGGTAGAGCCGGGAACGGAAGTGATTTTCAGCTCGCACACCATGGTGGCGACAGCGGCCGCGATTCATTTCGCGGGCGCGATTCCGGTGCCGGTCGAATGCGGCCCGGATCACTTGATGGACCCGCAGGCGGCGGACGCCGCAATCACGCCGCGAACTTCGGCCATCCTGCCCACGCAGCTCAACGGCAGAACCGCGGATATGGAAGCGGTGGCGTGGCTGGCTTCGCGGCACGGCTTGCTGATGGTGGAAGACGCGGCGCAGGCGCTCGGCTCGCGCTTCGCAGGACAGTGCGCGGGAACCTTCGGCGCGGCGGCGGCGGTCAGCTTTTTTCCGGCGAAGGTATTGGGTTGCCTGGGAGACGGCGGAGCGGTGATCGCGAACGGTGAGGGCGTGGCCGAACGCGCGCAGGCGTTGCACGATCATGGGCGCGATAGGCATGGGAACGTGACCGGCTGGGGATTCAACTCGCGCCTCGACAACCTGCAGGCTGCGATTCTGGATTACCGGCTGCTGAAGTATGACAATGTGATCGCGCGGCGGCGCGAGCTGGCTCGGGCGTATGACGCGGCTCTCGAAGAGGTGGAGGAAGTGGTGCGGCCTCCTGGGCCGGACGCGGATGAAGTCCACTTCGATGTGTATCAGAACTATGAAATCGAGGCGGACCAACGTGACCGGCTGCGCGAATTTCTGACGGCGCGGGGTGTGGGGACGTTAGTGCCGTGGGGCGGGAAAGCGGTCCATCAATGGGAGACGCTGGGTCTTGAGGCGCGGTTGCCCGCCACCGAAAGATTGTTCGAGCGGGTGCTGTTACTGCCGATGCACGCGTGGCTCACCGACGACGACGTCGCGATGGTGGCGGCAGCGGTGCGCGAGTTTTATCGGGGGAGGTCATGACACCCGAAACCGAATGGCTGCTGGAACGGTGGCAGACGATGACGTTGATCCGGCGCACGGAGGAGCGCATCGCCGGGATGGTCGAGTCGGGCGAAGTTCGCTGTCCGTGCCACCTATATATAGGACAGGAGGCGGTGGCCGCCGGAGTGTGCGCCGCGCTTACGACCGCCGACACGGTGTGGGGAGGGCATCGCTCGCACGGCCACTATCTCGCGAAAGGCGGATCGCTCGCGGGCCTGTTCGGCGAAGTGCTGCTGAAGGCCACGGGATGCGCGGGCGGACGCGGCGGGTCGATGCATCTGGCGGCGCCGGAGGTGGGCATATTGGGCACGGTGCCGATCGTGGCGGGAACGGTGCCGCTGGCGGCGGGTGCGGCATTCGCCTATAAACTGCGCGGCGAAGACACGGTGGCGGTGGCGTTTTTCGGCGACGGCGCGCTGGAGGAGGGGCAGGTGCATGAGTCCATGAATCTGGCGGCGCTTTACCGGCTGCCGCTGGTGTTGATCTGCGAAAACAATCTCTACGCCAGCCACCTGCATTGGAGCGAGAGGCGGGTGGCGGACAATCTGTATCGCGCGGGCGAGTTTCATTCGGTGCCGGGAGAGAAAGTGGACGGCAACGACGTGATCACGGTGCATACGGCGGCACGGACGGCAGTCGAGCGCGCGCGCTGCGGAGAAGGCCCGGCCTTGATCGAGTGCCGGACGTTTCGCTGGCGAGGACACGTGGGCGCGAGCTTCGATCTCGACGTAGGTGTGGAACGGCGCGGAGAACTTGCCGAGTGGCTGCCGCGCGATCCTCTGCGGCGGTTAGCGGATAAGTTGATCGAGCGCGGCGTCGAGGATCTGGCGCAACGGGAGCAAGCCATCGAAGTGCGGATCGGCATTGCGGTGGAGGAGGCTCGCGCAGCGCCGCAACCGGAGCCGGAGCAATGGGAGGTGGCATGCGCACGCTAACCTACGCGCAGGCGATTCGCGAGGCGCACGCGCAAATGCTGGCGTTGGACGCGCGCGTGTTCGTCATAGGGCAGGGTCTATGGAGCCCGTGGTATGCCGGATCGAGCCTGGAAGGGCTCGATCGCGAATTCGGATGCGCAAGGGTGGTGGATACTCCGGTGTCGGAGAACGCAGTGACGGGCATGGCGGTGGGAGCGGCGCTGGCGGGCTTGCGGCCCATTGTGTTTCATCCGCGCATGGATTTCATGCTGCTGGCCATGGACCCCATCGTGAATCAGGCGGCCAATTGGTCGTATTTATTCGGGCGTGATAGCGGTGTCCCGCTGGTGATTCGCTCCGTGATCAATCGCGGCGGTGAGCAAGGCGCTCAACATTCGCAGGCCTTGCATGCCATGTTCATGCACGTGCCGGGATTGAAGGTGGTAATGCCATCGACGCCGGCGGACGCCAAAGGCCTACTGATGGTGGCGATGGCGGACCCGGGGCCGGTCCTTTATATCGACGATCGCTGGTTGTACGCGGAGAGCGGCGAGGTTCCCGCCCAGCCGTTTACGGTCAAGATTGGCGAAGCGGCGGTGCGGCGCGAGGGCTCCGATGTAACACTGATCGGAATTTCTTGGATGGCGTCGGAATGCGTGCGCGCCGCTGGCATCCTGGAGCGTGAGGGGATCGACGCCGAAGTCATCGATCTGCGCAGCCTGAAGCCTTGGGATAAAGAGATGGTGGCTGCGAGCGTGTCGCGCACCGGTCGAGCAGTGGTGGCCGATGGGGGATGGCGCAGCGCGGGAGCTTCCGCCGACGTCGCCGCCGAAATCAGCGAGCGCGTTTTCGATCATCTATTAGCGCCGGTTGCCAGAGTTGCACTGCCCGACGCGCCCGCGCCCGCGAACCGCGCCGAAGAGCAAGCGTATTATCCGGGGGCCGAGCAGATTGCCGCCGCTGCGCGCGCCTTGCTCGATCGCGGCACGGCTGGCCGGGTGAAACGAGCGGCTGCTTGAAACGATTGCTCGACATCTCGATCGCGGCGTGCGCGCTGCTGGTGCTCGCGCCCCTGCTGGCGGCAGTCGCGGTGGCAGTGTGGCTGGAAGATGGTGGATCTCCGTGGTATCGCGGGGTGCGGGTGGGACGGAGCGGGCGACAATTTCGCATGCTGAAATTTCGCAGCATGCGGCTGGGAGCGGTGCAGACCGGCGTCAACTCGACCGCGGCCGGCGATACGCGCATCACGAGAGCCGGCCGATTTCTGCGCTCCCTGAAACTCGACGAATTGCCGCAACTATGGAACGTAGTCGCCGGTGAGATGAGCCTGGTGGGCCCGCGACCGCAGGTTCCCGAGGACGCTTCGCTCTATACCGCCGACGAGCGGCGCATGCTCGAAGTACGGCCGGGCGTTACGGATCTGGCGTCCATTGTGTTTTCGGACGAAGGCGAGATTTTGGCCGGGAGCGCTGACCCGGACCTCCTCTATAACCAAATCATTCGCCCGTGGAAGAGCCGGCTCGCGCTGCTGTATCTGGAACGGAGCTGCTGGACCAACGACGCGCGAATTCTGACGTGGACGGTGGGCGCGCTCGTCTCGCGGCGGTGGGCGCTCGCACGGGTAGGGAGGCTTCTCGACCGATGGGGCGTGGGTCAACCGCTGTGTGGCATCGCCCGGCGCGAGGCGCCGCTGCCGGCATTTCCACCGCCGGGTACGCGTGAAGTGGTCACGAAGTATCGAGTGGAAACCGCATGATCCGAGCCTTATCGCGGCATCGCCGCGCGGCTTTGGCCCTGGTTCACGCGCTGGTGGTGACGGCGGCGCTGGGCGCTGCCTCCCTGCTGCGCTTTGAATTCACGCTGGACGCCCGCTGCATTCGGATGCTGGTGCTTGCGTGGCCCGTCGTCCTGGCGGTGAAGCTCGCGGTCTTCCGCGGTTTTGCACTTCGCGATCTGCCGTGGCGCTACATCGGCCTGGAAGGTGTGACCCGGATGGCCGCGGGCAATGCGGCGGCGAGTCTCGCGGTGACGCCGCTGCTGGTGTGGCAATTCGGCTCTGAGTTCCCACGGTCGATTTACGTTTTGGATTTCCTGCTGTGCCTCGGGTTCATGGCCGGAACGCGGCTCGCGGTTCGCGTTGCGTATGAAGCCGACCGCGGGACGGGCGCGCCGCGGCGGCGGATTCTCATTTACGGAGCCGGACGTTCCGGAGTCACCCTGCTTTCCGAAATCCGCGAGCATCCTGAGCTCACATATCAAGTGGCGGGATTCCTGGACGACGATCCGCACAAATGCGATCTGCTGCTGCGCGGCGTGCGCGTGTGGGGCGGACGCACGGCGCTCGCAACAGTCGTCCGGCGGGAGCACATAAACGAAGTATTGCTGGCGCTGCCGCGCGCGCCCGGGGCGGAAATCGAATCGATTCTGAAACACTGTCGCGACGCCGGAGTGGCGGCGCGCCGCATTCCGCCGCTGGCCGAGCTGATGGAAGACCGCGCATTCGTACGC
>Ga0163162_10003222_pt1 | contig 15613 bp, 27 predicted proteins | sample S55metaG_FD_115310 | JGI IMG/M metagenome (GOLD analysis project Ga0163162, IMG submission 115310) | Switchgrass rhizosphere microbial communities from Kellogg Biological Station, Michigan, USA - S5-5 metaG | ecosystem: Host-associated > Plants > Roots > Rhizosphere > Soil | place: USA...
GAGTCCGTCGACCTCATCGTCACCGACCCGCCGTATGCCGCCGACTGGCAGAGCGGCCGCCGCACCGAGAAGTTCGAGAAGATCGCCAACGACACCGCCGCCGACCGCGACCTCGTGAAGAGCATCATCACCGAGTGCGTGCGTCTCGTCCGGCAGCACCGTCACCTCTACGTGTTCGGCCCGAAGGACGTCCTCGAAGGGCAGAAGGTCTCCGACGTCGTGGACCTGATTTGGGACAAGGGCACCCTCGGCTCCGGCGACGTGACGAGCGTGTGGGGCCCGTCGCACGAGCCCATCAGCTTCACCGTGTCGAAGCACCGGCACGCGGGCAAGGCTGGCGCGCCGACGGTCCCGACCCGGATGCGCCGCGGGACCGTGCTGTCCTACACGCGCCCCACGGGCCGCAACGTGCGCCACCCGTCCGAGAAGCCCGTGCCGCTGCTCCGCGAACTCATCGAGTCGAGCAGCCGCCAGGGCGAGACCGTGCTCGACCCGTTCGCCGGCGTCCTGTCCACCGCCGTCGCCGCCGTCCTCGCCGGCCGCAAGGCGATCGTCGTCGAGGAGAACCCCCGCTACGTCGAGCTGGGCATCGAGCGCATCAAGGCCGCCGAGGACCTCGTCGCCGCCATGCACGCCCTCTGATCCGGGAACCATTGCCGCGGAACCGTCAACTGGCTTACTCTTCACTCATGCCCCGGAGCGCGGGGCCACCACCACACAGCAGGAGCCCACCATGAGCACGACCCTCGCCACCCGCCGCGGCCGCACCGCCGAGCACCGGCCCGCGAAGCGCGTCCGCAAGTACCGCCACGACGAGCTCACCGCCGTCGACCTGTTCTCCGGCTTCGGCGGACTCACCAAGGGACTCACCGACGCCGGGTTCACCGCGATCATGGCCGCCAACCACAACACCTTCAAGATCGAGGTGCACGAGGCGAACCACCCCGAGGCCGAGCACTGGCGCGCGGACCTCGTCGACAAGGACTCCGCCGACTACCACTCCGCCGCCGACCTGCCCGCCGCTGACCTCCTCACCGCCGGGGTGTCGTGCGTCAACCACTCCCAGGCGAACACCCAGCGCGCCTACGAGCAGGGCGCCGACCTCTTCAACCTCGACGACCCCGAGTACGACGCCCGCGTCACCCGCTCCGAGCGTGACCGCGCCACCGCGTTCTGCGTCCTCCAGTACGCCGCGAAGCACCACCCGCGCGTCATCCTCGTCGAGTGCACCACCGAGCTCCAGTCGTGGGGTCCGGCCGTGCAGGGCAAGGCGAAGGTCGGCGACGGCTCCACGTACCGCTGGTGGAAGGGCGAGTTCGAGAAGCTCGGCTACCGCTACCAGGAGATGTACCTCAACTCGCAGTTCTTCGGCGTCGGCCAGTCCCGCGACCGCATCTACATCGCCATGTGGGACTCGAAGCTCCCGGCCCCGGACCTCGACCACCGGCCCATGTCGTACTGCACGTTCTGCTCCGAGGTCGGCGAGGCCCAGTGGGCGTGGAAGACCGGCATCCCCGCCACCGGCTCCGTCCGCTACGGGAAGCAGTACCACTACCTGTGCCGACGCTGCCACCGCGCCGTCGTGCCGCCGTTCACGCCGTCGCTGGCCGCGCTCGACCTCACCGACCTCGGCGTCAAGATCGGTGAGCGTGCCGAGCACGGTCTGCGCCCGCTCGCGGCCTCGACACAGGCTCGCGCCGAGCGGTGCCGTCAGCGGTTCGCCGAGTTCCCCGCCGTCGTGATGCCCGCCAAGGCGCAGCGCGGAGCCGAGCGGACCCCGTTCGAGCCGATGCCGACGCAGACCTCCCAGCAGGAGAACGCGATCCTCTCCGCTGGCGGTGCCCTGGCGCTGGCCGTCGACAACTTCCAAGGCGCGCCGCGCGGCGTGGACGAGCCGCTGCCGACGCAGGGCGGCTCAGAGACCATGGCGCTCGTCTCCGCTGGCGTGATGCCGTTCCGCAAGAACACGATCCCGACGACCCACGCCGAGGCGATGCCGACCGTCACGTCGGAGCAGGTCCCCGGACTGCTCATGGCGGCCGGGACGATCAAGAACAACGGCGCGATCGGCGAGGCGAAGTACCGCGCCCACGGCCTCGACAAGCCGCTCGGCACCGTCGTCGGATCGGCTGTCACCCAAGGGCTGCTCATGACCGGATGGTTCAAGCAGAACGGTTCCACCGGCACCGAGACCGCCGCACACCCGGCCACCGACCCGTTCGGCACCCTCACCTCACGCGACACGACCGCGATGCTCAACGCGCAGTGGACCGCCCAGCTCGACGACCTCACCCTCGACGACTGCTACTTCCGCATGATGAACCAGCGCGAGATCGGTCGCGGGTGCGGCTTCGACGTGGACTTCATGGACCACAAGGGCACGTTCAAGGTGTGGGGCTCGGCCCGCGATCAGGTCGACGGCTTCGGCAACGCCGTGTCCCCGCAGGTCGGCGAGTGGATCACCTCCCGGCTCCGCGCGGTCCTGCACGCTGAGGTCGCAGCGTGAGGGGCGCGCTGCTCCTCGTCGCGGTGTCGGTCCTGTGGATCCAGCTCGTCGCCGGGGATGCCCGGCGACGGGCCGCCCCGCGCCGGGACGGTGGCCGGCGCGCAGCGTTCGCGGCGACGCTCGCCCTGGTGGTGGCCGCCGTCGTCGGCGTGTTGACCGCGTAACCCTTGCCAGACCCGAGTGAGCAGGTTTACGGTTCAGAGGTCGGAAGCGCCGACACCACCACCACAGGAGGCACCCCGTGAAGATCACGAACCTGACCACCGGCGACAGCCGCACCATGGACGGCCCCGCCGACCGTGACGCCGTGGCCGCGAACATCGCCCGCCTGACCGTGTTGGCCGGGCACCCCATCGGCGTGAACCGCGCCGACATCGCCGAGGCCGCCGTGACCATCGTCAACGAGCTTCCCGCCGTGATGGCCGGAGACACCGCAAGCATCGGGTTCGCCGACGCGATGAACCTTCTCAGCCTGGACGTGACCGCATGAGCAAGTCCGTCGCCAACATCACCACCGCACGGTTCCGCGGCGAGGGCCTCGTCTACGTCGGCTCGCTCGTCGAGCAGCGCGGCGCCGTCGTCATCGGCATGAGCGACTGCGACTGCGCGTGGTGCTCGCGGCTCGACCCGTGGGACTACGACCGCCGCGTCACCGTCAACCTCGACAACGGCAAGCAGCTGCTCCACGCCCGCCAGTCGTCCTTCGTCCGGCCCGACCCGCCCTGCCAGAACGTCAGCATGGCCGGCCGCCGCCGCGACGCCGCCGAGGACCAGTCGTGAGCGCCCTGGCCGCGCCGGTCATGTTCGACCTCTTCGAAGCCACCTCGCCGGAGGCCTTGGCCCGGGCCCGCGCCGCCGAGCGCGACCGCCGCGACGCCGCGTTCCGCGCCCGGTTCCAGCACGGCGTGTGGGTCGCACCGTGGGACTGCGGCGACGGCACACCCAAGGGTGCCGAGAAGCCCGGATGGACGTGCCCCGACTGCGGCACCGTCGAGCCGAGCGAGTTCGTCCTCACCCTCAACCACGGCTTCGCCTCGTACCACGACGGCGACGACTTCGGAGGCTGGTGCGCCCGGATGCGCGCCCGCCGCGTCGAGGTGGACGCCGAGAACGCCGCCACCCGTGCACGACACACCGCCACCAAGGAGACCCCCTGATGATCCTCGCCACCTTCTCCACCGGCTCGTTCGAGTTCGCCGTCATCGAGCACGACGAGGAAGCCGCGCACGCCGCCCTCGCCGCCGCGTGGGAGGTCCACTGCGAGCAGACGTTCGCCGACCCCAACTACTTCCGTGAGTACGCCGGAGACGTCAACTACGCCCCGATCACCTTCGGTGTCGTCCTCCGCGACGGCTCCCCGGTCGTGCGAGAGGCAGCCGCAGCATGAGCCTCGCCGCCGCTGAGGCCGTCACCCCTTGGACCCGCGACCACGCGAGCAGCGACCCGGCCCGCCACCTCACGTTCTTCACCGGCACTCACATGCCCCGCTGGATGGAGGACTCCCCGGTGCCGCTGTTCGTGTCGGCCCGCACCCTCAACAAGTACGCCCGCCAGGGCGACCCGTTCCCCAAGGGCCGCTGCCTGTGGGCCCTCGACTCCGGCGGCTTCACCGAGCTCCAGAAGTACGGCCGGTGGACGATGAGCGAGGACGAGTACGGCGGCATGGTCTACCGGTTCATGGACAACGGCGCGGTCCCGTCGTGGTGCGCCCCCCAGGACTGGATGTGTGAGCCGGCCGTCATCAAGGGTGGGACGTGGAACGGTCAGACGTTCGCCGGGACCGGCCTCAGCGTGGCGATCCACCAAGAGTTCACGATCGAGAACCTGCTCTACCTCCGCGAGAACTTCCCCGCCGCGCCGTGGGTGCCCGTCCTCCAAGGCTGGACCCTCGACGACTACCTCTCCCACGTCGAGCAGTACGCCGCCGCAGGGATCGACCTCGCCGACGAGCAGCTCGTCGGCCTCGGGTCCGTGTGCCGCCGCCAGAACACCGACGAGATAGGTCTCATCACCGGCACCCTCGCCGCGCGCGGGCTGCGCCTCCACGGCTTCGGCGTCAAGGCTCAGGGCCTCGCGTCCTACGGCCACAACCTCGCGTCCGCCGACTCCCTCGCATGGTCCTACGGGGCCCGCGCACGCCAGATCAAGCTGCCCGGGTGTGAGCACCGGGGCGACTGCCGCAACTGCCTCCGGTACGCCGTCAGGTGGCGCGAGAGCGTCCTCGAGTCGCTGCGCACGCCGAAGCAGTACGCCCTGGACCTCTTCGCCGCCTGACCCGGAACCCTTGCCGACTGTCGGCACCCCGAGACAAGATCAACCCACGAGGTAAGCGCCTCGACCACCACACCGAAAGGCACGACCCGCCATGAGCAACGACACCCGCAAGAGCATCCTCGCCGACTACGACGAGTGGACCGCCGACCGCACCGAACTGTCCGAGGCTGAGAGCAGCGGCACCGAGCCTTCGTCGAGCGACTGGCAGGGCTCGGACGACACCGGCGTCGACCTCGCCCACCGCTTCGCGTCGCTGCTCGCCACCGACAGCCCCGACGTCGCCCGCGACCTCGCGACCGACGCGCTGGCGCACCTCATCCGCCTGCACATCACCGCCGACGGCACCGACAGCAACGAGCTCGCCTTCGCGCTCAACGGCGTCATCCGTGACGCGCTCTCCGAGACGCTCGACGCGGACAGCACCGACCCCGTGGCCCACACGCCCCGCGCGGACCTCGTGATGGAGCACTACCCGTCGTGGCCGGTCATCGAGGACGCACTCGAAGAGGCCCGCACGATGAGCCGCGACACCGCGGCCTGACGCACCACAGCCCCGAAGGCGCAGTTCGCCGGTTCGAGTCCGGCGCGGGGCACGCAGCAACACCGAGGGAAGCGCCCTCACCACCACCAAGGAGCACCCGATGAGCAACGCCTTGACCGTCACCCCCACCGCGACCCCCTGGACGTACCACGTCGTCCTCGGAGACGGCACCGAGACCATCATGGAAGTCGGCCCGTTCCCCGACGCCACCGCCGCCCTCCGCTTCGCCGCCGCGAGCATGGGCCGCACCGCGCACGACGTCGACGTCGACGTCACCGGCCGATCCATGGCGCGCGACCACTGGCGCGGCATCAGCCCGCTGGCCGAGTGGTCGACGTTTGCCGAGGACGCCGACTCCCGCCGTCTCGTCGGCTACACCATCGAGCGGTACGACGGCGCCACCGACGGCAACTGGTCCCTCAACGGTGGCCTCCGCGCGACGATCCGTGAGTCGGTGGCGGCATGAGCATGTTCTCCGGCCCGACCGAGCACGCCGCGAACCCGCCCGAGACGTGGAAGGTCGTCAAGATCAACGACCGGTCGTGGGCGTTGACGAGCAAGGACGGTCACTCGTTCGCCACCTTCCCCCGGAAGATGGACGCCGACATGGCCCGCACCCTCCCCGAGAGCTTCTGGCGGTCCATGTATGACCGGGAGACCCAGTGGTACCTCGGCAAGCACGTCGCCGGGTGGAAGCCCTGGGCCGAGGTGAAGGCCGAGCACGAGCGCACCATGCGCCGGCTGGCCGAGCGGGGCCGCACCGGGCTGGCCGAGCGCGTCGACCGGCTCACCGAGCGGCTGCGCAACGAGCACCGCGCCGTCAGCAGCGACCCGGTGCCCGTGGACGTGATCGCCTGGGCGCGTTGGTACGCGACGACGTACCCGAGCCCGACGAGCGCGACCCTCTCCGAGCTGGCCGATCAGGTCGACGGCGCCCGCGCCGAGATTGCTCGCATGGACGGGGTGCTGGCCGACCTCGTGGCCGCGTGAGGTGGTGGCAGGCGGTCGCTGTTTCGCTGCTCGTCGGGTGGCTGTGGGTGGTGCTCTTCGTGCCCCCGATCACGCCGAACCCTTGATCTGAAAGCGTCACCCGGCTAACGTCAGTGTTGCGCGATAACGTCAACCACCTAACACCGGATCGAGCGACCCGGACACCACCACCACAGGAGCACCGATGACCGTCACCACAGCACCCGCGCGGCGAGTCCTCCCGCACGAGCGCGCCACCCTGGAACGCGCCGAGCGCACCGCGCAGATCGCCTCCACGATCAAGCAGCAGATCGACCCCAACGTCCTCATGAGCCTCGGCGGTCACGACTTCCGCGCCGCTGGCCCCGTCGTCGCCGACGAGCGCGGCGGCCTCGACTTCGCGGTCCGCATCCTGCCGATGAAGGCCGACGGCAAGCGCGGCTCCACGCCCCGGATCATGCGCTGCCGCGTCACCCTCACCGGCGCCGACGACTACAAGGTGCGGGTCGCGTACCTCAACCGGCACAACATCGTCGTCCACTACGAGACCGACCGTGGCGTCTACGCCGAGCAGCTCTCGCGTCTGCTGCTCGCGCTCGACTTCGACGGCGACACGGTGCTGAACCTGCGCCTGCTCTGACCGTCCCACACCATCCAGCACCACCACCGGAAGCGCCCGGTCACCACGAAAGGCACGTCATGACCACCATCACCCGCACCCGCATCAGCGTCACCCGCGACGACCTGACCTCCCAGGGCCTGTGGTCCTTCTACGACGACCTCGAGAGGCTCGGCCACAACGTCGGCATCGTCACCGGCGACGCCATGGACCGGCACCTGCTCGTCACCTGCAAGGACGGGTCCGCGTTCAAGATCGCCGGTCACGGCAAGGACAACCTGACGGTCCGCCGCTTCGAGGACCACAGCGCCTACGAGTACGACGAGGCCACCCACGCCGAGGCCGGCCTCACCGAGCTGGCCGTCCTCGACGTGCTCGACGAGCGGCGAGAGCTGGCCCGCGCATGAGTGCCACGCTCACCTACGACGGCACCCTGCCCGACGGCGTGATGATCGCGTCCGAGACGAACCCGTGGGTCGAGGTGGACGGCGAGCCCGTGGACTGGACGACCTCGACGCTGCCGCGCGTCCCGTGCCCTTGCGACGAGGACCACGCCGCGCTCGTCCCGGGCGTGATCGACGCGATGGACAGCGACGAGGGTGTGCAGCGGTGCGACGCCTCGGGCGTCTTCGACGGCGACCTCGACGCGGCTCTCGCCCTGGCGCGGCTCGTCGGTGGAGTCGTCAAGTTCGAGGCCGCCTGATGGCTGCCCGCCGCTTCACCGTCACCCGGACCAACACCGAGACCGGCGCCGTGTGGGCGCCTCAGCTCGCTGCTGTCTCCGAGCGTGACGCACGCACCTACGTCGCGCATTGCGCCACCGACAACCTCGGCATGAGCCGGAAGGACGCGGCCTCCCGTGCCGCTGGCCTCCCGTTGGACGGCACCCCGTACCGCGTCGGGCACTACGAGTTCGTCGTCACCCCGGAACCCTCGACGCCTTCCCCGACCCCCTGACACGCTGACACCACCCCGGCGGGAGCGACCGCCGACCACCACAAGGAGACACCCGATGAGCACCACCAAGACCGCCACCTACACCAACGACGACGGCGGCACCTACGCCTACGACCCGCGCGTCATCGTCGAGGGTGCCCGCGTCCGCGCCGCCGTCACCGTCGAGACCCGCCACCCCGGCGAGGACGACGAGGTGACCGTCCCCGCTGGCGCGTCCGGCACCGTGCTCGACTACAGCACCGGCTTCTACCAGTGCGTCGTCCGGCTCGACGTTCCCCGCGACGGGGGCCGCGACGTGTGGATCGCGCCGGACGAGCTCACGTTCACCGCGCCCCGCTACGCCTTCGACGCCGACGCCGCCCGCCCCGTCCTCTCCCTCATCGAGCGCCGGTTCACGGACAACGTGGAGGACGCGCTGGAAGCCGCGCTCACCAAGGAGCAGCGTGACCTCGCCGAGTGGATCGGCCTCGACGGCTTCGACCCGGCAGGCGACACCGAAATCAACGGGTCGGTCCGCAGCCTCATCGACCTCGCGTTCTCGGCCGGGTGGATGGAGGGGCCGTCGGTGCCGTACTTCGAGCAGACCGACGACGACGGCATGTGCCTCGTGGCGTTCCACGTCGACGGCCCGGACGGGTTCGGCTCCCGCGTCCCGCTCGCGCTCGACTGGATGGACACCGCCGACCTGATCGAGCGCGTGGAGGGTGACGGGCCCGACCTGCCGTTCCACACGAACACCGACGCCGCGCTCGACCTGCTGGAGAGCCTGACCGCGCTGATGAACGCCGTGCTCGCCCGCCTGGACGCCTACGTGGCCGCGCAGGTCGCCAAGCAGCCCGACCCGTACTCCGACCTGCTCGACGCCGCGACGACCGACTACGAGCGCGAGGTCCTCGACGAGCTGCGCCGCAAGGCTGGCCTGATCGTCGCCTGCCCGTGCGGCTGGGACGTGGGCCGCGAGCAGGAGACCTGCGACGGGTGCGGACAGCCGCGACCCGACGCGGCCTGACCCGAAACCGTTGACCCTCTCCCCGCATTGGGGGGAGGGTCAACCCATGCCCGGAGCGACCGGGCACCCACCACCAAGGAGCCACCGATGAGTTACACCACGAACTCCCACGACGTGCGAGCGTTCCTCGACCAAAACCCCGACTCCGTCGCCGACCTCAACACCGCCGACCTCGACACCTTGGACCAGTACGCCGAGCACCACGCGGGCGGCCTCTACGTCCTGTGGCGCTACATCGAGGACACCGAGGGGAAGCCCGAGGGTCTGGCCGTCAAGATGCACGACTCGTGGGGAGGCGACGACGGGCAGGGCCGCACCATCGTCGTCCACGTCTACTCGACCGAGGACGACCGGCACAACGTCGTGAACTACTACTCGACCGGCACCGAGGCTCTGGCCGCGTTCCTCGCCGCCGACGCCGACACCAAGGAGGCGTGACCGATGCCGACCGTGACCCTGACGTTCGAGCCGCGCATCGGCGTGGGGAGCGACACCTTCCCCGTCGAGAACGTGGCCGGGATGCTCGACATGATCGACGAGCACGACACCGCCGTCCTCGCCAACTCCCAGGATGACGCGACGAGCATGGTGATGCTCTCCGACGACGGGCGCACGGCGTGGTACGTCGTGACCCTCCCCGAGCTGGCCGCCGACGGCCTCGACGTCCAGGTGGACACCTTCACCCTCACCCCGGAGACCTTCCACATCGTCAACCTCGACCACGGGGACGGGACGGGAGGCGCGGGCCGCGTCCGGTGCGAGTGCGGCACCCGCACCTTCACCACGACGGACCCGACCGACGTGGAGCGGTTCGTCGGCACCTTCACCTGCACGGTCTGCACCCAACCGTGGGAGACCCGGAACATCGTCCAGCGGCTCCGGGCGGTCCCGGCGCTGTAGCCGCCGCATGGCGTAGAACGCCCAACCCTCGACCCTCTTGCCCTCCGGGTGGGAGGGTCGAGCCATGCCCCCGGAGCGCGGGGGTCACCACCACAAGGAGTCACCGATGAACAGTGAACTGCTGCGCCGCTACCGGCGCGACGCGGGCCGCCCGATGCTCGCCTACAACACGGGCGCGGTCGGCATGGTCGAGCCGCGCGTCACCTCCGCTGCGTCCCGCGTCGCGGGGGAGGCGTGCGTCGTCACGGGGTACTGGCGCATGGCCGACGGCGCGCTCGGCCTCACGGTCGCCGCGCGGGTGCCGTCCACGTCGGACGCCCGCAGGTCTGACGGGGAGCCGCTGGCCGGGATGACCCTCTACGTGAACCTGCCCGCGTCGAACGTGCTGACGGTCATCCCCACCGCTCGCGCGTTCCAGTGCCCGGACCTGAACTGCCCGAACGAGCAGCCCTCGACCGACCGGGAGGGGAACCCGTCGATCGCGGACGTGTCGACGTGCTGGGCGGTCCGGCACGCCGACGGGTCGCTGTCGCACGGGTGGGACGGCCCCGCGGACTCGGCCGCGGCCGCGCACACCTACCCGAGTGCGCCGGCCGGCGCCGTCCTGGACCTGCTCCGACCCGACGCGCTCGTCGTCGAGCTGGAAGGTGGATGGGCGCTCGGCCCGCTGACCCGCTCCTGACTCGCACCGACTGAGAGGGACCGCCCGGAGGGGGGCGGTCCCTCTCTCGTTGTCCCGGGACCGTTGACCGCGCAGCGTTGAAGAGGCGACGATGCGGGAGTCGGGAAGCGCCCGACGCCACCACGAAGGAGCCACCGATGTCCGAGACCTCGACCTGCCGGTTCTGCGCCAAGACGATCTTCCGCGCCGACGACCGCTGGATGCCGCGCCAGTCGACGCCGTTCGGCGCTGACGCGATGTGCGGCCACGCGCCCGTGTCGGTGCTCTACCACCAGCCGCGCACCGAGGACGGTCGCCCGGAGTCCGGCCCGTACCTGCTGCACCTCGGCCTGCACCTGTGGGACGACGAGCAGCCGATCCCCGCCGACACGCTCGGCCCGGACTTCCTCACGGACGGCGACTCGTGGAACCAGTGGGGGGAGCCGTTCGACGAGTCGCAGCACGTCACGGTGCGGCTCGACGCGATCCCCGACGACCCCGAGGCCCACGCTGAGGAGGCAGTCCTCGCCCTCCGCGCCCTGATCGCTCTCCGCGGGATCGAGGGCCGCGTGGGTGACTACGCCTCCTACACCGTCGCCGACGGCGACTGGTCCGAGTGGGAGATCGTCGTCGGAACCTGCCACGTCTGACCCGCACACCCGTTCGACCCGGAACCCCGGCACCCCGTCAAGGGTGTCGGGGTTCCGTCATGTCTGGCGCGCGAGCAGTCCTCGCCGCCCGCTGGCGATGCCGCGTCAAGGGTGTCGCGTCCCCCGATCTGCGCTCCCGTGCCCGCTCTGTGTCATGGCGCCTCTGGCGTTGATGATGCTCCCCTACGACAGAGACACGGAGGGACCCCCGATAGGCCGGGAGAGAGGCGCACAGCACCATCTACGGGGGTCGTTCGCACCACGCTGGAACCGTCACCCCCCGCACCACCCCCCGAAGGCTGACCTGAGCACGATTTTCGGCGCCCGCCGCGTGGTATCCGTGGCATTCCTTATGCGCGTGCGGGTCCGTGCGCGCGCGACGGGGGAGCCTTGACGCCCCGTCTACCTGCTAACCGGATCGGGGGACCCTTCACAGTGTCGTGTCTACCCGCTAACGTGGTACTCACCACCGGGAGGAAGCGCCTCCCACCACCACCACCGGGAGCCTCCGATGACCGAGCACAAGCCCATCCCCGCCGCTGTGAAGCTGGCCCGTGACGCCGAGGCCAAGGGCCTCACCACCACCACGTTCCGCACCAATGACGACGTGTTCCTGGTCGTGACCGTGTCCAACCGTGAGACGCAGCGCGCGATCGTCGCGGAGTGGTGGGACGGCGCGCTCGTCCGCGAGTTCAACTTCGCCGAGACCCGTGAGGCCGTCGACGGTCGGGTGAAGTCCCGCCGCGCCCCGTCGCTGAAGGCGGCACGCGAGTTCGTCGGGCTCTGACCTACCACTGACCGTGGGCGCGCGCGTCCGGGATGACCGAGAGGCCCCGGGCTCGCGCCGCCCCGGTCGGTGGCAGTAAGACCGACCTCCGCCCCCCCCCCGACTGGAAGGCCAAGACCATGAAGCTCGTCAACATCGACACCGGCAAGTCCGAGACCATCGACCCCCGCGACGCGCACGCCACCGCCAAGGCCGCGAAGCGGATCGCGTCGACCACGGGGCAGAACCCCGCCGACGTCGCCGCCGACGCCGAGATGATCGGCTCGTCCATCCTCTACAGCCGCACCACCAGCGCCGAGTTCGCCGACGCCATGAACGCGCTGTCGCTCGACCTCACCGACTGACCCTCCCCCCCTGACGGAGAGCACCCGTCACCACCATCAACGCAAGGAGCGAACGTCCATGACGACGCAACTGACCACCACCACCACCGCGCAGCTCGTGCGCATCACGCCGTGCCCCGACTGCGGCAACACCACCGCCCGTGTCGTCGGTGACCTGCCGCCCGAGATGGTCGTCTGCACCGAGTGCCTGGAGGTCGTCGACGCGCCCGCGCCGGTCGGTCCCGGCGCCGTGCCCGCCCCCGTCGAGCAGTTCCGCGCCGGTCAGTCCCTGATGAGCCTCCAGATGTCCCGTGGCCACGCGATGCGGTTCCACCACCAGCTCACCGGCTACTACACGCCGACCGACCGTGAGGGCATCACGCGGCTCGTCAAGACCTGCTGCGACGGCAACGGCGGGCCGGTGCCCGCATGAGCGCCCCTATCCCCAACCCCGCCTACGCCCCGTGCCCGGACCACGACGGGCGCTGGTTCCACAAGTTCGGGGGAGCCTGCGACTGCGGCTCCAGTCACAGCCTGCTCGACCACGACGTCGCCAACGACCTCGGCCGGAAGCTCGCCGCCGAACGCCGCGTGTGGGTCGCCTCCGGTGCCCGGTCCGAGTGTGTCCGACCGGCAGGGGAAGCGTTCGGGTGGCGTCAAGGGTCCGGCCCGTGCGACTGCCCGCCCTGCATCCACGCGTCCGCCCAGGCGCACGTCCCGCACGACGCCGGCACCGACTCGAGCGAAGGGGACTGACCCGTGCACACGCCGCTGCTGTGGGTCGTCCTCGTGTCCATCGCCTGCGCGGTGGTAGTCGTCCGCACCCAGTCCCGGACCGTCGCGTATGCCGCGTTCGCGGTCGCCGCCGTCGCCGGGATCCTCCTACCGTTGACCGGCATGGGCTGACAGCCCACCATCGGAAGCAAGCGCACCACCCACCACCACGAAAGCGAGCACCACCATGACCACCACTCTCCCCACGAACCTCGGTCTCGCCAACGCCGTGAACCTCGACCGGCCCCGGTTCCTCGTCTCCTACTCGTTCGAGGCGCCCGACGCCGCAGCCGCGCAGGTCGCCACCGACGAGCTGGAGGCCGCGATGCGCGACGACGAGCGGCTGCCCGTGTTCACCGGCCTGGCGTTCTTCAAGCCCGTGCAGGTCGCCACGAACGTCGCGCCCGCATCGTCGGGGAAGAAGGTCCTGCGGCTCGACCCGGGCGAGGTGGCCGACCTCATGGCCGCGATCCTCGACGGCATCGACCACCTCGACGACGCGATCGAGTCCGGGGAGGCCGACGAGGACGCACCCGAGCAGGTCGCGAAGTACCGCGCCCTCACGGACAAGCTGCTCCGCGCGCAGCGGGACGGCATCGCCTGACCCTGCCCCACAGACTGCGACCCCCTGCCACGGCTCCGGCAGGGGGTCGCTGCATACCCTCGACAACTGTCGGTGCGTGGTGAGAGGGTAGACACATGCCGGGGATGAAGCACCCCGAGCCACCACCACCGAAGGAGCCACCGATGACCACCACCACGCGGCAGGCAGTCGCCAGCTTCCAGCCCTCCATCGCGCTCGTCCGCCGCCCCGACGGAGGCTGGGCGATGGAGGTCGACTGGTCCGAGTCGTTCAACGGCTACACCGACGAGAACGAGAACGACCTCGACCCCGACAGCACGCCCGCGCTCGTCGCCTGCGCCGCAATGGACGCCTGGGCGAAGAAGCAGCCCCCGTCGATCGTCGTCGAGGACGTCGCCACCTACCACGGCATCACCAAGGCCGAGTGCCACGCGTGCGGCTACACGTCCACCGACGTCGGCACGCTGGAACTGTGGAACGACCTGTCCTCGACGTGCCCGCGCTGCGAGTTCCAGACCGGCAGCGTCACGTGGACGACGCTCCACGACGGCGCGGAGACCCTCACGTTCAAGGACGGCGAGATGGTCGAGCTCGCCGACCTCGACACGGTTGAGGCTGCCGGACTCGACGGCACCGGGCGCGACGGAGACCCCCGCTTCCCGTACACCGCCGCCGACGTGTGCTCGGCCTGCGGGAACCGCCTCGACCGGCCCCTCGCGGTCGAGGACTGCCCGACGAACTTCCACGCCCACAACTGACACCGGAACCGGGGACCGTTGCCTACGCGACGGTCCCCGGTCCACTCTCAACCCACCGGCAGCGGAGCGCGGCCGGACCACCACCAGCAAGGAGCCACAGCATGACCACCAAGACCGAGCAGGACAGCATCTGCAACTACTGCGGATCGAACATCGTCCCCGACGAGAAGGGCGCATGGGTCGACATCACCGGAGGCGACGGCTGCGACGCCCCCGACGGCGTGCACGTCCCCGAGCCCACCGTCCACGACTTCTGGCAGGGCACGGAGGGCCACACGCAGACCCTCGACTCCACCACCACCCTCGACGGGTCGCCCGTCTCGCTGACGCTCCGCGCAGTCGTCGCGCCCTACCTCGTCAACTCCCGCGACGAGCCGATCGTGTGGGAGTACGTCGCGTACCGGACGTACCACGCCGCCGGGACCAACGTGCCCGAGCTCGGCCCGTGGCTGGAGGTGGACCGGCAGCAGGGCTGGCAGTCCGAGGACAAGGCGAAGGAGTGGGCCGAGAAGAAGCTGGAGATGGTCGGCGAGGACTGGATCCCGGAGAAGGACGCCGAGTACGCCGCGAAGGTCGAGCAGGTCACCGCCGTCAAGCAGGCGCTGGCCGCACGCGACGACCGGCTGGCCGTCGACCGCATCGCCTCCCTGCTCGGCACGATGGAGACGTGGGACGGCGCCGCCGACTTGCTTGACACCATCGCCAGCGTCATCGGTGAGGTTCGCCCGCACCCCGGCAGCCCGGCCGGAGCCGACTACGCCGACGCGTTCCTGGCCGCCACCGGGCGCGCCGTGCCCGCTGGCTACGACTACACCGCCGACGTCGAGCCCGTCTGACCACCTCGACCGGGAACCGTTGCCGCCCGCGACGGTTCCCGGTCAAGATCAACCCACGGCCCGGAGCGCGGGCCACCACCACCACGGCAAGGAGCCGAGCATGACCACCACCACAGTCCCGTCCCCCGTCCACTACGTGCAGTACGGCGACGGCTTCATCCGCACCGCTGACGGTCTCGCCCTCGTCCCGGAGACCGCCACGCACACCCTCATCGCGAGGCTCATGGAGTCGGCCAGGATCACGGCTCGCGCCACCGGGTCGATCGGCGCCACTCACGTCGAGACCATCCTTGGCGTCGAGATCCGCGCCGAGTGGCTGCGCGAGCGTCCCGCCCCCGTCGAGGACGACGAGCCGGAGCCCGACATCGAGTTCAGCCTCGACGCCGTCGTCGCGGCCCTCCACGAGCGCGGCATCCCCGGCCACGTGGACATGACCGGAGGCGGCCACGCCACGATCTACGCGGGC
>Ga0163162_10003223_pt1 | contig 15611 bp, 17 predicted proteins | sample S55metaG_FD_115310 | JGI IMG/M metagenome (GOLD analysis project Ga0163162, IMG submission 115310) | Switchgrass rhizosphere microbial communities from Kellogg Biological Station, Michigan, USA - S5-5 metaG | ecosystem: Host-associated > Plants > Roots > Rhizosphere > Soil | place: USA...
ATAGGTCTTATTGCCAATACGGACCAGCGCATCTTCCAGTAAGGCAATAAATTTCTTTTGCCTTCCTGCGAGTTGATTGATCGATTCTTTCTCCAGCGTTCCTGCGCCGTCCTCTAATGTTTTCGAACTACCGTCCATTTAGAATCATAAGCCTAACCCAGGAAAAAAATAAAAAAAAATTGCGCAACCACATAACTGCATTATATTTGCAGTCATATAGCTGCATAAATTATGGAAACACGTAGAGATGTATTTCAAGCCATAGCCGATCCAACCCGACGGGCCATATTGGCGCTGGTTCTTTCACAAGCCATGACACCAGGGGCGATCGCCGAAAATTTTAAATCCACAAGGCAGACCATTTCCAAGCACATTCAAATATTAAGTGAATGTGAACTGCTCAAACAAGCACAGTCTGGACGCGAAATCTTTTACCACTTTAATCCAAATAAAATGAAAGAAGTAGCAGACTGGCTGGAACCCTACAGAAAACTGTGGGAAGAAAGGTTTGAGGCCATGGATGACCTGCTCAAGGAAATGCAAGCCGAAAATGACGAAGACGAAGAATAATTATAAACAATTTCAAATTAAAAACATGAACAAACAAATGTATCCCTGCTTATGGTATGATGGTCAGGCCCGGGCAGCAGCAGACTTTTATTGCACTATCTTTCCAAACTCGAAAATAATTAACGATTCAGGAATGACAGTGAATTTTGAGCTCAACGGCGAACCATTTATGGGGCTTAATGGGGGCAGCCATTTTAAATTTAATGAAGCTATTTCCTTGGTAATTCCCTGTGAAGACCAGGATGAAATCAATTACTATTGGAACAAGTTGACCGCTGATGGCGGACAGGAGAGTCAATGCGGCTGGTGTAAAGATAGATTCGGATTGTCATGGCAGGTAGTGCCGACCATATTGGCTGAACTCATGTCGGATCCTGAGAAAGGCCCGCGCGTGGTACAGGCCTTTATGAATATGAAGAAATTCGATATCGAGGCATTAAAGAGTGCTTAAATCATGAAAAGAAATAAAATCATTTATTGGGTTAGCACGGGATTATTCTGTGCTTTCCTTTTCCTGACCAGTATATCTTACCTGACCGATCCAAAATTTGTGGATATTTTTAAGCATCTGGGCTTCCCTCAATATTTCCGGGTAGAGCTTGCCATCGCAAAAATATCAGGGGTATTGATTCTCCTCATTCCACAAGTACCATCAAGGCTCAAGGAATGGGCATATATTGGGTTCGGAATTACTTTAATTTCCGGCCTGATCGCCCATTTAAATAGTAGAGACTCCGCAGGATATATCGTCAATGTCTTCTTCTGGCTAACTCTTTTGATCGTCTCCTATATTTACAGGCACAAAGGAAGCGGTGAACAAGCAAAGCTGTCAATTATATAACTATAGCAAGAATCAATATGGCAAACCTAATAGTAGTTACGAGAACTTTTAATGCCCCAATTGAAATGGTTTGGAAATTGTGGACAGACCCTGAACTGGTTAAGCGATGGTGGGGCCCGAAAAACTTCACATCGCCGAGCGCAAGTATCGATTTCCGGGAAAATGGGAAATCCCTGGTAAGTATGAGGGCGCCGAAGGAAATGGGAGGCCAGGAATGGTATTCTATCTGGCGGTATGTTAAAATCTGTCATTTGGAAACGATCGAGTTTATCCAAAGTTTAGCTGATCAGGACGGGAACAAAGTAGATCCTGTAAAAGTAAATATGCCGGCAGACTTTCCCCTGGATATTAAAACGGTCGTAACCTTCAGAGTACTTACTGAAAATAAAACGGAAATGACCGTCACTGAACACGCCAATTTCGGTTCTATAAGCAATTTTGCACAAGTTGGCCTGGAACAAAGTGTCGACAAAATGGCGGCTATTTTCAATTAACCCTAATCGTGTTATTGCTTTTAAGCAGCCTGCGCCGTCGGCCGCATGACCAGGAGGCCTGAATTTACTAAAAGCAGCGAGTTTGCCTGGAGTGCTGGTTTTTTGGAACAAATTTAAAACCCGGTCAATCGTCCGAACTCTTTAATTGGGAATATTAAACATAGGACAATTATATGATGGAACAAATTGAATTACATGAACATAACCCGCAATGGTTTAGCCGGTTTGCCGAGGAGAAAGAGGCTCTTCAAAAATCCTTTGGCGAAAGAATTTCCGGAATCTTTCATGTTGGCAGCACGGCAGTTGCCGGGCTGATCGCTAAACCTATTATTGATATAGCGATGGAATGCGACATCTATCCACCAGATTCGCAAATTCAGCAACAATTCCAAAGTCTTGGATATGAAGCGCACGGGGAAGCTGGTGTTACCGGCCGGTATTGGTTTACAAAGGGACACCCGAGGCTTATAAATTTACACTTTTGCAAAACGGGCTCTCCAATTGTAAAGAAGCAGTTGTTATTTCGGGATGCGCTCGTCGAAAATGCTTTGTTAAGATCGGAATATGCGAGTTTGAAATTGAGAAATTCTGTCAATAACGATATCGATGACGCCGGTTACGCGAAATCGAAATCATCATTGATCGAAAAAACATTATCAACTAAGGGGGTTAGCAGCTAAGGGAGTGTGGATGTTAAAAGCTTCGAAAAAGTCTGGTCCAGATCGTCTGTCAGGCCACCTTCGGGCAAAGACTGGCAGACGATAAAAACGAAGCGCAGAAAAAAATGTAAAACCGATTAGGAAAATGCTAAAAATATTAGCATAACTTTATAGCCCCAAATCGGACAGAAAATGGCAGCTTCAAAACAGGAAATCATCGAACAACTCCGGCAGGACATCAGCCGTTGGGAAGGCTTCCGTCCGCCAAAAGCCGGCGAAACCGAAAGCTTCGGACTTGGCCCCATTGAAAGAAACTTTCCCGGCCAGGTGTTTCCGACGGGTGTTCTGCACGAATTCATCAGCAGCAGCCCCGAACAGACAGCCGCCATCGGCGGCTTCCTCGCGGGTTTGATGCAGATCCTGCTCAAAAACGGTGGCATCTGCATCTGGGCCAGCTATACGCGGCGCATTTATCCACCTGCCCTCAAACGCTTCGGCATCAGCCCTGACCGTATCATTTTTATCGACGTACAGCGCGAAAAAGATGTGCTCTGGGTCACTGAAGAAGCGCTTAAATGCAAAGGCATAGCCGCCGTGATCTGCGAAACCCGGCAACTCAACTTCCAGGAATCGCAGCGCCTGCAGCTCACCATCGAACAAAGCCAGGTAACCGGCTTTATCCTGCGGAAAGACGCCAAAAACATACCCAATACTGTTTGCTGGGCCCGATGGACCGTCCGCCCGCTTAAAACCCAGCTCCGTCCCGGGCTGCCTGGTGTCGGCTGTCCGCGCTGGCAGATCGACCTGCTCCGCGTCAAGAACGGACAGCCCGGTTCTTGGACGTTTGAATGGAGGAAAAAGATGTTTTGGCATATTTCTGAGACTGGTTCTGCAAAAGTTTTGGTAAGTAAAAAATATGCCTAAGCGCTTTGCCTCCATATGGTTCCGTTACCTGTTGACCGATTGGAAAACCGTCCGGGACAAGTCGCTCAAGGGAATACCGATTGCCTTTACGCAACCGGATCATGGCCGCTTGCTGATCATCGCCCAAAACAGTCTTGCCGAAAAACACGGCGTCCGTCCGGGCATGACCGCCGCCGATGCCAAAGTCATCGCGCCCGGTTTGCTGCTTTTCGAAGACAAACCCGGCCACAACCTTAAACTGCTGAAGCATTTGGCCGAATGGTTCCTGCGCTACACGCCCTATGTGATGCTTGACCCACCCGACGGATTGCTGCTTGACGTCACCGGCTGCACCCACCTCAAAGGAGGCGAACACGAATACCTGAAAGATATCGGCGGTCGCCTCCAAACACTCGGTTATACCATCCGCCCCGGTATGGCTGATACCATCGGCTGCGCATGGGCGGTCGCACACTGCGCCGAAACAGGATTAATTGTTGCCCCCGGCGGCCAACGTAATGCCGTCATGCCCTTGCCACCCGCCGCATTACGACTGTCAAATACCTTACTCGTCAGGCTTAACCAATTGGGCTTTTACACCATCGGCGATTTTATTCATATGCCCAAATCCGTGATCCGTCGCCGCTTTGAAAATCATTTGGTGCTGCGGCTCTACCAGGCGCTAGGGCAGGAGCCGGAATTCCTGATACCCCTGCGGGAACCCGTTCCTTACAGCGAACGCTATCCCATACTTGAACCGATCCGCACCCGCGAAGCCATTGAATATGCCGTGCATGCGCTGATCGACCAGCTTTGCAAACGCCTTTATGGCGAAGGCCTAGGCCTTCGCAGTGCGGTATTGACCTATTTGCGGGTCGACGGCAAATCCGGTCAGCTGACCATCGGCACGAATCATCCCAGCCAGCGCACCGACCATGTTTTCAAACTGTTCAGCCAGCATTTTGATCAGATCGCCCCGGTGCTCGGTATTGAACTGTTCATTTTGGACGCCACCAAAACAGAACCGGCCATCGATAAACAAAGCCTGCTTTGGAGCGCCAAACCCGACATTAAAAGTGAACTGGTCGCTGAACTGCTGGACAATATCGCGGCACGTGTCGGTGCCTCTAATATTCATCGCTACCTCCCGGAAGAACGATACCTGCCTGAGCGCGTCGCCAAAAATACACCGGACCTGGCGGCACCAGCGGAAAGCGATTGGCGCGAAGATAAACCCATGCCATTACAATTGCTCGACCCGCCGGAAGCTATTGAAACCATGGCACTCACACCGGATTATGCGCCCAGGCAATTCATCTACCGGAAAAACAGGCATATCATCGCCAGCTCGGATGGGCCGGAACGCATCGAATGTGAATGGTGGGAAAAGCCGGAGGGTTATCGCGATTACTTTATTGTGGAAGATGAAGAGGGAAGAAGGTACTGGGTCTTTTGCACGGAAGATAGGCATTGGTATTTACATGGTTATTTCCCATGAGTTACTCAGAGTTACAGGTTACCAGTAATTTCAGCTTCCGGCGGGGAGGGAGCCACCCGGAGGAACTGGTCGACACTGCGGCCGACCTGGAATACAAGGCGATAGCACTAACGGACCGCAATACATTCGCCGGTGTCGTCCGTGCCTATGTGGTTGCTAAGGAACGCGACATCAAATTCATTCCCGGCGTTCGCCTCGACCTGCTCGACGGCCCAAGTCTTTTGGCATATCCAACGGATCAAGCGGCTTACTCGCGCTTGTCTAATCTTTTAACTATTGGTAATCTTCGCGCAGAAAAAGAGAAATGTTATTTATATAAAAAGGATGTTCATGAATACCAGGAGGGAAGCATCTTTGTCATTATTGCGCCAGATGAGATCACTGAAGAATTTGAATTACCCGATCAATTTAAAACCGAAGTACAGGAATATCAAAACCAGTTTGACCATCTTTATTTAACATTAACCCGCTACTACACGGGCCAGGATGCCAAAAGGCTTTTTCTGTTATCAGAGTTAGGGGTGCCGTTGGTGGCCACTAACGACGTGCATTACCACGACGCCGACCGACGTGAACTTCAGGACGCGTTGACCTGCGTCCGTGAAAAATGCACCATCTTCAATGCGGGCTATAAGCTGCATCAAAATAAAGAACGATTCCTGAAGCCAATAGCCGAAATGGAAAGGCTCTTTACTGCCTATAAATCGGCGATAGAAAATGTGAATATTATAGTTAATGCCTGCAATTTCGATCTAAAGAGTTTGCGGTACGAATACCCCGATGAACTGACCCCAAAAGACATAACGCCGGATGACTACCTACGGCAACTGACTTTCGAGGGTGCCAAAGCCTTCTTTGGCAATGAGCTACCGCCCAAACTGGTTAAGCTGCTCAACTTTGAACTGGATTTTGTCAAACGACGCGACTATGCCAAATACTTCCTGACCGTGCATGACTACGTCGCCTGGGCGAGGGGACAGGGTATCCTTTGCCAGGGCAGGGGCTCCGCCGCCAATTCCGCCATGTGCTACTGCCTCGGCATCACGCCGGTGGACCCCGTGAAATACAAACTCCTGTTCTCCCGCTTTATGTCCGACGCCCGCCCGGAACCACCCGATATCGACGTGGACTTCGAGCACGAACGCCGCGAAGAGGTGATGCAATACGTTTTCAACCGCTTTGGGCGCGACCATGCTGCCATCCTGCCCACCGTTACCATCTTGCAAAGTAAAGGCGCTATCCGTGACATCGGCCGGGTCATGGGGCTAAAAGAAGATACTATCACCAAACTTTCTGAAAAGTTTGGTGAGTTAATGGAAGAACATATCGACCAGGAAACGCTGCTCAAACTCGGCCTTAACCCGCAAGACCCGATCCTGCGCAAAGTGATCCAGCTAACCAGTCAACTCATTGGCTTCCCGCGCCAGCTTGGCCAGCACACCGGCGGTTTCGTTATCACTCAAGGCAAGCTGAGCGACCTGTGCCCGATCTTCCACGCGCGGATGATCGACCGGACGAATATCGAATGGAATAAGGACGATATCGATGCGCTTGGTTTTATGAAGGTCGACCTGCTATCGCTGGGCATGCTGACCGCCATCCGCAAGGGCTTCGACCTGGTCAAGAAGCATTATGGCCGGACATTGACCCTCGCCAATATCCCGCAAGACGACCCCGAAGTTTTCAAAATGGTCACTACTGCAGACACCATGGGAACCTTCCAGGTCGAGAGCCGCGCGCAAATGGTGATGTCACCGCAGTTCCGCGCCCAGAACTTCTATGACCTGGCTATCCAGGTGGCCCTCGTCCGTCCCGGCCCGATACAAGGGAATATGGTGCACCCGTATTTGCGTCGCCGCATGGGTAAAGAAGCCGTGACTTATCCATCGGAGGAGATCCAAAAGATACTTGAACGTACGCTTGGTATTCCGCTTTTCCAGGAACAGGCCATGGAGATCGCCATCGTCGCCGCGGGCTTTACGCCAGCGGAAGCCGACCTGCTACGTCGAAGCATGGCCACCTTCAAGTTCAACGGCCTGGTTAGCAAGTTTGAGCATAAATTGATCAATGGAATGGTCGCCCGCGGTTACACCCGCGAATTTGCCGAAAGCATCTTCAAACAACTCGAAGGCTTTGGCAGCTATGGCTTCCCGGAGAGCCATGCGATCAGTTTCGCCCACCTGGTATATGTGTCCTGTTACCTGAAACGCTATTACCCCGATACATTCGCCGCCTGTATCCTGAATAGCCAGCCAATGGGCTTTTATCAACCCGCACAGCTGGTGCGCGATGCGGTAAAACATGGGGTGCTAGTCGCTGCAACTGATATCAACCTTTCGCAATGGGACTACATGCTCGAAGAAAAAGCAGGCCAATATTGTAAGTTAAGAATTGGCTTCAGACAAATTAAGGGCTTACGCGAAGAAGACGTCCACTTTTTGTTGGCCGGTCGCGACAAACCTTACGCCCATATCCAGCAATTAGCTGAAGCCGGTGTCTCGCAGGCCGGTATCGTGCTGCTCGCTAATGCGGATGCTATGCGTTCCATCGGCCTCGACCGCCGGCAGGCTTTATGGGAAGCCGAAGCGCTAAAAGACCGGCCCATTGGCCTTTTCGCCGGGCAGGCTTCCAACAGCGAATTCGAAGCACAACTCACCTTGCCGTTCATGAACCCCTCGGAACACGTTTTGCAGGATTACGCCAGCACCGGGCTATCCATCAAAGCGCACCCCATGAGTTTCCTTCGCCCCAGCCTGCAAAAGCTACGAACTTTAACCACCACGCAGATCAAACAAGCCAGACATGGATATTACGTCCGTCTCGCCGGTATCATGCTGTTCTGCCAGCGCCCCGGCACCGCCAAAGGTGTCTGCTTTATCACGCTTGAAGACGAAGAAGACACCTGCAACCTGGTCGTGTTCAAACAAAACTTCCAGAAGTACCGCAAAGAGATCCTATCCTCTAATATCCTCTGCGTCGAGGGCCGCATACAACAAGAAGCAGGCGTCACCCACATCATCGTCACTAAATGCTACGATTACTCACGCCTCCTGACCCTACTCAGCCCAACCGTCGCCGATAGAGCCCGCCAACTCAAAACTACCACATCCGCCAAAAAGATCGACCCATACGCGGAGGCTTACTTTGGTGACGAACCGTTAGATGATCACGGGAAAAGGGTGTTTCCGAAGAGTAGGAATTTTAGGTGATGGGGCGCAAGATCATGAATTCAGTCAAAAAGGCCGCCTTGCGAAAAGTTAGCCCGATAAACAGGTTCCGGTGGTTCATGTGTCCATGGATCGAGGTCCGCAGGCCAATGATTAAATTCCAGTTCTTCTGTACCGACATAGGCGGTATTGATAGGAGGTAATTCGGGGTAATCTACAGGCGTTGCCTCAAAGGTCGTGCGGTAATTACGGTCTATGGTACAAAATTCAAGCAAACGTGAGGGGATCTGCGTACGGGCAATCTGCGAAAGCCGCTCTTGGCTGGGTTTCTCCATCAACCATTCCCAGGCCAGCTCATCCGTCAGGATCGTTGGCATCCGGTGCCTGGAATTATGGATCTGGTCCATCACCAGGTTTGCGCTGGTAATACCGACGGCCACCGTATTCACAAACTGGCTGGTTTCCGGATCAAGCCATTCATTATAAAGCCCCGGCATATAAAAATACTCCCGGTTCTTTACAGTGACCTGGTATGGATATTTGATTGTCTCTTTTAACTCCTGGCCCTTCTTGCCGATTTTCGGAATATGCCGTGACTCGACAATGCCGGTCGACAAAACCAGGCAGCGACGGTTCTTGGCCGCATCAGCCCACATCGAACGCTTCCCATCTTCCTTCACAAAAAGATTCTCGGACTTGAAATTCAGCGTAGTGTACTTTGCCCGGAAAATATTAGCCTCGGCCCGCGTCTTAATAAAACCCGGCACATAGCCCCATTCGGCCTGCACGATATCGAAATCCTTGCCATCTTCGGTAGGCACCAAAATGGCGCACGGCGCATAATTAAATCCATTATGCACGCCGACATTCAGGAAATTAAAATTACTCACCGCCTTGACCAGGTGCATCAATCGAATAAACTCGGAGCGGCTGACCTTTTGTCCGTTGTAGTAACACATGCTTGGTTCCTTCTGTATTCACGAAGATACGCAGCAATGACCGAACCTGCAAGCTCGGCTTCTTCCTGCCGGCCTTCCGGCAAAGAGGTCCAGAACTTACCGCCATCATCCGCATTAGCAATCGTTAAATTTAACGGGTCTTTCAGCGATGGGTACACCAAATGAAAGACTTTGGCCGATTTGATGATATGCACAGAGACCTGTACGGATTGCTCATCCAGCATGATCTCGAAGACTTTAGGATCGTTATTATCTATTGCTTCCTTGCGCATATTCAAAGCTACTAAAAAACTTAGCAAATATTCAAATATGCAAATGGAAATTTGCCCTGCTGTTTAATCAATTCGATATAGCCTTATCTTTTGTCCTGTTGCTTCTTGCCGTCGTCATCGGCCGTACCTTCGCGATAGGGCTCCTGCGGGTTAGGCTGCTTTTCATCGCCACCTGAATTGTCTTCACCTACTTTCTGCTGATCAGGTAGTTCCTGTGGCCCGGGGATATTGGTTTCCTCCTCTTTACCGGGCCCGCCTTCTTGTTCCTTTACTACAAAGTTGCTGTTTTCGGGATGTTCTTCCGCAGGCTGCGTACGACTGAAATAAGCATTATGCTCATCCGCATTCTGCGGCGGATTATCGTTATCGTTTCCCGCAGGCGTGAGGTTGTTTTCACCAAAGGCCTGGCCACCCATTCCTTGTCCTTCCATACCCGGATCAGTGGTATTTTTCATCTTACCCCCGCCAAAAAGACCCGATCTTGTCAAATCTTTTTCTTCGAGATTTTCATCATCATCCACGCGATAGGCATTAGGTTTAAGTTTTTCTTCTGTAGACATCATATTAAGTGTTTGTGTGTGCTTTATAAAACTTCTTTCAGGTGCTTATAGTTGGCTTTGAAGGTATCCAGCACTTCGTCCATCCGTCCGTTCAGCACCAGTTTCGACATAGACAGCGCCATTCCTTTCACCTGCTCAAACTCGATCTTCGGCGGCATAGCTAAAGCATTGGGGTCTGTGAAGACATTGACCAAAACAGGTCCCTTTTCAGCAAGCGCCAATGTCAAAGCTTGTTTAAGTTCACCCGGTTCTTTCACTGTCATGCCTCTGATGCCGTTTGCTTCCGCCACCATGGCGAAATCCGGGTTATACATATCGGTCTGCCAATCGGGGAGGCCCGCCACTTCCATTTCCAGCTTCACCATGCCCAGCGCCCGGTTATTGAACACGATCACCTTTACCGGCAAGTCGTACTGTTTGATCGTCGCCAGGTCACCCAGCAACATCGACAAACCACCATCGCCGCAAAAAGCGATCACCTGACGGCCCGGACAAGCCAAAGCCGCGCCGATCGCCTGAGGCATCGCATTCGCCATGGAGCCATGATTAAAAGAACCCAGCATCTTCCGTTTCCCGGTGGCATTGATATAGCGCGCACCCCAAACACAAGACATGCCCGTATCTACGGTGAAGATCGCGTCGTCTGCCGCCAGCCCGTCAATGACACTGGCAACAAACTCCGGATGAACGATCTCCCTTTCCCCTGCATCGTCCACGTAGGTTTGCATGCGTTTTTTCACCTCGCCATAAAAATCCAGCTGTGCTTTCAAAAAGCTGTCATCGGTCTTTTTCTTCAGCAAAGGCAAAAGCGCTTTTAGCGTTTCTTTAACTCCGCCATGTAAACCCAGATCCACTTTTGCCCTGCGACCAAGTCTTTCAGGTTTAATATCGATTTGGGCAATCTTAATTCCCTTTGGCATAAACTGCGCGTAGGGAAAATCGGTACCCAGTAAAATGAGTAACTCGCTCTCATGCATGGCATGAAAAGCAGAGGGTAAACCCAATAAACCGGTCATCCCGACCTCGTTCGGATTGTCGTATTGGATGCTCATCTTGCCCCGGAAAGAATAACCGACCGGCGCATGTAGAAGCTCGGCTAAAGCCACCACTTCATCATGTGCGTCTTCGGAACCGATACCGCAGAACAAGGTGATCTTAGTATGCTGGTCAATCAAATCCGCTAAACTTTGGAGATCTTGATCGCTGGGTACGACGTTAGCTGATTGCCGATAAAATTCGATCGAGGTCAGAATTTCTTCCGCATCCATCCTGGTGATGTCGCCCGGCAAACCGATCACCGAAACGCCCTTCCTGTGAATGGCATACTGGATACCCATTTGGAGCATTCTTGGTAATTGCCCCGGCGTGGTCGCGATCTGGTTATAATGACTGCAATCATCAAATAATTTGATGGTATTGGTCTCCTGGAAATATTCCGAACCAAATTCGGTGGTAGCGCAAGTCGAAGCAATGGCGATTACCGGCGCTTCCGCCCGGTGCGCATCGTACAACCCGTTGATCAGGTGCACATGGCCCGGTCCGCTGCTCCCGGCACAACAGGCCAAACCATTCAACTGCGCTTCGGCACCGGCGGCAAAAGCACCCGCCTCCTCATGACGCACATGCACCCACTGTATTTTGCCATTGCGCCTCACGGCGTCATTCACCTCGTTCAGGCTATCGCCCGTGACGGCGTAGATACGCTGAATGCCTGCTGTAACCAGCATTTCTACCAATTGATCCGCTACCGATTTTGCCATGCGTGTTATTTTTTTGATTTATTGCCTGCAGCTTTCGATTTGTCAGCAATTAGTCCGGGCTGCTGACCCACATTGCCCTTTTGGGACTTTGCGCTGTTATTCGAGCCCTCATGGCCGGGATCATTGCTTTGATCCGCTTTGTCTTTCGTTGCCATTATGCTTGTATTTTATCCGTTTCTAAAATCTCTATTAATTTGTCATAATGCGCCTCATGCCAGGTAACTCCCCTTGATTTGAAGTGACTTTCCGGGTCGAAGAGATAAGTTTTTATGCCCAGGTCACGCGCCGCGCCGATCTCCGACTCCGGATCGTCACCTACTGCGACCAATTCATCCGCCTTATAACTATACTTATGCATCAGCCGCACAAAGACATCGCGCTTGGTTTCCCTACTGATCTCCGGGTCCACTACGATCACCTCCTTGAAGTCCTGCCGCAGGCCCGCACTGTCGATCTTGCTCTGCTGCAACTTCATAAAGCCAAAGGTCACCAGGAACTTCGGCAGTGAGATGGATTTCACCAGCGCATAATCTTTAAATAATTTGATCGGCTTGTCATAGGTCGTCTCATTTAATAGTTCGACGCTGCGTTTTCTCAGCTCCTCAGGCAAACCAAACTGGTCGGCCACCTTCTGAAAGGCCGTACCTGCCAGTTCTTTCTTGATTGCCTCCAGTTTTTCATCGCTGATCGAACCACGATAGTCCTGCATCAAGGCATAGACCCCCTCAAAAACTTCATCGGTGATCGTCCTGGTAGGGAAGAGCGTGTTGTCAAAATCGAATATTAAGGCTTTGATCATAATGGATTAAGCGAATAACCCGGCAAATGGTTTTAATCCTTTTGTGTTTCCAGGTAATCCGCCGCAAATTTTGCAGCTTCCAGCCAGCGCCTTTTGATGCCGGCCTTACCGGGATGAAGGGGTAAAGGATTAAAATGGCGGTGTAGTTCATGGCCATTGCCCTCGAATACCTTAAGAGCGCTTTTCCGGTTCAGCACTTTCAATTTTGCTTCGATCGCCTGTCCGCCATACGTGCCCTTATTAAATCCAGGTTTAACCACACGGTCATTAGACCCATAAACGCTAACCACTATAGCGGGAGCATTTTTCAGCCAATTGATATTATAAATGCCGCCCCAGAAATTGATCACCCCATAGATCTTTTCCGGGCCCGCATCATAATCGCCGAATGGTTTAGGATTTTTGATCCTCAGCGAATCCGCCAGTTCGCGATTATCGCTAAAGGCAGCCTGTAAAGCGATCATCGCCCCGGCAGAATTACCCGCAAGGATGATCCGCCCGGGATCGATAAGGAATTGTTTTGCATGTTCCCGGAAATACCGAACTGATTGTCTTGCGTCCAGCACCGCCGGATAGGCGTTGGCGGCCAGCTTGCCGAGATTAAAAAGCGAAGTTTTTTTGCCAAGCCGGTAATTGATCGCGGCGCAAACGTAACCGCGCTGCGCAAAGCTCTGGCACCAGAGCCGGATACTTTCATCATCTTTTGAGCCAAACACAAAACCACCGCCATGCATCCAAATGATCAGGGGCCTGGGTTTTTTACTGCTGTCGGCAGGCCGATACAGATCAAAATCGTAAAACTTTTTATTTGACGCCTTTACCGTATCGGCAGCATAATTGAAATGTTCCTGCGCTTCTGTGCTGAAGCCATTAAAAAAAAGGAAAACGAAAAAGATGGAGGCGTAAAATGATCGCATGTATAAGTTATACAAATTATTTGATCGCCTGTTTCAGAGGCACATCGGCGCTGTTGGTCTTCTTGCGCCGGCCCCTTGTTCCCCAGACCTGGCCCATATGATGGACCGGTATCGCATCCCCCAAAATCTTACCCCAAGGTTTCAGGTCGTCCACCCGGTCAAAAATGATCTTCAACACAGCCACCATCGGCAACATCAAAAACATGCCCGCGATCCCCCACATCATATTACCCAGGAACACCGCCACCAGCGAAACCAGCGCATTGATCTGCACCTTGATCGATACGAAACGCGGGAAAATGACATTGCTGTCCACGAACTGGATAGCCAGGTACGAAATGATCACCCATAATTGCGCCGAATAACCATCCTTAGTGACCGTTGCGATCAGCACCGGCAACAAGATCGAAACGAACCCGCCGATATAGGGCAGGATATTGATGATCCCACCGATCACGCCCAGCAGGATCGCATACTTGACACCAATGATAAACAGCGCGAGCGAATTGAGCGAAGACACAATGATCATCTCGATCAGCAATCCCACGATATAACTCTGGATCGCCGACTTGGTCTGTTTCAGTACTTCGCCGACCTGATCCGCGTGCCGGTCCGAAAAGACTTCATACAAAAAGTTTAGAATGAGGTTCTTGTAAAGCAATAGCATAAACATATAGATTGGGATGATCAGCACCAGGCTCAGCGTACCAAAGACTGTCCCCACAATACTCCCGATCGCCGCCGAGCCGCTATCCAGCGACTTCCTGATGAAAGCTATCTGCTTTTCAATGGATACGCCGAATTGTTGGCTGATCCAGTGTTCGAGGCCATCTGTCATTTGCGCAAAACGCACCTTCAGTACGGGGAAGGACTGGCTGAAAGAAGCCACCTGGCTGCTCAGCAAATAACCGATCAAGGCGAAAAAAGCCACGCCGCTCAGTACTGTCACCAAAACCGCAAGCGGCCTCGGAAATTTAAACCGCAACAAGAAATTATACACCGGGTTCAGCAGGATCGAGAACAAAACGGCGAAGGCAAAAGGGACCAATATCCCCTGCAATAGGTTCAGGATCGTGACCAGGTAATACATACCGATCAGGATCACGGTTGCCTTGAGGTAAAAGGGATATTCTTTGACTGCCATAGGACAAGGTAACAATTAATTAACCGAAAGTTTGAGCCCGCGGCACTGCTCAACAAAATAAAAGATCGTCGTTATTTATCAGCAGCCGATCGAAACCATGTTTTTGCAAAACGGTCCGCGCAGTTTAAGCGAGATCGAGCGCTGGGTTCAAGCGCTACTTCACCATCTCCGGCTGGAAACAGACCAGGTTATCATTGATTGTAATAGTTACTATGATTTCGGCCTGAACGCCTGTGCTTACGAAATGAGCAACGACACGATCTACCTGCTCAACGAGATCAATCAATGGATTGCGATCGGGGCCGGCGCCTATTGATTTTACGCGTCTAAAAACGTTTCTACTCACTTATAGCTGCAATTTTCCTTTTTCAGCTGCCGATGTTTGTCCTGCCGCTGCAGGGACACCGGTGGCGAACGTTATTTGACATGCAGGTGTATCAGGGGTGGATACACTCTTTTTTGATTTTCCCCGGGGCTTTCTTTGCTTCAACAAGATCGAAAAATATGAAGCAAAACTTTGACCATAACAGTTTCCGGGATTTCGAATATATCGCCGGGATGGACGCCTGGGCCCGCGCAAAAATGTTCCAGGCCTACACCGACGACCAAACCGCCAAGGGGCAACTAAACTACCGCCTGCTCGTCTCTTCGGGCTGCGGACCGATGATCCAAATGCATGGCGAAGAGCTGATAAGCCTCGTCTCCAACGACTACCTGGGCTTCACACAACACCCATTGGTCAATCAAGCGGCCATTGAAGGCATCAAAAAGTACGGCACCGGCGCTGGCGCATCGCCTGCCATCGGCGGCCACTACGATTACCACGAGCTGTTGGAGCAGAAGATTGCCCAATTCTTCCGTAAGGAAGACGCGATCATTTACACTACGGGCTACTCCTCGAATAGTAGCTCCTTGCAATGTATATTGACTAAAGATGATTTAGTCGTGTTGGATGCCGGGGTTCACACCTCTGTGATGGAAGGCTGTCAAATGTTTCAAAGAAAGACTGTGCCGCACAATGACTTAAATGCTTATGAGCACGTTTTAAAAATGGCTAAAGGCAAACAC
>Ga0163162_10003224_pt1 | contig 15611 bp, 6 predicted proteins | sample S55metaG_FD_115310 | JGI IMG/M metagenome (GOLD analysis project Ga0163162, IMG submission 115310) | Switchgrass rhizosphere microbial communities from Kellogg Biological Station, Michigan, USA - S5-5 metaG | ecosystem: Host-associated > Plants > Roots > Rhizosphere > Soil | place: USA: Michigan...
TACGGCCGGCATTTACAATACCGTAAACCATACGGATCACCAGCTTATTATAAACATCATTAAGCTCGGTGTCCTTTTCATAGTTGATACATTGCAGGGCATAATGCTGAATAATTCCCAGCGGCAATCCGATCTTCTCGCGGATAGCGATAGAACGACGCTCAACCGGGTACTCTTCCATCAATACCGCGCTGCCGGTTAGTTCAAGTAGCATCTCACGGGTAAGTACAAACTCATCCTTCAACACTTTCCAGAAAGCACCAAACTTTTCATCTTTTTCAAGATATGCGGTAACCCTGAAATCTGATTTTGACATCGACATCATACAGTTATCCAGCATAGTTTTGAAGAATCCTGAAGTTTGGTACAGTTCTTTAACCTCGTCCCAGCCGCCGGTTTCCTTAACCTGTTTAAGCGCTGTGCCCACACCATAAAAACCAGGGATGTTTTGTTTAAGCTGGCTCCACGAGGTCACAAAGCTAATAGCCCTCAAATCTTCCAGTTTTAGCTGTGCCCCTGCATTACGCTTGGTTGGACGGCTACTGATATTGATCCTCGACAATAATTTCAGCGGGCTGAATTTCTCCAGGTATTCAACAAATAAAGGATGCGCGCGCAGATCGATAAACAGCTTATAGCTCACATCGGCCATTTGCTGAATGAGTTCTTTATGGCGGTTATCCAGCAGATCGTTACGGTTAGGGTGCAGTGCCGATATAACACCGGCATTGATCAGCTGCTCCATGTTAAACCTTGCTGTTTCAACCGAACCGTATTGCGAACTTACCGTTTGCCCCTGGATAGTTAATTGAATATGCTCATTGGCAATCTCTTTACCCATCGACGCGTAAAAACGGTGTGTTTTACCACCACCACGTGCAGGCGGGCCTCCCCTGCCGTCAAAAAACGCCAGTTGAATACCATATTTGCGGGCAATACCGGTAAGCTCAACCTTAGCTTTATATATCGACCAGTTAGCCATCAGGTAACCGCCGTCTTTAGTACTGTCAGAGAAACCAAGCATGATCGTTTGCTGGCTACCCCTGTTTTTCAAATGCTCGGCATAAAACGGATGGGTATACAACTGCTCCATGATAGCGGCAGCATGTTCCAGGTCGTTCACGGTTTCAAACAGCGGCATGAAGTCGATGCTCAGGTTATCTTTTTTCCAACCGCTCCATAAAAACAGATCGATCAGTTGCAGAATATCAGATGCACGCTGGCAGTTACTGATGATAAAGCGCTGACAGGCTCTTTCACCATTGCCCTCCTGGATCTGTTTAACCAGCCTGATGGTATCCAGCGTATCATGGATCATGGCATCCTTTTCCTCTTCAGGGCAAACAAAATCAGCCTCTTTAAAGGTGATGCTCTTTACTTTTTCATCCTCGCTTAATTCCGAATAGCCTTCAAGCACACCAGTATCAATATTTTGGGTACCGTATTCAAATACCTTGCGTAAAATGCGGCTATCCTGCCTGATATCCAACGTAGCGAAATAACATCCAAAAAGGCGCACCTTCTGGATCATGTCCTCAACAATATCAACGAATAAACCGTCGTGATCTTTTAGGATAACTTCCTTTATAGACAGCAACAGCTCCAGTATTTCGCCCTGTAGATTAACCGGGGTTAATTGCTCATTGGCATTTTTATAAAACAGGTTTTCCAGTTTGGTCATGGCCTGTTCCACACCGCGGAAAGTAATACGACGTTTCAGTACCCTGAAATCGCGGTAATAACACCTGAACAACCTTTGCCTTAAAAAGCTGGCTACCTCTTTAGTGGTTTGCGTGGTTACGTTAGGGTTACCATCACGGTCGCCGCCCGGCCAGAAACCAAGCTCCAGGTTCTGACGACTTGCAGCGTCAATATCGAATTCCTCTTCCAGTTTTGACTGAATGCCTGATACGGCATGGTAAAATATATTTTCCAAAAACCATGAAAGGCTAACAGCCTCATCAACCGGTGTTGGCGATGTTTTATTAAAGAAAGGTGTTTTGCCCAATTGCTGTAACAAAACATCGATATTATTGATGTCGTTGGTTTTTACGGCCTCAATCAAGTCGGTCATGATGCCAAGCACCGTACCGGGGTAAAACTGTGTAGGGTGAGCGGTAAGTACCAGTCGCAACGAAAAATCCTTTAGTTTTTCGCTGATATCATTGCGGCTTTCATCACTGATGGCGGCATGCTGTAATAAGCTTTGCAGGGTACCGCTGTCGTCAAACTTACCTATTTTATTAAAGGACGAATCTTCAATGGCATCAAACAAAACCACCTGGCGCTCGATATATTGAATAAACCTGAACATGCGGTTGATCTGCTCGCGGTGATCGATATCCGGTACGTACTTTTCAAAAAACGATTCGATAATATCTGTCGGCGAATCATGCGTAATAGCCCCCTTTTCGCAGTGCGAACTGAAGAATGGCAATAAAATACCAGTATCCTTTACCTGGTAAAACGGAAGCGTTTGAAACAAACTGTTATATAACTCAAATCGGGTAACAACCTCGTTATTGAAGGCTGCTTCTCTTTGGCTGAGTTTTAACGTTGGCGACATAGTAAAAAATTAAATTGAGGTAAAATTGATTGGTTTAGCTTTTGGCCTTTTCCGGGGGGTGAATTTACTGATCTTTAATTTAATTTCATCAAAAAGTAAATATTTATTAACACAAAACTTCAATTAATGCCATTTTCATTAAAAATACATACTAAAATTAAAATTCTGTAAATTCGAAGCGCCATTTCAGGGCTATAAATTATATTTAATAAAAACAGCCCGAACAAACAAAATTGCTTATAATAGTTCTGTTATTTATAAAGCTGCAACTACCATGTCTATAAACATCAGGGAAATAAAAAGTTTCTTTTACAGTCAATATTTTTCTGATGGGATCCGGATCTGCATAGGTATTTTACTCCCCTCCCTGCTACTGATGCAGTTTGATAAATTCGATCTTGGCCTTACCCTTTCGTTGGGTGCATTATGTATCTGCGTTATTGATACCCCAGGGCCTGTATCGCACAAACGTAACGCTATGGCAGCCGGCAACCTCTGTTTATTTTTGGTAGCTGTTATTACGGGTTTTGCGCGGCTCAATGTAGTTACACTTGGTATCGAGATCACATTTTTTGCGTTTTTGTTTTCCATGTTCACCGTTTATGGCAACAGGGCGGCATCGGTAGGCACTTGTTCATTACTGATCATGATCTTCATGATGGATAAGGCCCTGGCAGCTCCTGAAGTATTGGGTTATAGTGCAACCATTTTAGCCGGCGGTGTTTGGTATATGATCTTCAGTCTGTTGTTTTTCGGCATTCGTCCCTACCGCGCGGCACAACAGGCGCTTGGCGAAAACGTAACCGATATAGCACGTTTTTTACGTATCAAAGCCGATTTTTATTTGTCGGATACCGATATAGACGAAAACTACCGTAAGCTGGTTTCCAAACAGATCCAGGTGAGCCAGCACCAGGATGCCGTACGCGAATTACTTTTTAAAAGCCGTATCATGGCCCGCGAGTCAACAGCCCCGAGCAGGATCCTGGTGCTCACCTTTGTTGACCTGGTTGATATTTTTGAGCAGATCATGGCCACGCACTATGATTATAATCACATCCGCGAAAAATTTAAAGACACAGGCGTACTCACGGAGATTGCCCGCATTATCCATAACATGGCCGATGAGCTTGAAGATATAGCCTACATTGTATTATCAAATACACGTCGCCGCCACCTTACCGATTTTAATATTGAACTGGAGAAGCTCAAAGTAAAGATCGACTCTATCGGCAAAAACAACCAGGAAACCAGCAACCTTGTACTTAAAAAAATCCTGGTAAACCTGCGTTCGCTTGGCGAGGGCATCAATAATATATATAAATACTACAGCTCAAAAGCAGCCGAATCACTGGGCGAGCCCAAAGGCGATGTAGAGTATACGGCATTTGTAACCCACCAGGATTTCGCCCCCCATATTTTCTTCGACAACTTTACGCTGGCATCCGGCGCATTCAAACATGCCTTGCGGGTGGCGCTGGTATGTTTGGTAGGTTTTATTACGGCTAAGCTGGTATCATTAGGGCACCACAGTTACTGGGTATTGCTCACCATTATTGTAATATTGAAACCAGGCTTCAGCCTTTCCAAACAGCGCAACTATCAGCGTTTGATAGGCACCATTGGCGGGGGCGTTATAGGTATAGCTATACTTACATTTATCCCCAATGCCACCGTACAGTTTATTTTTCTGGTAGTATTTATGATGGGCGCATACAGCTTTCAACGCCTTAATTATGTAGTAAGCGTTATTTTCATGACACCGTACGTGCTTATCCTATTCAAGTTTTTAGGTGTAGGCCTGCTCAATGTGGCCCAGGAAAGGATTCTCGATACCATTATAGGCTCAACCATTGCTTTGGTGGCCAGCTACCTTATTTTCCCAACCTGGGAGTTTGAACAGATCCAGGAAACACTTCGTGACGTGATCGTGGCCAATATCAACTACCTGGTAACCATTGCCGAAAGTATTTCGGGCAAGATGATCAGCATCACTACTTACAAATTGGCACGCAAGGAGGTTTATGTAAAATCGGCCAACCTTTCGGCCGCGTTTGAGCGGATGACCTCGGAGCCTAAGAGCAAGCAGCGTAAAATAAAAGAGGTACACAAATTCGTGGTGCTTAACCATATCCTTTCATCATATATTGCTACCATTGCATCGGCACAAAGCAAAAAGGAAATACCTGTTGCGCACCCCGAGGCCATGAAGCTGATCAAAAAAAGCATAACCGTATTAAATGACACCGGGCAAAAGCTCCAGGCTCAAAATATTGAGTTTAATATAGGTAAAATTCCACCGGTTAACCCGGAAGCTCAGAAACCTGTGGCCCAGGCAGAGGATGCTTTATTAAAAGAACAACTGGGCTTTATCAATAAGATCAGCTATGATATTACCAAGATCACGGATAGTATATTAGTAGAACCATGATTTTTAGGATTAAAGGATGGATAGGATTTGATTTGTTGGGTAAAGAGCAGGGAAATTGCTTTTAAGAAATACTTAACTATCGGCGGAGGGTAGATAGAAATTTTCACACAAATTTTTCCGAATTAATCGAATTACACGAATTTCAAATCGACATCAATAAAAAATTCGTGTAATTCGATTGATTGTAGCCGATTTAAAAATCAATTCGTGTAAAAATTTTTCACTCCCATTTATTCACAAATCTGGTCATTTTAAAACCGATTGCTCAGGGGTAAAGACCTAATCTTCCGAATTCGAAAAATCCAGCTAATCTTTTAATCCCAGGAATCACGGTTCAGATAATATGTTTAAACCTTTAAATTAAAATATTTCTAAATACAAAAAATACCCGGTTGTGTGGATGGGTTCATGATGATTTTTCCCTACTTTAGCCATTGATGATACCCGTAGTTTCAAAATTACCCCAAACCGGAACCACCATATTCACCGTCATGTCGGCCTTGGCCAACGAGTTGGGTGCAATAAATCTGTCGCAGGGTTTTCCTGATTACGACTGTTCGCCTGAGCTGATAGAACTTGTAAATAAGGCCATGAAAGCAGGGCATAATCAATATGCCCCCATGGCTGGTGTTATGGCTTTAAGAGAGCGCATTGCCGAAAAAACTGAAAAACTTTACGGCGCTGTTTATAACCCCGAAACCGAGATCACCATCACGGCCGGCGGTACACAAGCCATATTTACGGCTATAAGCGCCGTAATACATCCTAATGATGAAGTGATCATTTTTGAGCCTGCTTTTGATTGTTATGCGCCTGCTATTAAATTAATGGGCGGTGTAGTAAAATCGCTGGCCCTTGAACCGCCCAATTATCGCATTGCGTGGGACATGGTTAAGCGGTTGATCAACCAAAAAACAAAAATGATCATCCTTAACTCACCGCATAACCCAACGGCAACCATTTTGCATAAAGAGGATATCGATGAGTTGAGTGCATTGGTAAAAAACAGGGACATCCTGATCCTGAGCGATGAGGTATACGAGCACTTGATATACGATGGCGAAACCCATCATAGCATGGCCCGCTATCCGGAGTTACAGCAACGCAGTTTCATTGTAGCGTCTTTCGGCAAACCCTTTCATGCTACAGGCTGGAAGGTTGGATATTGCATGGCGCCCGCCTATCTTATGAGCGAGTTCAGGAAGATCCACCAGTTTTTGGTGTTTGCCGTGAATACCCCTATCCAATATGCTATTGCCGAATATTTAAAAAATGAAGAAACTTATCTTGGCCTGGCAGAATTTTTCAGGGAGAAACGGGACCACTTCAGAAAAGGCCTCGAACAAACCCGTTTTGAGCTTTTACCGTGCTCCGGATCATACTTTCAATCAGTAAGTTACCTCGGCATTACCGACGAAAAAGATGCCGACTTTTCTATCCGCATAGCTAAGGAGTTTGGAGTAGCATCTATACCTGTTTCGGCCTTTTACAGCAAGGGGATTGATCACCATGTATTAAGGTTTTGTTTCGCCAAAAGACAAGAAACTTTAGATAAAGCCGTTGATAGGTTAATTCGCATTTAATTTTTGGTTAATGGTTCATAGTTCGTGAATCATAGCCAAATGATTAAATTTGATTTTGAGTCATGGTTCATAGTTCATGGATCATAGCCAAATTGTATAAGTTTTATCAGTATGGGTCAACCAATCGTCATGCATTTTTTGCCATGAACCATGATCCATCAACTATGAACCAACTATTATGGAGAATCTTAAAATTACTGTTTTTCAAGGCTACCTTTTTTGGGAAAATACCGATAAAAATCTTCAGAATATTACACTCAGGCTCTCGGGCGGGATCCGTGAGAAAACCGATCTCATCATACTACCCGAAATGTTCACTACAGGCTTCACAATGAATGCTGCCGAACTGGCCGAACCCATGAATGGTAAAACCATGCAATGGATGGAAAAAACTGCCAAACAGTATGATTGTGTGATAACCGGGACCATCATTATTAAAGAGGGCGGTAAGTACTACAACCGGTTAATTTGGATGCGCCCAGACGGTACCCATGAACATTACGACAAACGCCACCTTTTTGCACTTGGCAACGAGCACAATACTTATACTGCCGGCACTAAAAAACTTTTTGTAGAGCTTAACGGCTGGAAAATTTGCCCGGTGATCTGTTACGATCTGCGTTTCCCCGTGTGGCTGCGCAATATCGACGAAAACCCTTACGATCTGCTCATTGTAGTGGCCAACTGGCCCGAGCGCAGGGCTGCTCACTGGCGTACCCTGATACCGGCACGCGCGGTTGAAAACCAATCGTACGTAATAGCGGTGAACCGTGTAGGCCATGATGGTAACGAAGTTTATCATAGCGGTGATTCTACCTGTATCGATCCCAACGGCAAGGTAGTTTATTACAAACGCGATGAAGAAGACCTTTATACTTTTAGTATCATAGGCGATGAAGTTGAAAAGGTGCGTAGGGCCCTACCGTTTTTAAAAGACGCAGATGACTTTGAAATAAATATCTGAACCGGGATTTGGGGGGATTTTTAGGATTAACTGGATTTGCTTTTCTCAACTGCTAAGCAAGAAAAATCAGGCAATCCTGAAAATCCAAAAAATCCTGGTTCAGACAATCCCCCCCTTCCCTACCATTAGTTTTTCCTCACTTCATACAAAATTCATAAGTAATTTGAATTTTTGTAATGTAGAATTGAAGAAGGAAACATGCGTACTATAAAATCCCTGCTATTTATATCACCGTTATTTTTTAGTTTACTAACACAAAAGGCCGAAGCACAAACAGATACGTTAAAGATCAATTTCCCTGATGCTGAAAAACAGTTCATTGAAAATAACCTGAGCCTGCTTGCCCAAAAGTATAATGTTGATGCCTCAAAGGCACTCATTCAACAAGCTAAACTATGGGATAACCCCACTCTAAGCACCGATCAGAACATTCATGACGGCAGCACAAACAAATTTTTCAACCACTCCAATGGCGGCGGACAAGTATTTGTTCAGTTAAACCAAGTGTTCACCACCGCCGGCAAACGTGGCAAACAGGTAAAAGTAGCCGAAGACGATGCCAAAGTTCAGGAAGCTGCTTTTAACGACCTGATGCGTAACCTCCGTTATAACCTGCAGCTTGATTTTAGTCAGCTGGGTTCCCTGAACGCACAACAGGCGGTTTACCAAAACGAGATCAAAGCGGCCACCGACCTGGTTAACGCTATTCAAAAATCATTTGATGTAGGTAATACTTCTGCGAAGGACCTCATCCGTTTAAAAGCATTGCTATTTGGCTTGCAGAATGATATGGTTGAAAACAACCGCCAGATCAATGATCTGCAAACGGAGCTTAAAACGTTGTTGCAAACCAAAGAGACTACGTTTGTACAGCCTGTCATAAACGACAAACCAACAGAAACAGTTGATTTGGATGTTCAATCCCTCATTAATCAGGCCATGACCAACAGGCCCGATTATTTATCAAACCAGTACCAGTTAAGTTCAGCTACGCACAACCTTGCTTATCAAAAAGCACTTGCGGTGCCTGATGTTACGGTAGGTTTATCATACGATCAAAACAGCAGCTATGCCCCGCATTATTACGGCTTGCAAGTTGGTTTTCCTATACCGTTGTTTAACCGCAACCAGGGCAATATCAAATCGGCACAATATAATATCAAAAGCCAGGAAAGCACTTTAAAACAAAGTGAGTTTCAGCTTAAAAACGATGTAGTTGCAGCTGTTAATCAGTATAAATTAAACATCCAATTGTTTTCAACTCAGCAAATAGCCTTTAATGAACAGTATGACAAACTGTTTAGCGCAATGCTTAAGAGTTTCCAGCAACGCCAGATAAGCCTTGTAGAATTTGTTGATTTTTTTGATACCTATAAGGATACCAAACTGAAAATATTGCAGCAGCAATTCAACCTGCAAAAAGCTATTGCCGACCTCAATTTTGCTGTTGGCACAACCGTAATAAAATCCTGACTAACTTTTTAAGACTTACTATGATGAAAAGAGAAACGCTGTTTTCCGGCATCTCAGCTTTGCTACTACTTGCTGCCTGTAAAGGCAAAACCCCTCCTGCTGTCGAAAACAAACAGGTAACCGTAAGTGATTCAATGGCAAAAATTATCACTATCGATACAGCCAAGATCGCCACTATAAAAAACGAGCTTACCCTTTCGGGCGAGGTATCATACGATGACAATACAGTTGTTAAAGTATTCCCTTTTTCAAGCGGTCAGGTGCTGGACGTGAAAGTTTCGTTGGGCGATAAAGTAAGCAAAGGGCAAACCCTGGCCATTGTACGCAGCGCCGATGTTGCCGGGAACTATACTGATTTGAGTTCATCAAAATCAGACCTTGCCATTTACAAACGTCAGCTTGAACAGGCCGAATACCTGTACAAAAACGGTATATCAAGCGAGCGCGATTATACCGAGGCTAAAGAGAACTATAACAAAGCCGAAGCAGCTTACAGCAAAGTAAAAGATCAAATTGCTATTAACGGTGGCGGCAACACCAGCCCGGGTGGTACTTTGGTGATCAAAGCTCCTGAAAGCGGTTTCGTAGTTGAAAAAAACATTACAGCAGGCGGCTTTATCCGTCCGGATAATGCAAACAGTATGTTCACCATATCAAACATGAAAGATGTGTGGATCTGGGCTAACGTATTTGAATCAGACATCAGCCGTGTTAAAGTTGGCTATACAGCTAAAGTTACTACCATTGCTTACCCTGATAAGGTATTTACCGGTAAAGTTGATGCGGTTAGCTCGGTACTTGACCCTGATAACAAAGTATTAAAGATCAAGATAATACTACCTAACGATGGCATGCTACTTAAGCCGGAGATGTTTACCAGCGTGGTAATAGCCAATAGTGAAAAAGCACAATCAGTAGCCATACCGGCAAAAGCGGTTGTTTACGATAACAGCAAAAACTTTGTAGTAGTTTATAACAGTAAAGACGATTTGAAAGTGCGCCAGGTAGCCGTTATCAAAACGGTTGAGGATACCACCTATATATCATCAGGCCTGCAGGCAGGTGATAAGATCATATCGAAAAACCAGTTACTTTTTTATGATGCCATTGCCGGCAATAACTAAAAGGCAGGTTATTAAAACAACTGCCTGGCTTTAAAACCAGGCAATTACGTTTTTTAAACATAAAGACTACAATGAACAAGTTCATCAAAAATATCATATACTTCTCGCTCAGGCACCGCTACTTTGTGTTTTTCATGACACTGGTACTGGTGGTATTGGGTGTTTGGAGCTACTCCAATACCCCTATCGAGACCTTTCCTGACGTTACCAATACGCAGATCATCATTATAGCCCAATGGCCTGGCCGCAGTGCCGAGGAGATGGAAAAGATGGTTACCATCCCAATGGAAACCGTTTTAAATTCGGTACAGAAAAAGGCTAACCTCCGTACCACCTCATCATTCGGTCTTTCATACATCCGTATCATTTTTGATGACGACGTTGATGACGCCTTTGCACGCCAGCAGGTATTAAGCCGGCTGGGCAACGCCGATCTGCCAGATGGTGTAAAACCTGAAGTTGAGCCGCCATACGGCCCAACAGGTGAAATTTTCCGCTATACGTTAAAAAGCCATACCAAATCATTACATGATCTTACTGCGATACAGGATTGGGTACTTGACCGCCAGTTTAAATCAATTCCGGGTGTAGCCGACGTAAACAGCTTTGGCGGTGAAGAAAAAACTTATGAAGTAAGCGTAAACCCTTCACTGTTGCAAAAATACGGGCTTACCTCGCTTGATGTTTATACTGCCCTTAACCGCAGTAACATTAATGTGGGTGGTGATATCATCGAAAAAAATGACCAGGCTTATGTTGTACGTGGCATAGGGTTGATCAATAATATTGACGAGATCCAGAATATCATTATTAAAAATGTAAATAATGTGCCTATCCTGGCCCGCGATATTGCCGAAATTAAAGAAGGTGGGTTACCTCGTTTAGGCCAGGTTGGCCGTGATAAAGATAACGATGTTATTGAAGGTATTGTGGTAATGCGTAAGGGTGAAAACCCTGCTGAGGTGTTAAAGCTCATTAACCAAAAGGTTGTTGACCTTAATAAAAACGTGTTACCTGCCGACGTAAAGATCTCTACCTTTTACGATCGTACCAACCTGATGGATTTTTGTACCGAAACCGTTATCCATAACCTTTGCGAAGGTATTATACTGGTAACTGTTATCGTGCTGCTATTCATGGCCGACTGGCGTACTACACTTACCGTAGCAATCATCATTCCGCTGGCTTTATTGTTTGCCTTTATCTGTTTAAAATTAAAAGGGATGAGCGCCAACCTGCTCTCGATGGGGGCCGTGGATTTCGGTATTATCATAGATGGAGCAGTGGTGATGGTTGAGGGTATCTTCGTAGCGCTTGATCACCGGGCCAAGGAGGTAGGCATGCAGAAATTTAATGGTCTTGCCAAGCTTGGCTTGTTTAAGAACGTTGGTGCAGAGATGGGTAAAGCTATCTTCTTCTCTAAACTCATTATCCTTACCTGTTTGGTGCCAATCTTCGCGTTTCAAAAGGTTGAAGGTAAAATGTTCTCCCCGCTGGCTTACACTTTAGGCTTCGCTTTGCTTGGTGCATTGATATTTACCCTTACACTTGTACCGGCCCTGTCAAGCATATTGCTTAACAAAAATGTAAGAGAAAAACACAACCCGGTAGTATTGTTTTTTGAACACGGTATCCGCCGTATGTTTAGCTACACTTACCGTAACCAAAAATTAAGCCTCATTGTAGCTGTAGCCTTCATGGCAGTTACCTTTTTCTCGGCTAAGTTTTTAGGATCAGAGTTCCTTCCGCAGCTTAATGAGGGTGCCCTTTGGGTAACTGCGCAGTTGCCAATGAGCACATCGTTGGAAAGCTCGGTTAAGGTAACTGATAAAATGAGACAGATCCTTGCAACCTTCCCCGAAGTAAAGCAAACACTGTCGCAAGTTGGCCGTACCAATGACGGTACCGACCCTAAAGGTTTTTTCAACGTACAAATACAAGTTGACCTTCTACCTAAAAAAGAGTGGAAACGCAGTATCACCCAGGAACAGCTGATAGCTGACATGGATAAAAAACTGAGTCAGTTTCCGGGTATAGTGTTCAACTACTCGCAGCCTATTATTGATAACGTGGCCGAGGCTGTTGCGGGTGTACCGGCGTCAATGGCTGTTAAAATATTCGGTCCGGATTTCCAGGTACTCGATGAAAAGGCCGATTCGGTTATGGCTGTACTTAAAAAGATCCAGGGTGTTGAAGACCTTGGTATCCTTCGCAACCTTGGCCAACCAGAGTTCCGTATTGAGCTCGACCAACGTAAAATGGCACTTTATGGTGTATCAACTGCCGATGCCAACTCCGTTATTGAAATGGCTATAGGCGGTAAAGCAGCTTCACAACTTTATGAAGGCGAACGTAAGTTTGATATCAGGATCCGTTATCAAAAACAATTCAGGGATACTCAAAGTAAAATTGAAAACCTGATGGTGCCAACCTTAAACGGTTCAAAAATTGCCATCAAAGAGATCTCGAAGATCACTACTTTAACCGGCCCGGCATTTATTTACCGCGACAATAACATGCGCTATATCGCTGTAAAATTCTCAGTACGTGGCCGCGACTTAGGTAGTACCATAGCCGAAGCACAGGAAAAAGTGGGTGCTGCCGTAAAACTGGATCAGGGCTATTCATTTACCTGGAACGGTGAATTTGAAAACCAGATCAGGGCTTCAAATACTTTAGCACACGTAGTACCAATATGTTTGCTGGTGATATTCCTGATCCTGTTCATAACCTTCGGTAATGCTAAAGATGCAGTATTGGTTATCCTCAATGTTCCATTCGCCCTGATAGGCGGTATCTTAGCATTGCATATCACCAACACAAACTTTAGTATATCGGCAGGTATCGGTTTCATTGCACTGTTTGGTGTCTGTATCCAAAACGGGGTGATCCTGATATCGGTGTTCAAGAAAAACATTGAAGATAAAATGCACCTTGATGAGGCCATTATGCAAGGCGTGATATCACGCGTTCGTCCTGTAGTGATGACCGCATTGATGGCTGCCATTGGTTTGATGCCAGCAGCTATTTCAACCGGCATTGGTTCTGAAACACAAAAACCGCTGGCTATAGTGGTAATTGGTGGCCTGGTAACTTCAACTATACTTACCCTATTGATATTACCAATCATCTATGCCATAGTTTACCGCCTCATTCACCGTCGTGAAAACCGTAAACTGCTGAAAAAAGTAGGAATGATAAAAGGATAAGATTGAACGCTGATTATTTCGAATCAAATCGAATTTCACGAATTAGTATTCTAATAAAATTTAACAATTCGTCATTGCGAGGAACGAAGCAATCCCCTACTTACAGAGCCGCTCTGCATAGTTTGGGATTGCTTCGTTCCTCGCAATGACGTTTTGGGGCTATGCATTCTTCGCACGGTTACTATTTATTGCGTTCAATCAGGTAATAAAATAGAGACCGTTCCTGTTAATAAATATTCATGGTAATTAGTGTAATTTGTGCACACTCAAATCATATAATTGGTTTTTAATAATATGTCACTCATAAAGCCCGTATTCCGCTCTGCTTTACCAGTCGCCTTGTTGCTTGTTTTGCCTTTTTTATCATCGGCACAAAAGAAAAAAGAAAAGGATAAGGACTACGCCCAGCTGGTTGATCCTTTTATAGGTACCGGCGGGCATGGGCACACCTACCCCGGTGCGGTAATGCCGTTTGGCATGGTGCAACTTAGCCCGGATACAAGGTTAGAAGGCTGGGATGGCTGCTCGGGCTATCATTATACCGATAGTTTGGTTTATGGCTTTTCGCATACCCATTTAAGCGGAACCGGCGTACCCGATTATTGTGATGTACTTTTTATGCCAACCACCGGCGACCCTAAATTTAAAAACACCGAATACCGTTCTCATTTTACCAAAAAGAATGAAAGTGCTACCCCCGGCTACTACCATACCCTGCTTGATAAATATAATATTGGCGTTGAGTTAACAGCTACCACGCGCGCGGGGGTGCATCGTTACACGTATCCGTCTACCGATAAGGCAAACATTATTATTGATCTGCAGCATCGGGATGAAGTGCTGGATTCATGGATTGAAGTGGTAAACGATCATGAGGTACGCGGCTTCCGCATGTCAAAATCATGGGCAGATAAACAACAGGTGTATTTTTACGCCAAGTTTTCAAAGCCTTTTAAAACCTATGGCATTGCCTCAAATAACGAAGTTCAAAATGGACAGAGTAAAGTACAGGGCAAGAACATAAAGCTGTTTCTGCAATTTGATAATCCCGGCGAAGTGATCAGCAAAGTAGGTATCTCTTCTGTGAGTACCGAAGGCGCTTTGAAAAACCTGGATGCAGAAGTACCGGATTTCGACTTTAAAAAAATCCAAAAGGATGCCAAAATAGCCTGGAATCATGAACTTAATAAAATTCAGGTTGAAGGTGGCGCTCCCGCACCATCGTCGCAAACTCAAGCGGTAGGCGGCACCGGGCCATATAGCTATGCCCCTCCTGCAAAAAAAGTAGTACAACCCGATTACGCCAAAATAAAGCAAACCATCTTTTATACCGCACTATATCACAGCATGGTTGCGCCAAGCATTTACAGTGATGTAGACGGGCAATATCGCGGCATGGATCAGCAGGTACATACCGCGCAGGGATTTGATTATTATACGGTATTTTCATTGTGGGATACCTTCCGGGCCGAAAACCCATTATTAACATTGATAGATCGTAAACGCACGCTCGACTTTATCAAGAGCTTTATGGCGATGTATGATCAGGGAGGTTTGCTACCGATATGGCCGCTCGCCACTACCGAAACTTATTGTATGATCGGCAATCACTCTATCCCGGTTGTAGTAGATGCCTACGCAAAAGGCATTCGGGATTTCGACGCCGAAAAAGCTTTCATCGCTATGAAGGCCGCCGTAAACCGCAACCAGTTTGGGCTTGATAATTATCGTAAAAACGGAGCAGTACAATCGGATGTGGAAGATGCCTCTGTATCCAAAACATTGGAATATGCTTATGACGACTGGTGCATAGCGCAAATGGCCAAAATGCTGAACAAAACCGATGACTATACCCAGTACATTCAGCGTGCCCAATACTGGAAAAACGTTTTCAACAACCAGAATACCTTTATGCAGGCCCGTGCAAACGGCGGCTGGCTCGAGCCTTTTGACCCTACCGAGATCAATGGCAACTACACCGAAGGTAATTCCTGGCAATATTCGTTTTTGGTGCCTCATGATGTAGAAACCCTTATTGAAAAAATGGGCGGCAGGCAATCATTTGAAAACAAGCTTGACGAACTGTTCAGCACCCAATCAAAATTGAGTGGCAGCGACATTCCCGATGTTGCCGGGCTTATCGGCCAATACGCCCATGGCAATGAACCAAGCCATCACATGGCATACCTGTATAACTTCACCGATTCGCCGGATAAAACCCAGTTTTATGTAAGCCGCATTTTACGCGAGGAATACAGCAA
>Ga0163162_10003227_pt1 | contig 15610 bp, 14 predicted proteins | sample S55metaG_FD_115310 | JGI IMG/M metagenome (GOLD analysis project Ga0163162, IMG submission 115310) | Switchgrass rhizosphere microbial communities from Kellogg Biological Station, Michigan, USA - S5-5 metaG | ecosystem: Host-associated > Plants > Roots > Rhizosphere > Soil | place: USA...
AACGGACCTGCCTTCCGCGTCACCGCCGACGAAGTTCTCGAACCCAGCGGCGTTCGCACCCGTCGCGACATCGTGCGCCATTCCGGAAGTGTCGTGATCCTTGCGGTCGATGAAAGCGGCGCCGAGCCAGGCATCCTTCTCGAACGTCAATACCGCCACGCCGCTCGCCAATTGCTATGGGAACTCCCCGCCGGACGCATCGACGAAGGTGAAAATGATCTGGTCGCCGCCAAACGTGAACTGCTGGAAGAAACCGGCTATACGGCCTCGAAGTGGAAATGCATTTTGCGCTTCTTCGCCAGCCCCGGCTTCCTGGCTGAGGCCATGAATCTCTACTACGCACGCGGCCTGCGTCCCGGCAAAGCCCAACCCGAGGACGATGAAGTCATCCACGTTCGCCTCGTCCCACTATCGACCGCTGTAGGCATGGTTATGCGCGGCACTATTAAGGATGCCAAAACCATCTCTGGCATCCTCTGGTTGAGCCAGTCCCAGGCCGATGCGAAGGCGCGCCGGTAGGGCCTTCCTACTTCACAATCGCTTGACACCACCCCGGTATAGCAGCACAATTGCGTCAATTGCTAGGGTACGACCTCACCTGTAAGAGAACGTGCCCGAGGGGGCGTAAGTGGAACGTTTGAAAGGTACGGTGAAGTGGTTTAATAACGCAAAAGGTTACGGCTTCATAGGACGCGACGATGGCAGCCCTGATGTCTTCGTCCATTACAGCGCGATCACTTCTGAAGGCTACAAGAGTCTTCAGGAAGGCGATCAGGTGGAGTTTGAGGTGGCCCAGGGTGCAAAAGGGCCGCAAGCCGCAAACGTCACCAAAGCTTCCTAAATTCAGACTGCAACCGAACGCACACGGATTACTACCGTTGTCCGTGTGCGTCTTTTATCACCGGCGTCCCGCCGGCTGTCGCGAGGCATTCTGACCCTCGTTCGCGCCATAGGGGCGTTGTCTCCAGCGACCATCCCCGACAAACCTTGCCATCCTGAGCAAAGCGAGCCGATTCGCTTGCGAATGGACACGCGCAGTCGAAGGGTTTCGATCTTTCCCGCATGATCGTTTTGAAAGACAGATTGAACCACCCCACCTTCCCCTCCGGCCTCAACTTGTTTAATCTTTACCGCAATGGACAACAAAGCCATCGCCGGTATCCTCTACGAAACCGCCGACCTGCTCGAAATTGACGGCGGAGATTCCTTCCGCATCCGCTCGTACCGCAACGCGGCCGAAGCCATCGAAGCCCAGACCCAGCAGATCGCCGACATCATCGACGAGCCCAAAAAAGTTCTCGCGATCGCCGGTATCGGCAAAGGCATGCTGACCAACCTGCAGGAAATGTTCAAAGAGGGAAAACTTTCGCTGCACGCGGAATTGCTAAAGAAATATCACCCGTCCATGCTCGACCTGCTCAAGATCCAGGGATTAGGACCAAAGACTATCGCCCTCATCTGGAGCGCCTACCACGTTAGTGATCTCGACGGCGTGGCCAAGCTGGCCAAAGAAGGAAAGATTCGCGAGCTTCCCCGCATGGGGGAAAAGCAGGAACAAAAGATACTTAAAGCGATTGAGGACTACCGTCGCATCGCCGGACGCTTTCTACTCGATGCCGGCGAACGGGAAGCCCAGAAGATCATCGACCATCTCCGCGAATTCCCTGGCGTGGAAAAAGTGACGCCCGCAGGCTCGCTTCGCCGGGGACGTGAAACCGTCGGCGACCTCGACATGCTGGTGACCGGAAAAGCCTGCTGCGACCCCGCCGCTCTCGAAAAACTGATCGAACACGTCATCAAACTTCCCGGCCTCATGGAAATCATCGCTCGCGGCGAAAACAAAGTCAGCTTCCGTCTGCGCAGCGGCATGCAAGTCGACGTCCGCCTTCTTCCTCCAGAGTCCTTTGGCGCTGCCATGCAATATTTCACCGGATCGAAGGCCCACAACGTGGCCCTCCGCCAGCGCGCCCTCAAGATGGGATACACCCTTAGCGAATACAGCCTGGCCGAACTCGAGACCGAAAAGCCGGTTGCAGGAAAAACCGAAGAAGAGATCTACGCCAAGCTCAAGCTCGATTACATCCCGCCGGAGTTGCGCGAAAATCTTGGCGAGATCGATGCCGCCGCAACCCATACCCTTCCCCATCTGATCACCCAGGCCGACATCCAGGGCGACGTTCACATGCACACCGTCGAAACCGATGGACGCAACACCATCGAGGAAATGGCCGCGGCCGCAAAAGAACACGGCTATAAATACATGGCCATCACCGACCACTCGAAGAACCTGGCGTTCGCCAACGGGCTCGACGACAAACGCGCGGTCGAGCATATCAAACGCATTCGCGCTGTGAGTGATCAGCTTGGTGATATCAAGATCCTCGCGGGCATTGAAGTAGACATCCTCGCCGACGGCAGCCTCGATCTCTCGGACTCCGTCCTCGAGCAGATGGATATCGTCATCGCCAGCGTCCACTCCGCCTTCAACCAAAGCCCGGTTGAGATGACCGACCGTCTGCTCAAAGCAATCGAGAACCCCAACACGTCACTCCTCGGACATCCCACTGGACGCCTCCTGCTCCGCCGCGAAGCCTACTCGTTCGATTTCGACGCTATCCTCAAAGCAGCGGCGAAGAAGAAAGTTGCTGTCGAACTGAATGCCTACCCGGACCGCCTCGACCTCGGCGACCGCAATCTGCGGTTGGCCAAAGAGCACGGCGTTAAAATCGTAATTAACACCGATTCACACCACACTTCACACCTCGACAAAATTCGTTTCGGAATTCTGCAGGCCCGGCGAGCCTGGCTCACGAAAGAAGACGTGTTAAACACGCTCCCCATATCGAAATTTTCCGTCGCTATGAAACATGGATGGTAAAGTGCTTCGGTCGAGAATGGATTCGTAAAGGAACCGGAGCGACCATGACTTTCAAACTTTCCATCTGCGTGTGTCTCTTGATCGCCGCCACCTTCATGTACCGTGAAACCATGTGGGGTGACGTCAACACCTCTCCGACCGAAGGCCGCGTGTTGGCAAATCCCGCGGAAGTGAAGTGGGATAATTCGAAGAACGGCTCCGAGAGCACCACGCTGCGCGAAGATTCAAAGACGGGTTCACTCGAACTGCTCGCCCGCTATCCTTCCGGCCACGTATTTCCTCCTCACTGGCACAATGCCAATGAACGTATCGTCCTCATCGAAGGTCGCATCGCGATCGAGGACAGCGCGGAAAAGCATTTCATCGAACCGGGTGGCTATGCGTATTTACCCGCGCGACAGGTGCAGAAACTAACCTGCGTCGCCAGCACCCGTTGCTCCTTCTATGTTTTCTGGGACGGCGCGCCTGCCTCCCATCCTGCGACCCACTAGGTTCCACCGAAGAAATTCGCATCTGTTGGAACATGCATGCATCTATTTGCCTATGGAATTCCGACAACTGGGCCGCTCCGGCCTGAAAGTACCCGCACTCAGTTTTGGCACCGGCACCTTCGGCGGAGGCACGGAATTCTTCCGCGCCTGGGGCTCGAGCCAGGTTGCCGAAGCCACCCGCCTGGTAGATATCTGCATGGAAGCCGGCGTCAATCTCTTCGACACCGCCGACGTCTACTCCAACGGCCTATCCGAAGAAATTCTCGGCCAATCCATCAAAGGACGCCGCCAGGATGTGCTGCTCTCAACCAAGACCACGTTCCGCCTGGGCAAGGGCCCGAACGATGTTGGATCGTCACGCCATCATTTGATTCAGGCCTGCGAGGCCAGCTTGCGGCGTCTCGGCACCGACTACATCGACATCTACCATCTTCACGGATTCGACGCGCTCACTCCAGTCGAGGAAGCCCTGAGCAGTCTCAATCAACTGGTCGAAAGCGGCAAAGTTCGCTACATCGCCTGCTCTAATTTTTCCGGCTGGCACCTGATGAAGTCTCTCGCCGTCTCCGATCGCTATGGCTGGCCACGCTACGTGGGACACCAGGTTTACTATTCGCTCATCGGCAGAGAATACGAATGGGAACTGATGCCGCTCGGCCTCGATCAAGGCATCGGCGCTCTGGTCTGGAGCCCGCTTGGGTGGGGACGCCTGACGGGAAAGATTCGGCGCGGTCAACCCATACCCGCAGGCAGCCGGCTCCACCAAACATCCGATTACGGACCGCCGGTGGCGGATGAACATTTGTACAACGTCGTGGACGCGCTGGAGCAGGTAGCCAAAGAAACCGAAAAGAGTGTGAGTCAGGTCGCGCTGAACTGGCTGCTGCAACGTCCCACGGTCTCGACCATCATCTTTGGCGCCCGTAACGAAGAACAGTTGCGTCAAAACCTTGGGGCGGCAGGCTGGTCTCTTTCACATGACCAGATGGCGGTATTGGATAAAGCCAGTGAGCAGACGCCAATCTATCCATACTGGCACCAGTGGCAATTCGCCGAACGCAACCCGCTGCCAGTACCGCAGAAGAAATAAAAGAAAACAGCCACGAATTTCACGGATCATCACGGATAAAACAAATAATTTATTTTCTTAAGAGATCTGATCCGTGAAGATCCGTGCAAATCCGTGGCCAGTTTATTTCACGCTCTTATAAACTTCCCCACCCTTCATCACAAAAACAACTTTTTCCATGACCGTGATGTCCGCCAGTGGATCGCCGTCGACCGCAACAATGTCCGCAAACTTTCCCGGCTCGAGCGTCCCAATTTCGTCTGATTTTCCGAGTAATTCTGCTCCGTTTAAAGTTGCAGCCCGCAAAGCATCAAGCGGCGTCATTCCACCATTCACCAAAGCACCAAACTCTTTCGAGACAAAATCCACGTCGTCGTCCACCCCATAAGCAATTTTCAGATGATGCGCCAGCGCTCGTTTGAAAGCCGGCCCCTGTTCCTTCACGATGGCCACACCCTTGGCAAAGCTCACCGGATCGCGCCCCTGCGAAGTCCCTGTCTGTAGATCGTGCTGAAAACAGAAAAGCGTCGGGACCAGCCATGTCCCGTGCTGCTCCATCAGCTTCGCTCCCTCTTCATCCATGACTGTGCCGTGTTCAATCGAGTCCACACCCGCGCGCACCGCGGCCTTGATCCCTTCGGCACCTTCGGCGTGGGCCATCACTTTCTTCCCCGCGCGATGCGCTACCTCAACTGCCTTGGCCATCTGCTCTTCGCTCAACTCCTCAACCCGGTAATCGCTGATCGGGTCCATCACGCCGCCCGTTGCCATCAGCTTGATCCAGTCCGCGCCATACTTGATGTCGCGGCGCACCGCACGGCTCACATCGTCAACCGAATCGGCGATATTCGGACGTCTCGGCAAAACCTGGTCCGGCGCCAGCACATCTGCGTCTCCGTGTCCGCCATTCACCGAAACAAAATTCCCTGCTGATACCATCCGCGGCCCCCGAATGAGTCCCTTGTTGATGCTGTCGCGAAGCGCAAGCTGCCCATATCCCAAATCGTCCTCGCCCGCATCCCGCAACGCTGTAAAGCCGTGGTCGAGCCAGGTCTGCAAGTTGTGCACGCCCCACAAAGCCTTCTGCGCGGACGACATCCTCAATCCAGAAGCCGAGGACTGGTCTTTCGGATTCCCCAGCACATGCGCGTGCGAATCAACCAATCCGGGGACGACGGTGTATTTGGAAAGATCGATGGTTGGAATATCGGCCGGCGCCGAATCCGCAATACGCAGGATTCGGTCCTTCGCCAGCAGGATATAAGCGTTCGTCGTAACCCGACCGGTCCGCATATCGATCAGCTTTCCGGCGCGAATGGCTGACGTCGGCACCGGCTGCTGGGCCGCGGCACTCGCCAACATGAGACCAAGCCCAGTTGCCACGCCCGCGACGAAACTCATAGTCTTTCGTAAACTCATCTGTACCCCCCAGTCGAAAAGAACGCTCAGGATACGAGTCGCCGCAGAAAGCAGCAAGTTCCCCGGTCATCATCGCCACCGAAAGGCTGTCATCCTGAACGCCGTCTTTCGTCCCGCGAAGCGGGATGAAAGCAAGTGAAGGACCTGTGCATTCCGCGCTGCCCTCACAGGGCGTATCTGCTCAAATCCAGCGCGGAGGCGTAGCACCAGATTGAGGTGAGGATGTTGGTCCTGGGATCGTTCCGGAATGCACAGGTCCTTCGTCGGGAGCCCTTCGCCTTGCGAACGGCTCCACTTCCTCAGGATGACAAGGTGCGATAGAGATCGAGGCGCATCAAGAACCATGCCTCTGTGTCCTCTGTGGTCGAATAGGTTGCGTCGAACCGAAGATGCAAACGTCCCCCCGGAACCGTATAGAATGACCGAACGCGAGGCCCGCCATGCCCGAAGAGATTCCCTCACAGTCGTCTTCCACCCCGGAACCTGAGCCCACCGAGGATGTCCTTACTCCTATTCAGGATCTAGGTCCTGGCCCAGGAATCAATATCGGCGAGGAATTTGGCACCGCAAAACGCAATCTTCCTCCCGCAAAGATCGTCGCTATCGTCCTCGGAGTCGCCGCCGTCCTGCTCGGAATCTTCGCTTTCGTGACGCGCGCCAAGCCGCAGGGTGGAGGTTCAATCGACAACATCGCGGCCGTTGAAATTCCTGACCAGCATGCAGTGATGGTCGCAGTGAACATTACGATCCACAATTCCGGCGAGAAGCCGCTATGGGTCCACGACATCAAAGCCAGGATCACCACCGACGCCGGCGAGTTAACCGACGAAGCCGCATCGGCTATCGACTTCGCCCGCTACTTTCAAGCTTTCCCCGCGTTGAAGGAACAGGCCATCGCCGCCATTCCACCTGAGACGAAGATCCCTATCGGAGGCCAGGCCCAGGGCACGATCGTGGTAAGTTTTCCGGTGACCAAAGACGATTTCGAGAAGCGCAAATCGCTAAGCGTAGCGATCCAACCCTACGACCAGCCTTTGCCAGTTGTTCTGACGAAGTAGCCAGGGAGATCCGCCACGGATTCTCGCGGATCTTCACGGATCAAAGTCTTGGAAAATACGGCTTGGTAGATCCGTGTTGATCCGCGAAAATCCGTGGCTGATTTTTCTATTCGTGCTTCTTGATGATTTTTCGATGTGCCAGGTGGGTCGAAGCCGTAGGCTTGATATCGTCGTACTTCATAAAACTGATCGATCCGTCGATTTCCAGTACCGCGAGTGCCACATCACTCATCCCAGCGATTCCATGCTCCCGCATGGCCTGGTGCAATTCATCCAAACTGACGTGCTCGCGGGCCATGTGGGCGGGGATGAGCTGGCCATCATGAACCAGGAGACTGGGCTGCCCTTGCACGAGTTTGCGGAAGCGCCGGTTCCCGCCCGTAAGTTCTGCTATGAGGTAGTTGAGCAACAGCAGGGTTCCGGCGGCGACCACTCCGCCCAGAACTGAAGTATCCGGACCGGTCATAGCGTTCTGCACCGCATTGCTGAGCAGCAACAGCAGCGTCAGATCGAAGGGCGTCATCTGCCCCACTTCACGCTTGCCGCTGAGCCGCATGCCCAGGAGCACGACTGCATAAATCACAGTCGTGCGCAGCGCTATGAAGAGAAGAACATGACCGCCCGGATACATTCGTCTTACTGGGTGGCGGTGATCGGCGTTGGCGCACCCTTCGGGGTACTCAGGTAACCAGTCGCCTTGTTCTTATCGACGGTCCAAACCACCAATTCATACAGCATGCGATCGCGTCCGCTATAGAACTGGATCGGTTCGCTCACGTTGCGATCTTTTTTCTCGATGGTCTTGTCGTCCGAGGTCACATTCAGAGTGAACTTGCCCTTTTTCACATCCGTCTTTTTCAATTGCAGTCCGACCGTGGAAACGGGTTGCGACTTGGCGCCCTTGATCAGCGTGAACTCGTAGTAGTTGCGGTCGCCCTTGTGCTTGAGGACTTCAAGGTCTCCGCGTGTATTGGCGATCAAACCGCTTTGCACTCCGAGATCGCCCACCGCGGTCTGAAGCTTCGCCTTGGTAGCTTCCAGATCAGCCTTGGTGGAAGCCACATCGGTCTTGACGCCACCAACGTCGGTTTTTACTCCAGCCACTTCCCCGCTGACCGCGCTGATCTGCTGCTTCTGCTGTTCCGCCAAACGCGCTTCCGACGCACGCTGCTGTCGCACCAGATCTGCGGACCTAGCAGCCATTTCTTTCTTGGTCATGCCCAACTGCGTCGCCAGCGTTTCGTCGTCGGCTTCGGCGGACTGCATGCGCTTGGTTAAGTCGGCGATCTGGGTGCTGCTTGCCGACTGGTCCTTGCTCATCTTGTCGAGCCGTCCGCGCAGGTCAAAAATAAAATAGAGCGACCCCGCGACGTAAAGCACCGCAAGCGCTAAAAGAATCCATTTTCCCGCACTGCCGCCGCTCTCCGACGCGACGTGAACATCTCCCTCGTCCGCCATACAAGACCCTCCGCCAGTCAGAATGGAATGTTGAAGTAATTGTTGAATACAGGGGACGCACTGTCAATTGCCAGAATGGTGCAAGCGAAACCGAAGGTGAGCGTTTCCTAACCCGCCGCGCTGTCCTCGATGATTGGTCCGGGTGCCGGCAGAATCCCCAAATCGATGTAGATGGGTCGAATCAGCTTTCGAATGGGACGCAGTTGTGTAGCGAACCACACAGCTCCCACGATGCAGCACACTCCACTCAACATTACCGTGAAGGGCGCGCCGATCGCATTGGCCAGCACGCCGGCCAGCAGGCTTCCAAAAGGCGCCATCCCCACAAAAGCCATAGCATAGAAACTCATCACCCGGCCCCGTTTGTCGTCATCCACAATAGTTTGGATAATCGTGTTGCTGGCCGCCATCTGCTGCATCATGCCAAATCCGCAAAGCAGCATCAGTAGGAGTGAAAGCCACAAAATCCGCGATGTTCCAAAACAAATCAGTCCCACACCAAGAGTCGCAGTCGAAATGGGAATCATCTTGCCCAGTCCCAGCACCGACTTTCGCAAAGCCAAAGAGACGGCAGAAGCCAGCGCTCCAATTCCGAGAGCGCCCATCAGAAAGCCCAACGTGTGCGGACCGCCCTTCAGAATCTTCCCCGCGAAAATCGGCATGAGCACGGTAAACGGCCAGCCCATAAGGCTGACGACCGCAAACAACAACAGAATCGTACGCACCGGAGCGAAGCCGGAGACGTATGCCCATCCTTCTTTCAACTGAACCAGCATCGAATCCTTGGTCGCCTTCATAACGACTGGCGTCAATCGCATCGCAACCAGCGATGCAATCACCGCAATATAGCTTAGGCCGTCGATGAGGAAGCAGGCACCTTCACCGGAGATTGCAATCACCGCTCCCGCCAGCGAAGGACCTACCAAGCGCGCCAGATTCACCATCGAGGAATTGATCGCAATCGCATTCCCCAGGTCTTGTTTGTCTTCCACCATCTGGACCAGAAACGCTTGCCTCGCCGGCATATCAAAAGCATTGATCAGTCCTTGAAACGCGCTGAGCCAGATAATCTCCTGAATGTTGATGTGTCGGGCGAGAGTAAGAAATGCTAAAGCCAGCGACTGGAGCATTGCCAGCACCTGGGTCACGATCAAAACCTGGCGTCGATCAAGCCGGTCAACCAGAACGCCGGCGAACGGTGCGAAGAGAAACGTTGGTATCTGTCCCGCGAATCCCACCACTCCCAGGAGAAAAGCAGAACCAGTCAGACGATAGACCAGCCAGCTGGTCGCCAGCCGGGTCATCCACGTGCCGATCAGAGAAATACTCTGCCCGCTGAAATACAGCCGGAAGTTTCGATGCCGCAACGAGCGCCAAGCCCGCGAAATGCCAGGCTTGGTCACTGCCGAAGATTGTGTCGCAGAGGTTTCAGGACTCACTATCTTCCATTGTGCCACTTAAGCTCAGATGCCGCGCCCGGCGATCTAAGAATTTCCTCTGTGGTTTAAAAGACGTTTTAGGGTAGTTGAAATGGCATTGTAAATGGCATTTCAAATGGTAAAATACCATTATGAATACCACTTTGACGATCGACAAAGCGGGCCGGGTAGTCCTGCCCAAGCCAGTGCGGGATGCCCTGCAAATCAGTGCTGGTGATTCCCTCGAACTCGAAAGCTCTGACGACCAAATCATACTGCGCCCTGCAAAAGGCCGCGCTCGTATGTACAAGAAACAGGGAATCTGGGTTATTCATGGCGACGCGCCGCTTCCCGCCGATATCGTGGAAGACACTATCCGGAAAGTCCGCCGGGAACGTGAACGGACACTTCTGGGGAAGCGCCGATGAGATATTTCTTCGACACTTCTGTGATTGTGCCTGCCTTCCTCGACACGCATATACATCATCAGGCCAGTCTGAAAGTTTTTCTCACAGCCGACAAGAAACACGATTGCTGCAGCGCTCACAGCCTGGCGGAGGTTTACTCGACGCTCACCCGCATGCCACCAGGTTCCCGGGTGAGTGGCGATCAGGCTATGTTCGTTCTGGAAGACATGGCACGCAGGCTTACCTTTATCGCTCTAGATTCCGATGAGTACTGGACCGCGATCGCTGACGCCGCCGCATTGGGCGTAGCCGGGGGATTAACTTACGACGCTCTACTGGCGCGCTGTGCCCTGAAAGCTAAAGCAGAAACGATCTACACGTGGAACGTGCGACACTTTCAACAACTGGGAAATCAGGTAGCCAGACTCGTGAAGACGCCCTGAAGAATCCTCACAGCTTCACCTTCCGCAATCGCAGCGAATTCGTAAGCACTGAAACCGAACTCAAGCTCATTGCGGCTGCCGCCAGAATCGGGCTCAGCAGCAGACCAAAGAACGGATACAGCACCCCCGCCGCAATCGGCACTCCCAGGGAGTTGTAGAGGAACGCGAAGAAAAGATTCTGCCGGATATTCCGCATGGTCGCCTGGCTGAGTTTGCGCGCCCGCACGATGCCCACCAGATCGCCTTTCACCAGCGTGATGCCTCCGCTCTCCATGGCGATGTCGGTGCCTGTACCCATCGCGATGCCAACATCAGCCTGCGCCAATGCCGGAGCATCGTTGATGCCGTCCCCGGCCATGGCCACGGTCCGCCCTTCTTTTTGCAGGCGCTGCACCACTTCGGATTTTTTGTCAGGTAAAACTTCCGCCTCGAATTCCGTGATGCCCAAAGTCTTCGCCACCGCCTCCGCCGTGGCCCGATTGTCCCCGGTGAGCATCAGCACACGCAATCCTTCGCTCTTGAGGTCACGCAGCGCCCGGGCCGCCGAATCTTTGATGGAGTCAGCAATGCCAATCAACCCAGCCTTTTGCCCATCCACCGCGATCAGAATCACGGTTTGCCCGTTGCGGCGCATCTCTTCCGCTTTCCACGCCAGCGACGCCACGGAAACTCCACTCTCATGCAACAGCCGCTCATTTCCAATCAGAATGTTCTTATCATCGACGCGGCCGCTAACTTCCCGCACGATCTGAGATTGAAAATCATTCGCTCTCGCTAAGACCAGGCCTCGACTTTTCGCGGCTTCCACTACCGCAGTCCCGAGTGGATGCTCGCTTCCCTGTTCCAAACTGGCGGCCAGCCGCAATAATTCGTTTTCATCCCGTCCGGGAGCGCCGGCGACTGACATGACTCGCGGCTTGCCATCCGTCAACGTGCCTGTCTTGTCGATTACCAGGGTGTCAACCTTCTCCAGCAGTTCCAGCGCTTCGGCGTTCTTGATCAGCACTCCGGCCTGCGCGCCCCGCCCCGTTCCCACCATGATCGCAATCGGCGTCGCCAGCCCCAACGCGCACGGACAAGCAATGATCAGCACCGCCACTGCATTCACCAACGCATGTGCCAGCCGCGGTTGCGGGCCAAACACACTCCAGATAACAAAAGTCAACATGGCGATAGCCACCACCGCTGGCACGAACCAGCCAGCCACGCGGTCCGCCAGGCGCTGAATCGGAGCTCGGCTGCGCTGCGCCTGGCTGACCATCTTTACAATCTGTGCCAGCAACGTGTCGCTTCCCACGCGCTCCGCGCGCATCACCAGCGATCCCGTTCCATTCACCGTGGCCCCAATCACGGCGCTGCCCCGGCCCTTGCTCACAGGGATCGACTCGCCCGTAATCATCGACTCATCGATTCCGGTCGTGCCTTCGAGCACAACTCCATCCACGGGAACTTTCTCTCCCGGACGCACCCTCAACCGGTCACCCGCCATCACCTGCTCAAGCGGAATATCTTCCTCTCGACCGTCACGCAAAATCCGCGCCGTCTTCGGCGTCAGGTCAAGCAGTGCACGGATAGCAGCGCCGGTTCGGCCACGCGCGCGCAATTCGAGGACTTGTCCCAAAAGCACCAACGTCGTAATCGCTGCCGCCGCTTCGAAATACACCGCCGGCGTCCCGCCCATCTCGCGGAACGAGGCAGGAAACATTTGCGGAAAGACAGTTGCCACCAGGCTGTAGAAATACGCCACGCCCGTCCCCATCGCGATCAGCGTGAACATATTGGTGGAACGGTTTACCAGCGAGGTCCAGCCACGCTGAAAAAATGGCGCTCCGCCCCAAAGCACAACGGGCGTAGCCAGAATCAATTCAATCCAGGGCTCCCAGCCGCCCGGGATCAGCCGCCGCATCGGCATCCCCGGCAGCATGTGCCCCATCGCTATCCCCAGCAGTGGAACAGTTAGGGCTACGCTGATCCAGAAGCGTCGCGTCATATCCCGGAGTTCAGGATTTTCTTCTTCCTGCGCGGTAACCGTGCGCGGCTCCAGCGCCATCCCACAAATCGGGCAGTGGCCCGGTCCCGGCCTGACAATTTCAGGATGCATGGGACAGGTGTATTCCACCCGCGTCGTGGCCACCGGCATCTCCGGCTCCAGCGCCATCCCACAACGCGGACAAGCCGCCGGCACAGCTGACCGCACTTCCGGACACATAGGACAAACGTAAGCAGAAGCTGGCTTGGAAGAAGGCACCGCGTTCGCAACAGACGAAGAAGGCTGGGCTCCGAGCGTGACCAAACCGCCCGTCCCGTGTGAACTTTTTGCCGGCGCAATGCTGATCATCTGCAACCCCGGCGCCTGACGCGCCGCCAGGTACTCCTCAGGACGCGCGCGAAACTTCTCCAGGCAAGACGCGCAACAGAAGTAATAGTCCTTCCCGGCATGCTCGAATTTGTATTTAGCCCTGGCGGGGTCAACATTCATGCCGCATACCGGGTCTTTCGCGGGCGTTGCAGACTTTGGGGAATGTTCCATAATCGAAGCGGCAGACTGCACAAAATCTCAGCCTGACCATATTAGATTCATTCGCTTATACAATCGATTGTCGTATCTTCAAAGGAAGACTTGGAAAGCGGCACACAGCAGATCACCAGGGACAGTTCTTTGCGCACTTTGCGGTATCCTTGGCGAACTTTGCGGTTATGCTTTGAATAACGAGGAAAACACCGAAATGACCCAATTGGAAGTGGCATACCGATACCACACCCCACCCACCGAGGCGACCATGCGCGCCTTCGACAACCTGCGCGAAGTGTACGGCGTCCGCCGGATCACCTTCAAAGAGGCAGAGCGCATTATTCGCGTGGAATTCGACGCCTCGCGCTTTAAGGAACCCGTGATTTCGGCGTTGCTGAAGCGAACCGGCCTGGACCTGGGCGAACAACTAACCTTGGCCTGATGTTGTTGCAATAAGGGGCCAAGTCCAGGGGCCTATGCTCGGACTGTCTGTCGCCAAGAACCTGGGAGTGAATCTAAGGGGGAGGGGAGGAGGGCCAATCTTGAACTACTCGAAGAAAATGCAAGGGGCGCTCAAGAAAACCTCTGGCCGAAGTTTTTTCTCTGGAGCGCCCCGTTGCGCGCCACTTCGTCTGTTTATGTCTAAAGCACCCTCGTTGCCAATCCCAAGTTGCTGAAACTGCTGCACCCCGAACCTGCGTGATCGAGTAGGAATTGCCGCGTAGGGGGAAACTTTTACGTTGAGCCGAGCTCTTGGCACGAACCCTTCCGAACCCTGTGGAAATCCTCCAGAATCAGCCACAGTAGCCACTTTGGGGACGTTTCGCAAAGCAAACGCAAGCGCCCCCGTGACACTTCCCCACACTCGAAGTCGTAGATTCTAACGCCCTGAGGGCCCCAGCGGCGCCCCCAGCAAATGCTCCGCTTTCCACCTCATGGCCGCAGTAATCCGCGTCCGCCCACTGGGATGGTCAAAAAAGAGGAATTCCTCCACCGGTCCCGGATCCAGCTTTCGATACTCTCCCAGCATCAGATCAACCTCCGCCTCGCCATCCGGCTGCTGGCTGGCATTGATGCCATACATGTCGGCCTCGTACTCCATGGTGCGGGTAATTGTGTCGTCCACCGGGGTGAGGACAAACGAAAAGGTCGCAAGCAGCAGCGCCGCCAGCGGCAGGACTGCCACATCGTTCATGTCCCTGATTCCCCACGCCTCTCCCCAGCGCGCCAGCCCGGCCTTCAGACCCCAGTTCAAAAGCCAGAACATAACCACAATCAGCACACCGCTGAGCACCATTCCCTTGAACTGATGGTTCAACACGTAATGCCCCATTTCGTGGCCCATCGTGGATTCAATTCCAGGCAGCGAACAGCGCTTCAGTAGATTGTCGTTCAGAGAAATGCGCGTGGTCCCGGCAAATCCGCTGACATTTGCGCTTACCCGGTTCGACTGGCGCGAAGCGTCAAAAACGTAGACATCAGTCGCTGGAATTCCGTTGGCCCGCGCCAGACTCAGAATCGGATCCCGAAAGCGCGGGTCCTCGAGCTTGGTGTACTTGTTGAACAAAGGAGAGATAAACACCGGCGCAATGAACGACACGAACGCGATAAAAATTACCGACACGACGCTTCCCCACACCCACCAGCTCTGACCCAACCGCCTGACCACTCCAAACAAAATCACCATCAGAAGGGATCCCAACACCAAAACCACTGCCAGCCCCACCAGTTGGTCCTGCATCCACTGTCCCAGGGACTGATTGGAGAGCCCGTACTTGTGCTCGCGAAAATATCCCTCGTAAATCGTCAGCGGAAACGTGATCACCGCTGTCACCACTACGAACTGCACCCAGTAAATAATCGTTTGCAACACCCGGAAGCGAACAAGCCGCTCCGCCAGATCGCGCATCCGCGCCGACCAGCGGAACCGCAACAAAATCCACATCACCAGAACGGTCGACAGAAAATCCCACAACAGCAGCCAGTAGCCGCCTTCAAAATAAGCGTCCGACCGCGCCCGTTGATCCGCCGGGACGGTTGCCAGATAAGCATCCACCGCAGCCTGGACATCAAACGCCGAAACCCCTCCCTTCTGTTGCGCCGACACATTGGCGCCGGAAACCTGAGCCCACCCCGGCCCAGCCAATCCGGCAAGAAAAAAGAAGAGTAGTAAAGAAAGAATCACCCATTTATTCGATTTCATAGGAAGAGGAGAGGCAGCGCGAACCAGCATCTGAGAACTGAGAACCGAGAACTGGCAACTAAAAATCACAAACTCAATCCCAGGCCGACAGCACGCAATCCGCGCCAGCATCTTATCAAGATGCCAAGCTTTCGCTATAATCGAGGACGCTGCTGACCACCACCACCTCATCGCGCCCTTAGCTCAGCTGGATAGAGCGTCTGGCTACGAACCAGAAGGTCGGGAGTTCGAATCTCTCAGGGCGCACCATACTT
>Ga0163162_10003228_pt1 | contig 15604 bp, 17 predicted proteins | sample S55metaG_FD_115310 | JGI IMG/M metagenome (GOLD analysis project Ga0163162, IMG submission 115310) | Switchgrass rhizosphere microbial communities from Kellogg Biological Station, Michigan, USA - S5-5 metaG | ecosystem: Host-associated > Plants > Roots > Rhizosphere > Soil | place: USA...
ATGGTACCTGAAGTTACCGAAGTAGTATCTGAAGCGTTATAGTATCGAAGATTTTGGGGTTCGAGCTCCATTGCTTGCCCTTGTGTCGGACAAAAACTTTAAATTAGTTTTTGTCCGATTTTTTTTGCCCGATTGAGTAATTGTAAAATTGATTTGAATAAAGCAATCGCAAATCTATCTTTATATTAAATGAAATAATGCTGAATAAATTACGGGAACATATAGAAAAAATAATACCGCTCACTGATGATGAGTTTGAGTTTATATCTACTCATTTTACAAGTAAAAAATTCAGAAAACATCAATTCCTCATTCAGGAGGAATCAGCTGTGAAGTATAATTACTTTGTTGTTTCAGGTCTTTTAAAACTTATATATACCGACGATAAAGGAAAGCAGCATACAGTTGCTTTCGCCATGGAAGACTGGTGGGAAACTGATTTTTATGCCTATTATACTGAATCCCCGGCAACAATGTCGTTGGAGTGCCTCGAAGATACCGAGGTGCTATGCTTAACACTTGAAGACTATAAAAAGCTTTGCAATGGACTTCAAAAGATGGAACGCTTTTTTCTTGAAAAGGCAACTTTCGGCTTTCTTTCTTCCCAAAGGCGTATCATATCCACCCTTACATTAAACGCTAAGGTGCGTTATGAACAGCTCATTAAGCAGTACCCAACGCTTATTAATCGTGTGCCCAAGGCCCTGCTGGCCTCCTATCTCGGCGTCTCGCGCGAAACCCTAAGCAGAATTTCTTATTGATGTGATATACCTCACTTCAAAAACGTGAGGAAGGTCAACGTTCCATTCCGGATGTATTTAACAAGTTTGCAGTGCAAATTCAAAGCACGAACATGAAAAAAGCAGCGACACTTTTAACATTCTTATTAATTACGACCGCGCCCGTTTTGGCGCAAACAAAAAACATCAATAAAATGGAAAAGAGAATTATCAACCCCTGGCAATGGCAAGACAAACGCAGCTATGTACAGGCCGTAGAAGTAAAAAACGTAGAAAGCACCTTGTATATCTCGGGACAGACGGCGATAAACGCAGACGGAAAATCAAGCGATGAGGACATGAAATCTCAATTAATTCAGTCCCTGCAAAATCTTGAGCACGTTATCAGCGAAGCAGGATACGAACCCCAAGGTATTGTTCGGCTCAATATTTATACAACTTCGACAGCCGAGCTCTGGCCTCATTTTAAAATATTGCAAGACTGGATATCTCAACATAAAATTAAGCAAGCCTTAACTTTGTTAGAAGTGAAAAGCCTTTTTGAAACATTAAAGGTGGAACTTGAAGCTACTGTTGTAAAATAAAGTATGCACGAGCATCAGAAGCTACTTACCCAAAAGCCTTTCATTAAAATGAGAGGCTTTTAATTTTTATATCTAATCCTGTTTATAATTAAATAAGGTTATCTATCTATAAGTTTCTATTTTAGCTACCCGGTCTTTAAACGTTATCACAATGCCCAAATTGAACTGTATTCCCAACCGCTGTCTCTTAATTTCAGTTGATGATAATTTGTTTACGCCAACCTTTTAAGCCATGGAAGTTGACAAGCTAATAAATTGCAAAAACTGCGGTGCGGTATTAAATACTAACGCCGAGCAAACAATTCAATGCAAATATTGCGGAACGGTTTATCATAAGAAGCAGCAAGAAAATAACACTAAAATATTTACGGGACCCGAAACAACAGCTTTTGACGCGCATCGCCTATGGGAAGCGCCGAAGAATGTTAAACCTAAGCGTAAAATAAATCCAGTTGGCTGGGTTATGGTTTCATTAGCCTTTGTTTTTGCCATAGCAACTCTTATCACGAAGGAGCAAGCCGATAAGGATCAGGCCTAGGCGGCCTTAAGCGACACTGTTGCCATCGATACCTCAATGCGCTTCGATCGGCCTCAGCCTACTGAACTGGCACAAACGGAACAGGCCAGCCTAAGGGAATTAGCCATGATCAATGTGGATCGGCCTCTTTTTAATAAACTGTATAAAAATGCAAAGGTTAGCCGGTTGACCTATGCCAAAAAAGAAACCAATGTGGAAGACAAAAATTCGGTATTTAAACATAAGGTAAATGGTTTGTATATCAATATCAACTACAGCGATAGCGAATACCTGCTTAATTTTGGGTGTCAATACGGAGGTAAAAAAGCATTAGACTTACAGAGCGTGACATTTATCGTAGACAACAAACATCTGCATTATAAGCCCGTTTTTCTTGGGGGTACCATGGAAGGCCAGGCTATGGCATATAGTCATGAAATGATCCACGATGGCGATATCCCGATGTTATTAAGCCTCGCAACCGCCGACAAGGTTATCATTCATTTTAAAGGAAAAAATGGCAATGATCAAATGACATTATCAAAGGATCAGCAAGATGTACTTAAGAGACAATTGCAACTTTATAAAGGATTGCTTTTAGGATACGCTAAACAATAATGGTGTAAATGCATTAATCCGCAGCATTTCTCAACTGATGCAGACCTATTTAGGTTAACGGAATACGGGACGTAGTGATGAATGACGAAACGTGATCAGATATCTACCTAAAATACTTCCCTATCACCTGCAACATCTCCCCCGTTATCTTCCCATTAGTTGCCAGCAACTCACGGGTATCCAATACTTCAGATCCGCCTTTAAAGTTCACCACTTCCCCCCCGGCTTGTTTAATAATGACAATACCGGCAGCAACATCCCAGGCATTCAGGTTATACTCATAAAAAGCATCGAAACGGCCACAAGCGGTATAAGCCAAATCGACAGCGGCAGACCCTAAACGACGCAGGCCATGACTGCTGCGCATCAGCTCTGTGAACAACTCAATATAAGCCGCCTGTTTCGTAAAATCATAATAAGGAAAACCTGTCGCAAGTAAACTCGTACCAATTGTGCCGTTTTTACTTACGCTGATCTCTTTGCCGTTAAGATATGCAGGCGCATCTTTCCAGGCATAGAAGCATTCATCAAGGTTTATTTCATATACAACGCCAGCTACCAGTTCATCATATTCCTTTAAAGCTATACTTACCGAAAAAGCAGGTACACCGTGGATAAAATTGGTAGTACCATCAAGCGGGTCAATGATCCAGTTATAGCGCTCGCCTATTTTGGTGGTTGTTTTTTCTTCGGTTATGAAGCCTGCTTCAGGCAAAATTTTGCTCAGGCCTTTTACAATGGTTTCTTCGGCGGTTTTATCAACATAGGATACCATGTCGTTGAGCCCTTTATATTCTATCCTATCAGGGTCAAACTCTTTACGCTCCTGCCTGATGAAATCACCTGCTTGTTTTGAAACTTCAATTACCTGGTTTATGATGTTCGCTATTTGCATGGTTCCGTTTTAATGATAGGCTGAATGAAAAAACTTTATGGATAAAAAAGCTTGCGAAAAACAGGCTCAACGCCGCCGAGATCCTTGCTACCGTAGGGTTAAAACTGCAGGCCTGGATCAATATTTTCACAACTGATAAATTAGCAAAAAAACCGACAACAGCCACGGTCACAAAACGCAAGAATTGCTTACGCGGTGCTGATTTCGATTCGTTGAATACCATATACCGGGTAATTAAAAAATTAACCAGCACGCCCATAAAAAATGACAATGCCAATGATATGGTATAATTACGAACGGTAAACCCTAATATGTGGTAAGTGTGCTGCGTAAGCAGATTGTGGTAAAAGAGATAAAATGCAGAAACATCCACCAAAAAACCGGCACCGGCCGAAAGTACAAATCTAAATACCTGGTTATCTACTAATTTACCTTTTGATTTGTTATCAGTCATTTGTTTTGCCCAGCGCTTTCTTTTCTTTGTTTAATCCTGTTACAATAAGTGTAATACCGCCTAAAACCATGATCACCGAGATCATTTCGGCCTGGGTAAATGAAATACCTGCAACAACGTACCTGGTATTAACCCGGATGAGTTCGATAATGAAACGCTCAACGCCGGCTAATATCATGTACACTCCAAACAAAACGCCGGGAGCTTTAAAATTGTGCCTTATTTTCCATAAAACAAAGAACAGTAATAAACAAATTACAGACTCATAAAACGAGGTTGGATAAACAGGATACGGCAATTCATGGCAAAATTTACCTACGCAGTTAACCATCTGCACACCTTCATCGTTTACGTTATGCGGAAACTTAAAGCTCCACATCCAGTTGGGAGCCCAGCTTAACCAATGTGGTTTAGGTGCAAGGTTAACAACTCCCCAATCGCCATCGCCGCTCATTTGGCAGCCAATACGCCCCAATGCATAAGCCAGCATTACACCCGGGCCGCCAATATCAAGCATATTCAGCGGTTTAATACCGTGTTTGTTGGCAATATAAAGTACCGCAGCGCCGCCACAGATCAGGCCGCCGTAAAAGGTTAAACCGCTAAAGCCTATCAGCATACCAACCGGGTCTTTCATAAAGTCGCCCCAGTTTTCCAATGCATTAAACAGCTTAGCACCGGCAAAGCCAAATACGGCTGCCCATAATAATATGTTACCCATTAACTCGTATGGATGTACATCGATATCTTTAGTTTCGGGTTTATCGCGGCGTTGTTTCTGAGCTTCATGCCAGGCCCAGTAAGCAAAAGCTACTGCTCCGAGTATGCCGCCTATCCAGTTACCTCTTAAGGATAATAAAAAATCCTGCGGATTATCTAACAGCGCATGGTAATTAAGGGCACAATCAACAATTTTATAACCCAATATAAAGCCAAAAACGCCATTGCCTGCAAGCTCACTGTTTGAAGCCGGCAAACCGATAGTAATTGTTTTTTTAAAAGAATGGATAACGCCCAATGCTTCTTTACGCTTAAATTCCTGGGCAAAGGCCCAATATGCGCCAACAAAAGCTATTGCTACAAAAAAGCCAAAAGTTTGTATAGGCAAAGGAAGATTAAAACCAAAAAGATATTGTAATAACGATGTGAGCGTTGGAAACATAGGTTATATTTTAAGGCGAATATAGAATTTAATGCACTAATATTTCTTCGCCTTCTGTTATTTCAACATCACCATCAGGTGAAATATTTGTTAGATGTACCGTTTTTAATTCGTTAACCAGCACAGGATCGTATTTGGTACGCACCTTTACATAGTTACGGGTAAAACCGTGCATAAAGCCATCTTTAATATCGCCTTCAAACAAAACTTCCTCATTCTTATTGAGTTGACTTTCGTAAAAAGCACGGCGCTTCTTGTCCGACAGGATATGTAGCATTTTGCTCCGTTCCCCGCGTGCCGAACCCGGAACGACGCCCGTCATTTGGGCGGCCAGGGTATTTTCCCTTTCCGAATAGGTGAATACGTGCAGGTACGATATATTAAGTTCGTTCAGGAAATTATAGGTATCGATAAAATCTTCCCTTGTTTCGCCGGGGAAGCCAACAATAACATCCACACCGATACAGCAATCGGGCATCAGTTCTTTTATTTTGGTAACGCGGTCGACATAAAGATCGCGTTTGTAACGGCGGCGCATCAATCCCAGGATCTTGTCCGAACCTGATTGCAGCGGGATATGAAAATGTGGTACAAAACGTTTTGAAGTAGCTACAAAAGCAATGATCTCGTCGGTAAGCAAGTTGGGCTCGATAGATGAAATTCTGAAACGATCGATTCCTTCTACCTCATCTAACGCTTTAACCAAATCAAAAAACTTGTCCTCACGTTTGCCGTTACGGATCCCGAAATCGCCAAGGTTTACACCGGTAAGCACAATTTCTTTAACGCCCGACTCGGCAATTTGCTTTGCCTGCGCTACCACGTTTTCAATGGTATCGCTCCTGCTTGCACCACGGGCCAACGGAATAGTACAGAAGGTACATGAATAATCGCAGCCATCCTGTACTTTCAGGAAAGTACGGGTACGGTCGCCAAAAGAATATGCGGGCACAAACTCATTAGCTTCAGACACGGGCTGATTAAGCACCAGTGCCTTTGGCCTTTTGGTTAAGTCGGTAATATGGTCAACTATCTGGAATTTTTCGGCAGCGCCAAGCACCATGTCAACACCGGGAATTTCGGCAATTTCCTGTGGTTTTAGCTGCGCATAGCAACCTACAATGGTGACGTAGGCATTCGGTGAAATTTTAAGGGCTTCCTTGACTATCTTCTTACACTTTTTATCGGCGTTATCAGTTACCGAGCAGGTATTGATCACAAAAACATCCGGTGTTTCGGTGAAATTCACCGTATCATAACCAGCCTGGTTAAACAGCCGACCAATGGATGAGGTCTCTGAATAATTCAGCTTGCAGCCTAAAGTGTAAAAAGCGACTTTCTTGTTCATTTCAATCGGCAAAGATAGTGTTTTTTAAAGAAATGCCTATTTCTGTAATTTCATGTTACGGTAAAAGTAATTGTAAAATTGTGGGTGTCTCAAAATCGCCATTCCCGAAAAAAAATCACTCTTTACTTTTGGCGTTTTTTAAAGTGTTTCATTTTTTGAGAGTGAAACGCGAAACGGTCTTTTCATGAAACACACTGGTAGTCAATAGTTTAACATTTCAATTGAAACATATATAATTATTTGATTATCAATTAATAAAACTTTAAAGAGTATAAAACCGGCATTTCATGATACTTTTCTATTTCCATCATTTTTCAATGTTTTTTGAGTTTTTTTGAAATGCGAACGGTCATACCAATTCCTGCTGACAAAACAATGCCACCATTATTGCTTCATTTTTTTCCATAAACCTTCATTTTTATAATCCTGGTAATTTGCCTACTTTCAATGCGGATAAAACGTAGATCCTAAACCAGCAATATCATGATTGTATACGGCACCAAAGCCAAACTCCTAAAAGCTGAAATAACAAGCGACAGCTGCCCAAACTGTAATACGGCGAATAGTATACAGATGAATGTGTTTCAACGCTGGGCGCATATTTTCTGGATCCCTTTTTTCCCGATTGGTAAAACCGGCGTTTCACAATGCCTCAATTGCAGGCAGGTGTTAAAACTTAAGGAAATGCCTGCCTCCCTTAAATTAAGCTATGATAACGCAAAAGCCCAAACTACAATACCCGTATGGACATTTGCCGGATGCTTTTTGATCGTTATCGGGTCGATCTTCTTTTATATCAGCGAAAAGCAGAAAGCTAAAAAGGTTAGCCAGTGGGTTTTATCGCCACAAAAGAACGATGTTTTTCACATCAAACTTAAAAACGACCATTACACCCTATACAAAGTAAATAAAGTATCCGGCGATTCTGTTTACCTGGCCCTGAACAAATATGAAGTTGACCGCGAAGACGGGCTTGATGACATTGCAGCAAAGGGCGATACCGCTTACGATAGTGCACAGGAAGGTATTGCCAAACCATTCCTCGTAGAAATGGCGAAAGAAGGTGCTATTTTGGATATTGAGCGGAAGTAATACTTTTTTTTAAGAGATATAATATTTATTTACTAGTATTATATCTCTTAAAACATTCATTCTTTTATGAAAGATCAGATACTTGAAGTTTATAAGCAAAATATTAAAATCTATACTGCGTATAAAGAGCGAGTGGTAAACTTATTGACGGATTTATTATTGGATCAAGAGATCGTAATCCATCAAATTAGCGGACGAACCAAATCTTTAGAAAGTCTATCAAAGAAAATAGATGAAAAAGGAGAAAAATACACGTGTATACAAGACATCACTGATATTATAGGAATTAGAATTATAACCTATTTAGAAAGTGATGTAGACATAGTTTATGCATTGATTGAAAAGGAATTTGCAATTGATACCCAAAACTCAATTGATAAGAGAATATTAAAAACAGATCAATTTGGGTATAGGTCATTGCACGTTGTCACGATGCTCAATGAAAGCAGAAGTGACCTAAAAGAATATAAAAAATATAAAGGGTTTAAATGTGAAATCCAAGTAAGATCAATTTTACAGCACGCTTGGGCAGAAATTGAGCATGATTTAGGTTATAAAGGTGAAATTTCTATTCCAGACCAATACAAACGAACATTTAATAGGCTTTCAGCATTGCTTGAAACTGCTGATATAGAATTCGACAGATTAAAGGCGGAGCTCAAGGAATACGAAACCAATATGCCTGCTTTAATCAAATCCAAACCGGAAAATGTAGATATAAATAGTACATCAATCAACTCATTTCTGAGTACTAATAATATATTATTAGAGGTACAAAAACTAATTGAAGAAAGAATTATGGCTAAATTAAAGCCTACTGACGACTTTGATTTAATAATAAAACTTATAAAGTTCCACAACTTTAATTCTATTGGAGAGTTAGAGAAGATGTTAAAGGCAAATAAAGAACGGTTTTTAAAATTTTCTAAATTATTTATTGAGAGCGGGATAAAGACAAATATGAGGCCAATGACAATCGCTCCGTTATTGTATTTTCTTCATTTCCTGGTTGGTGAAACACAAAACATGGAAAAAGCAATACAATATACGACAATATTCGGACAAAAGAATCCCACTTTTGCGACAGAGTACATCAGTTTCTATAAAGAAGCAGGTGAAGTTTAAGATGCGATTTATAAATGTTCCAAATCAGACATTCCCCCAGCCCAAAGCCAATACATCGGCAATGTGCATGGTTTGAATAGGAAGATTGTTTTTGTCGATATACCCCTGCATGTGCATTAAACAGGAAGTATCGGTAGATATAATGTATTCGGCACCGGCATCAAGGGCATTGTTCACTTTTTGCTGGGCCATTGCGGTTGAGATCCCATCAAACTTAACAGCGAAGGTGCCTCCAAAACCGCAGCAGGTTTCGCCGTCTTTCAGATCAAGCAATTCAAGGCCGAGCACTTTGGAGAGCAATTGACGAGGCTCATCTTTTATTTTGCATTCACGCAGACCGGCACAGCTATCATGATAAACAGCCTTACCATCAAGCTCGGCACCGAAATAATCAAACTCCAGGATATTCACCAAAAAATCAGATAGCTCATAGATGTTACCCTGTATAGCCCTGCATTTATTGTGCACGGCGGTATTGGTAAACAAGTCGTTATAATAATTCTTTACCATGCCCGTACACGAGGCTGAGGGCGAAACAATTACGCTATCTTCCGAAAAATCGCTTAAAAATTTATTGCCTACCTCTTTGGCATCGTCCCAAAAACCGGCATTAAAAGCCGGCTGACCGCAACAGGTTTGCGCCGGGTTGTAACTAACCTTGCAGCCTGCCTTCTCCAGCAACTTTACTGTATTAAAAGCTGTCGCAGGAAACAACTGATCTATAAAACAGGGTATGAACAACTCAACCTTCATCGGCACAAAATAGTTAACGGTTGCTAAAATCCGAATTTTTATTAATGTTTTGTTCGGTCTTCAGCAAAGAAAACAATAAAATTAAACCGACAATGAAGAATACGCCCAATACCAAAACCGAATTTCGCGGACTTCCGGTTATTTCTTCAAAGAAACCAAAGCTAAATACGCCACCCACTATGGCCAGTTTTTCGGTAACATCATAAAAGCTGAAAAAAGATGCCGTATCAGGAATATTTTCGGGCAGATATTTGGAATAGGTTGAGCGCGACATAGATTGAATCCCGCCCATCACCAAACCAACAACCACCGCTATAATATAAAATTGAGTTTGTGTATAGGTAAAATAAGCAGCGATACAAACTGCAATCCAGAGGATCACTACACCAATTAAAACCCGTACGTTACCATATTTGCCCGACAGGCGCGACATCAGCGTTGCACCCAAAATAGCCACCAGTTGGATAATTAAAATAATGGTGATCAGCTGCGGAGTTTCCATTTTTAGCTCTTTTGCTGCAAAACCGGTTGCCACCAGCATAATGGTTTGCACGCCCATTGAGTAGAAAAAGAACGAAGGCAAAAACCTTTTTAACAGCGGCATCTCCTTAACCTTTTTCCAAACATGCCCCAACTCAATAAAACCGCCTTTTATAATATTGTGATTATGACTTTGCGCATTCGGACTGCCCTTAGGCAAAACACTAAAAGGAATTATGGCAAACCCGATCCACCACAAGCCCACCAATAAAAATGACAGCCGCGGAGCAAAGGTTTTATCAACAATGCCAAACCACTCGCCTTTCAGCACAAATAAAAAACAAATAAGCTGTAACAGCACACTGCCTATATAGCCATAGGTAAAACCTTTAGCGCTCACATTGTCCTGCATATCAACCGTAGCAATTTCGGGTAGGTATGAATTGTAAAATACAAAGCCTCCGCTATAGCCAATAGCCGCCAGTGCAAAGCAAATAATCCCCATCTCCAGGTGATCTTTATCAAAGTTGAATAACGCACAACATGCGGCCGAACCAAGCAACGTAAAAAATATCATGAAGATTTTTTTATTGCCCTTATAATCAGCTATGGATGATAAGATAGGCAGCAGCAATACCATCACGAGGTACGCCGCCGATAAAGCATAATCTGAAAGTGCTGTATTAACAAAGCTTTTTCCGAAGAAGTTAACCCTATCCCCATTGGCATGATTGGTAGTAATGGCTACATAATAAGCCGGAAAAATAGTTGATGTGATAACGAGGTTGTACGCAGAGTTGGCCCAATCAAAGAAGGCCCAGGCCCGTATGGTTTTTTTGTTGTTTTTATTTTCCATTTGCTCACTAAATGTATGCAAATTTTAGAAACTCCAAAAAATGTCTATAAACAACCACATGGAAAAAACGACAGATGAAAAATTTCTACACGAATTTTTACTTATTAATCGAATTGCACGAATTTTAAATTCACGCAAGCTAAAAATTAGTGTAATTGGATCAACTGCAGAAAGTTTGAAAGGATTCGTGTGAAAATTTTTCGTTACGAGATTTGATCAAACAAACTGAACTGTTTAAAACATGATTTCCGGCACAGCAAGGCTGCTCTATTATCAATTGCCGCTCAATGCCCGCGTGGTGCATAAACAATAATGCAGGCACCTATCAACGCTACTAACGCACCGATGATATCGTAACGATCAGGCTTAAAGCCATCAACTTTCCATGCCCAGATCAATGCCAGCACAATAAAAATACCGCCGTAAGCAGCGTACACCCTCCCGAAATTAGCTGTTTGCCAGGTTGCTACGATACCATAAAGCGCCAGGATCACACCGCCCATTATTCCAAACCAAAGCGGCTTACCTTCTTTTAACCATAACCAAACAAGATAACCGCCACCTATTTCAAATAAACCTGCCAATAAAAAAAGAGCAAAAGAGCGGATGATAGCCATTACTAAAACTTTGATATGAGAAGAACCTTGCTAAAGATATTAAAATAGCACCGATAGCCTGAAACCCGCATAAAAAAAGCTTCCCTTTTCGGAAAGCCTTTGGTTGTTTTTATATGGTAGATTTAACTTCTGTCATAAAATGCAGGTGGCTCAATCCCCAAAGAGCGGAGATAAACATAAGCTTGGCCGCGGTGATGTATTTCGTTATCGATAATGTATTGGATAATGCTGTTAGCCACACCTTCGTATTGTCCAAAGGCCAGTACCGTTTCCTGGAAACGCTCGGCCGGGATCTGCGCCCAATAGGTGGTAATGGCTTCAGTAGCATCGTCCCATAATCTTAAAAGATCATTTTTAGAGTGAGCCTCAATTTTTCCGGTATGATGGTCAAGGCCTGCTATTGGCGTCCAATCGTTGCTTACAAGTCCTTTTACGCCTGGGCTGCTCATACTGATGATCTCTTTCACCATTTCAGAAAAAGGGCGCATTCCCGCTATCGAATAGTTAAACAATGCTTCCTGCGGAAAAGCTTCGATAAGTCTGCGGGTAACACGGCGCTGGCCAAGCCAGCTTTGTAAAAATTGATCTGGTGTATAAACAGATGCTGCTGCAGTTTCTGTTGGTTGTTGAATTGCGTTAGTTTCCATTGTATTGGTGGTTTTGTTTTTGATTACAATACAAAGTAACCTATCGGTGGTGACAGCCCTATGTCAACAGGAAAAAAGAAAAATTAACTATTTTGGATTTTGGATAAAATCTACCACCTGTTGCTGTTCATTAGGCGAAAGCTGTCCTTCCGAATAGTGCCACTTCGAATCAGTATCAAACAAGATCTGCCCTAAATAATCCGGGTTCTTTTTATCATCAAGCAATGGTTTGCTTTCGCCAATTTCGGGGGCTATTTCCTGGATCTCGAAAAGGATAGCTTCGCCATCGGCATTTCCATTGTATAATTTGTACAAACCGGTGGCATTTAGCTCATGGTTTACGGATTGGTGCAACACCGGTTCAATGATGATATTTCGTTGTGTCCCGTTGTTGCCGGTTACGGTGTGGTTTACGGTGTGGATCATGGCTTATACTTTATTTATTGATAGTACAAGTATGTAATGAAATTGTTTAAACCTCCACTTCAACACGCTGCTTACGCAGCTTATTTTCAGTAAACATTAGCACAATAAGCATAATGAGCCCCAACACGAAGAAGCCGTCGAGCGCAAGCGTTGAGTCGCGCATTTCGTTAGTCACTGCTTCTACAAAACCAAAACAAAACAGGCCAACCACTATCGATAGCTTTTCGGTAACGTCATAAAAGCTGAAATATGAAGCTGTATCCGGAATATTCTCCGGTAGATACTTGGAGTAGGTTGAGCGCGATAAAGATTGTACCCCTCCCATCACTATGCCAATAATCACTGCGGCAACATAAAACTGGGTGGAACTGGTGATAAAATAAGCATACAAACAAATAGCCGACCATATCGCCACCAAACCTACCAGCGTACGCACGTTCCCGAATTTCTCCGACGATTTGGAGGCGATGAGCGCGCCGGGAACGGCAACAACCTGGATAATAAGTACGATAGAGATCAGCGCGGCATCTGGCATATGCAATTCTTTGGCCGCAAAATTAGCCGCGACCAGCATAATAGTTTGTACACCAACCGAGTAAAGAAAAAATGAAGCCAGAAAGCGCTTGAGCAGCGGCATATTCCGTACTTTTCCAAAAACCTTTGCCAGTTCTTTAAAGCCGCCGGTTATCACGTTATAATTATGCTTACCCGCATTAGGCTGGCCTTTTGGTAACAGGCGAAACGGAATAATGGAGAAACCTATCCACCACACAAAAACCATCAGGAATGAGATCCGGGCAGGCAGCCAATCGTCGGTTATGCCAAACCAATTAGGTTCAAGTACCACTATGAAGCATAACACCTGCACTACAATACTGCCTACATAGCCATAAATAAAGCCTTTGGCACTCACGGCGTCCTGCTTATCAGGCGCGGCTATTTGCGGCAGGTAGGAGTTATAAAACACAAAGCCACCGCAATAGCCTATAGAAGCAAGGCCAAAGCAAAGCATCGGAATTTCCAATCCTACACCGGGCTTAAAGAAAAACAAACCTGCACAAGCCAAACTCCCCAGCCAGGTAAACAATTGCAGGTACGATTTTTTATTGCCCCGGTAATCGGCAATGGAAGTGAGGATAGGCAAAATTGCCGCGACCACGAGATATGATAATCCCAGTATATAGTTTGATAAAACCGTATTAACATACCTGTGCCCCAAAAAAATCACCATTTGGGTATTCTTTGAATTAAACTTGGTTACCGCCACAAAATACGCCGGGAATATTGTAGAGGTAATAACGATATTATATGACTGATTGGCCCAATCAAACATGCACCAGGCCCAAATGGTTTTCTTGTTATTTTTTGCTTCCATTGCGGGTTTAAAAGTATGGAAATTTAGGTGAAGCCTGATTTACAGCAGAAAAATAAATTATATCATGTTATCAGTGACCGGAATTTATCTTCGGGTGATCCATGTCATACTTTAGCCTGTAATAAATGACAACAAAAGTTACTATCAGCGTGAGGATTATAATGAAAACATTTGTGTTAAACTGTTTTTCTTTTTCAGGGGTATCTACCGAGATTTTGTATTCCCATTCAATCCCATACTTAACCTTCAATCGATTCGCGATATATTCTACAAGCTTATAGCATTCCGTTTTACGCAGGTCGTTTACTTTTTCATTTGCGCAGAAATTACACAACAACAGCATTGCTTCTCCATTTTTAATATAAATTTCTGAACTGGTGTTCATTCCCCGCCCTGCCCCATTTTGGTTTATTGTAATTAATATCCTGCTATTTTTATCAATAGTGATTGTCTTTGAAGTTTCATAATCGGTAGAAACCACATCAGATGGATTCAATTGCAATTTCTTTTCAAAACCATGTCTTGAAACATACGAAGTGATAAAAATAGTGTCCGGATCCTCCTCCCTTAAATATAAACCGGCAAACCTTGTGATCATACAGCGAAAGTAAAAAACATAGTTTAGCTTTATTTTGATTTATTGTAGTTTTATTGATCGGTTAACCACTTCACCATGTTCAACTACCTCCATTTTACAGATCAATTCGGCTCTTATCTATATGATGATAATTTCCAGGCTTTTTTAGCAGATAGATTTACCGATCTCAGCTCTTACAATATTTTGAAAAGCGACTATATGACATCTGAATTATTGCATGTTGATTTAGGTTTCACCAACGAGGATGCTGTTATTGATGAAGATGAGCTCATAGTTTTAGAGCCAGGTCAGCCGACATTTTCCCACATGAATATTTATCCTAAACCGGACAGGCAATGTGTGCTGCCATTTGAAATCTCATTTACCGATACCCGGAATGAAGTTTTCAAAAAAGCGGGTGAGCCTACGCAAACTAAACATGGAGATTCGCCGATATTGGATAAACCTTTCCTGATTGACCATTACAAAATAGGTGACCTGGTATTAAGCATCGATTATGATCCACAGGATGAGCATATCAACTTTATACAGATCAGGGATAATAATATTATTACGCATCTGAAATTGTAAAGTTTTACACTAATTCTTCTAATTAAATCGAATTACACGAATTTGATTGGGAAATTAATTCGTGTAATTCGATTCAATTGTACACCATCAAAGCATTCGTGTATCAATCGAATATTTCCGGCAGATGCTTATAGTTGCCTTTTACAGTAGCCAAAACTTCATCAAACTTACCGCCAAGCATCATCTTGGTCATGGAAACGGCCATACCTTTAACCATTTTAAGTTCGATATGCGGCGGCATGGCGAGGGCTGTTCCATCGGTATAAACATTCACTAAAACAGGGCCGGTATGAGCAAAAGCCTCAGCAATACCCAGCTCAAGGTCCTGCGGATCATTGATGGTAATCCCCTTGATCCCCATTGACTCGGCAACCATGGTAAAATCGGGATTGTGCATGTCAACTTCAAAATCAGGCAGGCCCATTACTTCCATTTCCAATTTAACCATGCCAAGGGCCCGGTTATTAAATACAATGATCTTGATAGGCAGGTTATATTGCTTAATAGTAGCCAGATCTCCCAGCAGCATGGAGATCCCCCCGTCGCCGCACATGGCTACAACCTGCCTTTCGGGGCAAGCCAACGCTGCGCCTATAGCATGCGGCATGGCATTGGCCATAGAGCCGTGCACAAATGAACCTATCATTGAACGCCGCCCGTTGGCACTGATGTGCCGGGCACTCCATACGTTACACATCCCGGTATCGCAGGTAAAAATAGCATCGTCCGATGCATTTTCATTTACGA
>Ga0163162_10003229_pt1 | contig 15602 bp, 12 predicted proteins | sample S55metaG_FD_115310 | JGI IMG/M metagenome (GOLD analysis project Ga0163162, IMG submission 115310) | Switchgrass rhizosphere microbial communities from Kellogg Biological Station, Michigan, USA - S5-5 metaG | ecosystem: Host-associated > Plants > Roots > Rhizosphere > Soil | place: USA...
CTGCCACCACCGCGAAACCGCGCCCTTGCTCGCCCGCGCGCGCCGCTTCGACCGCCGCGTTCAGCGCGAGAATGTTGGTCTGGAACGCGATGCCTTCGATGATCGTGATGATGTCCGCGATCTTCGCCGAGCTCTGGTTGATCTCGCCCATCGTGCCGACCACCTGGCTCACGACCGAGCTGCCCTTGTTGGCGATCTCCGACGCGCTCGCCGCGAGCGCGCTCGCCTGGCGGGCGTTCTCGGCGTTCTGCCTGACCGTCCCCGTCAGCTCCTCCATGCTCGACGCCGTTTCCTGCAGCGCGGACGCCTGTTCCTCCGTGCGCGACGACAGGTCGATATTGCCCGCCGCGATCTGCTTGGTCGCCGAGGCGATCGACTCGCTGCCCGAGCGCACCGTCTCGACCGTCGTGACGAGGCTCGAGCGCATCTTCGCGAGCCCTTCGAGCAACTGGCCCATTTCGTCGCGCGAAGTCACGTTCACGGTGCGGCGCAGGTCGCCGGCGGCGATCGCATCGAAATGGCCGAGCGCCTCGTCGAGCGGCCGGGCGATGGCGCGGCGCAGCGAGAACCACGCGAACGCGGCCGCGGCGAGCCCCGCCGCGATCGCCAGCAGGCTCACCGTGCGAAAGAGGCCGAACGTCTGCTGCGCGGTCTCGTAGCCGGCGCGCGCCCTGTCCATCAGGTGCTTGCGCAGCGCGTCGTTGGCGTTCGAGAGTTCGTTGTAGGCCGCCTGCATCGCCTTCGCTTCGGTCACGATGCGCTCGTGGTCGGCGGCGGCGATCGCCTGCAGCCCCCCGTCGACGCGCTTCTGCAGCGCGAGGCGCTTCTCCTGCGCCGCGTCGGCGAGCTGCCGTTCCTCCGCGCTGTGCGGCAGCGCCAGGTATTCCTTCCAGTAGCCGTCGGCGCGATCGCGCATCATGCGGGCGCGCTCGACGGTTGCCGCCACCTCCGCGGTGCCGACCAGCAGCGCCGCACGATCGAATACGAGCCGCTCGCGCGCGGCGTACAGCTCGGTGTTGCCGACGGCGACCGCGCTCGGCATCTGCACCGAGAACGTATTGAGGAACGCGTCGTTGGACCGGCTCATGCCGACGAGGCCAAGCACGCCGATCGCGATCAGCAACGCGCCGAGAAACGCCATCGAGATGCCGAGGCGGGCCTTGATCGTCAAACTCTTTTTCATGATTCTCCTTGGTGGCGCAGCGGACGGTGCACGCGATGACGGCAGCACGACAGCCGTCGGCCGGCGCTACCGAAGCGGGCTCTGAGCGGCCCGCTTACTGTCCTATTACGGCGCAGCGCGGAGGCACTTGAGAATATTTTTATCGTATGACGAAATGAAGGACGCGAACAAACGTGCTATTCGGAAAGATCCGGGAAGAATTATGCTGAGATTTCGCTGCGCTGCGGAATGGATGGCTGCGCGCCCTCGCGCGTGACCGCGAGCGCCGCGGCGCGCTGGCCGAACGCAATCGCGGCGGATACGGCGCTGCCGCGTGCCAGCTCGGCGGCGAACCCGCCGATAAAGGTGTCGCCGGCTGCCGTTGTATCGATCGCCTTCACGGCCGGCGCGCGCAGATGCTCGCCTTCGCCGCCTTCGAGAAGCGCGTACACCCCCTGCGAACCCAGCGTGACGATCACGTTTCGCGCCCCTTTTTGACGCAATGCAGCGGCGGCGCGGCGGGCGTCGTCGGGCGTGGCGATCCCGATGCCGGCAAGCGTCGCCGCCTCCAGTTCGTTCGGGATCAGATAGTCGATCAGGGGAAACCAGTCGTCGGGAAGCGCGCTCGCGGCGGGCGCGGGGTTCAGGATGGTGGTCTTGCGAAGCCGCCTGCCCGCGGCGAGCGCGGCGCGCACCGCGTCGGGCGGCGTTTCGAGCTGGCAGACGATCACGTCGGCCGTCGCGAGGAGCGCTTCGTGCCGGGCCACCGTTTCGGGGGTCACCTCGGCGTTGCTGCCCGCGACGATCACGATGGCATTCTGGCTCGCGTCGTCGACGATGATGAGCGCCACGCCCGACGGCGCCGATGCGCTCGTGCCGAGCGCCGCGCAGTCGATCGACTCCGCTTCGAGCCCGCGCCGCAGGATCGCGCCGTTGGCATCGCCGCCGACGCAGCCGAGCATCGCCACCCGCGCACCGAGCCGGGCCGCCGCGACCGCCTGGTTGCCGCCCTTGCCGCCCGGCACCTGCGCGAACGCATGCCCCGCGAGCGTTTCGCCGGGCTTCGGCAAGCGCGGTGCACGCGCCACGAGGTCCATGTTGAGACTGCCGACCACGACCACGCGGCCCGGGTTCGGGTGTGTGGGCGCCGGGGCGCCGTCGTCTGCGGGTCGCGCGCTCATGGGTGTTGCGTCTCCTTTGTTCTGTGTTGCCACGGGCGCGATGCGCCGCGCCCGGTCCCTGCTTCGTTGGTCCGGCGCGGGCGCGCCGCGCTCAAGTCCTCACGCCCTCACGCCTTTTGCGTCGCGGCGCGCTTGACGAGGCGGCGCGTCTCCGACACCACCGCCGTCGATTCCCGCTTGATGAGGCGCGGCGCGACGACACGCCGGCGCGTCGTCCCGGCAAGCTTGCCGACGATGCGGTCGATCAGCGTCTGCGCCGCCATTTCGCCGAGCGCGCGCACCGACTGGCCGACCGTCGAGAGCGCCGGGTACGTGTAGCGGCTCAGCTCGACGTCGTCGAAGCCGATGATCGAGCAGTCGTTCGGCACGCTGATGCCCCGCTCCGCGGCCGCCCGCAGCGCGCCGATGCCCATCATGTCGTTGCACGCGAAAATGGCGCTCGGCTTCATGGTGTCGAAGAGGCGCGAGGCCGCCGCGTAGCCGCCCGTCGCCGAAAAATCGCTTTCGACGATCGCGTTCGGCTCGATTTCGAGGCCGCGCTCCGCCATCGCCCGGATGAAACCGTGCACGCGCATCGCGCTCACGGCGGTCGAAACCGGCCCCGTGATGCAGCCGATGTCGGCGTGGCCGAGCTGCAGCAGGTGCTTCGTCGCGAGGTAGGCGCCCTTTTCGTGATCAATCTGCACCAGATCGGCCGTGACCCCCTCGATGTTGCGATCGACGATCACGAGCGGCTCGCGCGAGCCGGCGAGGCTCTGCGCCAGCACCGAGTCCTCGCCCGCGGAGGCGATCACGAGCCCGTCGATGCGCTTTTCCTGCAGCACGCGCAGATAGCTGCGCTGCTTGGCCGGGTCGTCGTCGGAATTGCAGAAGAACACGCAATAGCCGTTCTTCGCGCAGCCGTCTTCCACGCCGCGCGCGAGTTCTGCGAAATACGGATTGGTCGCGTTCGGCACGAGCAGGCCGATCGTCGCGGTAGAGCGCGCCTTGAGCGAGCGCGCAACCGCCGACGGCACGTAGTCGAGCTCGCGGATCGCGCGCTCCACTTTCGCCCGTACATCAGCCGACACCGGCCGCGAATTGTTCACTACATGGGATACCGTCGTGAACGAAACGCCCGCAATGGCTGCCACGTCTTTGATCGTCGCCATACTCGTCCTTCTCCAACTTGGGTCCTGCTGCCTGCTTTTTTGATGATGGGCCGCCGGAGCGCACGGCCGCGCCGTGCGTTTGTTCCTGGTTTCATCCTGCAATACCGCACGCCGCTCATGCGCGTAGCCCGGCTGCCCGCTCTGTTGTGTCCTTCTTCACTGCCGCCGGCTGCTTGTGCAACCCCGTGCCGGCTTGTCGTTCCCGCTGCTTCGGTACTTCCGCTGTGTTACGTTTGCCGCTCCGGCGACGCCCGAGCCCGCCGGCGCCGCGCACTCCACCTGCATCAATACACCGGAATCAGGTCTTTCGCCGTCTGCTGCGATACGTATCCAGCACGACGGCCACCACGATCACCGCGCCGGTGATGATCCGCTTGGTCGGCTCGTTCGCGCCGATCTGCGCGAGGCCGGCCGCCAGCACCGAGATGATCAAGACGCCAAAAAACGTGCTGATCACCGAGCCGCGCCCGCCCATCAGGCTCGTCCCGCCGATCACGACCGCCGCGATCACCTGCAGTTCGAGCCCGGCGCCCGCGTTCGGGTCGGCGGCTTCGAGCCGCGAAATCTGAAACAGCGCCGCGAGCCCCGAGAGCGCGCCCATCAGCGCGAACACGATCACCTTGTAGGGACGCGGGTCCACGCCCGCGAGCCGCACGGCCTCCTCGTTCGTCCCGATGCCGACCAGATAGCGGCCGAACACGGTACGGGTCAGCACGAGGTGTGCCACGATCATGACGGCAACCGCGAGCAAAAATGCAGGGGAAATGCCGAACGCGACCGGATTCGAGAAGAAATCGAACGCGTCGCCGATATAGGCGGTGCGCGAATTCGTCATCTGGTACGCGAGCCCGCGCGCCGCTTCCAGCACGCCGAGCGACACGATGAACGACGGAATCCGCCACGCCACCGTCACCATGCCCGTCACCGTGCCGGTGAGCGCCGCGGCGGCGAGCCCGAGGAGCGCGGCCGGCAGCGCGGGCCAGTGCCACTGCAGCGCCGCCACGCTCACCACCGACGCCCCCAGCGCAAGCACCGACCCCACCGACAGGTCGATGCCCGCGATGATCAGCACGAACGTCATGCCCACCGACATCACCACGAGATCCGGAATCTGGTTCGCGATCGTGCTGAACGTGTCGTCGGTCAGGAAATGCGAGCTGAGCACCGAAAAGAGCGCGATCATCGCGGCGAGCGCGCCCGCGAGGCCCAGGTAATTCGAAAAGCCGAGCCTCGTTCCGACCGCTTTCGTGGCCTTCGGCGGCTCCGGCTCGGGTTTGCGTTCCGGTTCCCGTTCCGTCTGCAGGTTGCGTTCGCCCGGCTGGATCGTCATTCAGTGCCCCAGGGTGCTGGCGTCCGGCGCCTTCGCGTCGGGTTCCAGCGGCTCGTGCAGGATCGCATCGCGGTTCGCGTAGCCGGCGAAGGCAGCGGCGAGCAGTGCGTCCTGCGACCATTCGTCGCGGTCGAACACACCGGTCATGCGCCCCGCCGACATCACGCCGATCCGGTCGCAGATCAGCATCAGCTCGCGCAGGTCGCTCGACACCACCACGAGCGCCCGGCCTTCGCGGGCGAGCGCGCCCATGAGGCCGTAGATGTCGAACTTCGCGCCGACGTCGATGCCGCGCGTCGGTTCGTCGAACAGCAGCACGCGGCAGTCGCGCGCGAGCCACCGGCCGATCACCACTTTCTGCTGGTTCCCGCCCGACAGTTCCGACACCGCCTGCGCCGGGCCGGACGTGCGGATGCGCATCGCGTCGATCTGCGTTCTCGCGAGCGCCGCTTCCCTTTTCGCGTCGACGATGCCGTGGCGCGCCACCTCGCCGATATTGCCGAGCGAAATGTTCGCCGCGATGGGCAGCGGCAGCAGCAGCCCCTCGCCCTTGCGGTCCTCGGTGATGAGCGCGATGCCGTGCTTCACGGCGTCCGACGGCGACCCGATCACGACCGGTTCCGGCGCCTGCGTCCCGCGCGCCACGCTCACCGTGCCGCCATCGGCCCGGTCCGCGCCGTAGATGAGCCGCATCAGTTCGGTGCGGCCCGCGCCGATCAGCCCGCTCACGCCGAAAATCTCGCCCGCGCGCACCTCGAACGACACGTCGCGGACCACGTTGCCGCGCGTCATGCCTTCCACCTTCAGCGCCGTCCCGCCGATATTGCGCGGCCCCAGGTCGATCCGCTCGCCGATGTCGCGCCCGACCATCAGCGTGACGAGGCGCTCGCTCGTGAGAGCGGCCATCTCGCCCACGTGCACGAGGCGCCCGTCGCGCAGCACGGCGGCCCGCTCGGCGATGCGCCTCAGCTCCTCCAGCCGGTGCGAGATATACACGAGCGCCACGCCGCGCGCCTTCAGGCGAGCGACCTGTTCGAACAGCAGGTCGACTTCGCGCGCGGTCAGCATCGCCGTGGGTTCGTCGAGGATCAGCACGCGGCAGTCGCCGATCAGGTTGCGCGCAATCTCGACCATCTGCTGGTGCCCGATCCCCAGCGCGCCGACGAGCGTGTCGGGATCGATCGCGTCGAGCCCGACCTGCGCCATCGCGTGACGCGCGTTCTCGCGCAGCGTGCGCCGGTCGATCCAGCCGAATCGTCCGGCCCATCGCCCGCCCTTGTGCGGCAGGCGGTTGAGGAACAGGTTTTCCGCGACCGACAGCGTCGGCAGGAGATTCAGCTCCTGCATCACCATGCGCACGCCGAGCGCTTCGGCGTCGCCGCGCGTCGCCGGCGCGTAGGGCGCGCCCGCGAGCGTCATCGAGCCGGTGCCCGGGCTGACCAGCCCGCCGACGATCTTCGAGAGCGTACTCTTGCCCGCGCCGTTTTCTCCCGTCAGCGCGAGCACTTCGCCCGCACGCAAGTCGAGCGAGACGTCCGACAACACCGGCTCGGCGTAGGTCTTGCCGATGCCTGCAACGGTCAGCACGCTCGCGCGGCTCGTGGCTGCGGCGGCGGGTTGGGCTTGGTTGTGCATCCTCTTCCTGGCGGGGCCGGCGCGCCGCAACCGCGCGGCATGCCTGGCTCATGGGTGCGTGAAATCCGTGCCGCCGCGGCCTGCGCTACGTGCATCGAGCGCACCGGGTGCGCCTGGGTGCCCCAGGTGCGCGGCCGCAGACGCAGGCCGTGCCCGTACCGCGCGCACCGCAATGGTGCGACATCCGGCGGGCCCGGATTCACGCGCTTCACTAACTTATCGGCACGTCCGCGAAAAACTTGAGCCCGGGCAAGCTTGCCAACTGCGGGCCAGCATGGCGGACGGCCGGCTGCCTTTGCTACCTGTTCGTGACCAGATCGACCGGCGTCTCCACCACGCCCGAGAGTTCCGACTGCTTCTTGTGGCCGTCGATCGCCTTGAGCGCCGTGTCGATGCCGAACACCGCCTGCTTGGCGGCGTACTGATTGGCGGTGGCGAGCACGCGGCCATCCTTGAGCATCGGCTTGATGGCGTTGATGTCGTCGTAGCCGACCACCTGCACCTTGCCCGTCTTGCCCGCCGCGCGGATCGCCGACACCGCGCCGATCGCCATGTTGTCGTTGCCGCACAGGAGCGCCTTCACGTTCGGGTTCGCGTTGAGAATCTGCGCGGCCACGGCGTTGCCCTTGTCGATTTCCCAGTCGCCGGACTGCAGCGCGACGACCTTCATGCCGCCGCCTTCCATCGCTTCCCGGAAGCCCGCGGTGCGCTGCTGCGCGTTGGTCGTGGTCGTCACGCCCTCGATGATGCCGACCTCATCGCCCCGCTTGAGCCGCGACGAGAGATAGTCGCCGACCTTGCGCGCGCCCTTTCGGTTGTCGGGGCCGACGAACGGCACGTTCAGGTCCTTCGACTTCAGCACGTCGGGGTCGAGCCGGTTGTCGATGTTGACGACGATGATGCCCGCGTCCACCGCCTTCTTGATGACCGGCACGAGCGCCTTCGAATCGGCGGGCGCGATCACGAGCGCATCGACCTTCGACACGATCATCTGCTCGACGATGCGGATCTGGTTGGCGGTATCGGTTTCGTCCTTGATGCCGTTCGTGATCAGGTCGAACTGGCTCGCGTTGTGTTTCTGGTATTCCTTCGCGCCGGTTTCCATCGTGAGGAAGAATTCGTTCGCGAGCGACTTCATCACCAGCGCGACTTTCGGCTTTTTCGGGGTCTGCGCATGGGCGGCGCCGGAAAACGGCAGCGGCAGCGCTGCACATGCGACGAGCGCGGCGGCGGCGCATATGACGCGCCGGCGGATATTTCGGTTCATGCGGATCTCCGTTCTTTCATTTTGAGTTGTCTGGCAACGCGGATATTCGGCGCGCTTCGCTTATTTGCCGCTTTTTCAGGCACTTCGCGGTTCACGGGATTATCGCGCGTGCGGTTCAGGCTCGTCGTCCTGTCTATCCGCGCGTTATTGCGCGTTCCCGCGTGATATTGCGCGCCCGAAACGTTGCGGCCATCGATTCTCGATTTCGCGCGGTAAGGTGTCAATCGGGTATGAAGGAAGAAGCGCGTGAAAATCGGCGCGAAAACGCGGGATAACCGCGCGGAGCATTTTGCGGATCACGCGAATCGGCGCGCGCCAATAGCCAAAAAACAGCGCAATACAGGCGAAAGCGGCCAGCCGCCCGCGCGCTGCCGCGTTATCGGAAGTCTTTGAAAATCAAGGCGCGCGGGCGTTTATCGCGCGGATCGGGCCCCTACAGATCCTCCACCGATTGCCCTTCGACCTGCTTGTCGATTATCTGGCGCGCGTAGTCGATGCCCGCGCGGGTGGCATCGATCGGGCTTTCGAACGGTTCCTGATCCGGCACGCCGAACATCTCCGTTTTTCCGCTCTCCCCGCTCGCGCTGCGCGAAATCGTGACGACGATGTCGAAATGGCGCGGACCGCCTTCCGGGTCGTCGCGCTCCCTGGCGCGCCGCAATGCCTGGACCTTGATCTCGAAACCCTTGTAGTGATCGGACAGCGGCGTGGACATGAGCGACTCCTTCGGTCGGGTTCAAACTTCTTCAAACCTTTTCAAACCTCGCAACGCGATGCGAAGAGCGCTGCGTCCAGAAGCGGGCCGGGCGGCAAGCCTTGCTGCCGGTCCCTCGCAGGCGCGACGGCTGTTGCCGGCAAACAACGTGCCGTGCGTGGCGCCACGTGAAGCGGCGTGGCGCGATCGTCGGGTGCAAGCCCCATTCCCGGCGCGCGCGATCGTAAGCAGGATGCGCCCGGATCGCCGAGCCCCGACGCCGCAAGCTTACACACGCCCGGAAAAGCACCCCGGCCGATCGCCAGACCGGCTCGAAAACGAGCCGTCCCGATTTCCCCTTACCCCGCGCAAAGCCGGAATACGGTTTGCCATAATGCGCTGGCAAACGCCCCGGCTCAAGCGCCAGGCGTTTCGATGTTCCTCGCCGATCCGATAAGAACCGCCATTTCAACTTCAAGGGAGCGTCACATGAACATCCGATCAACCGCCGTCATCGTCGCACTGGGATTCGCACTGGGCACACCGCCGGTATTCGCTGCCAATAGTCAGCAATCGAAGATGACCGAGTGCAACAAGCAGGCCGGCGACAAGAAAGGCGACGAACGCAAGGCGTTCATGAAGGACTGCCTCGCGTCGGCGCCGGTCGCGGCATCCGCGCCGATGACCCAGCAGGAGAAGATGACCGCCTGCAACAAGCAGGCGACCGGCAAGAAAGGCGATGAACGCAAGGCGTTCATGAAGGACTGCCTCGCGTCGGCGCCGGTTGCGGCATCCGCGCCGATGACCCAGCAGGAGAAGATGACCGCCTGCAACAAGCAGGCAACCGGCAAGACAGGCGACGAGCGCAAGGCATTCATGAAGGACTGCCTCAGCAAGTAGGGTTGATCGAGCCCGTCCGCCGGGCCCGCCCGGGGCCTGGCCGCGTCTGTCCGCGCACACGCGGCGCGCCTTTTCCCTTTCGTCTTATTGCACTGCACCTACACTGGTGATACGCGCCGCGCGCTTTTTTCTCTAAGATGGCGCGAAAGGCGGCCCATCCCCATACAAGAATTACGCCATCGGCCGCCAGCGCTTTGCCGGCTTGCAGCATTGCATCGACGGAGGCAATGGATGGCATGGAAACACAAGAACCGCTGGTTCAGGCGGTGGCTGATGGTCATCGTCTTCTGGGCCGTGCCCGTGATGATCGTCGCTGTCGGCGAGATTCGCGAGGAGATGGCCTACAACAGGGTCGATCTCGAACGCGCACTCGCCACGTGGCAGTTCACCGACGCGCAGCGCGCCCTCGGCGCGCCTGCCCGCTGTCACGGCGCGCCTGACGAGGCACGCGCGGCGGGCTGTCCCGCCGACGTCCTCGCGGCCAACGCCGCCAGGCATCAGGAAGCCCTCGACGAATACGCGCATCGCCGCAGCACGCTCGCGAGCTATCTCTGGCACGCGTTCGTCGGCTACTGGGTGGTGCCCGCGGCATTTCTCTTCGGTCTCGGCGTATTGATCGGCGCAATCCGGCGCGCACTGCGCCGGCCGAGCCGCCCCGAGGTCAAAACGACGCCTCAGCCGTGATCGCGCCCGCCTGGGTACGGTCGTTGCTTCCGCAGCATTGCGGCGCGCGCGCAACACTCATGCAGATTTTGCCGCGGACCGCAGCGGCTGATCATACGAATCGCTCAGGTAATTTCGACCGGTCACGCGTGGCGGCGGCGCGCGCCGGGTCGAAACGGGACGGTTTGTCGGGACCGTTTGTCGCGGACAAAAATCGTCCGCGCCAGCCATCTCAGGCCTGAAAAGCACTGTGAAACGGAGTAAGCTGGAAAGTCAAAATTACCGCAAGGCTTTGTAAAGGTGCCAACGAAGCCAAGCGGGACAAGGCCTTGCGCGATTCGCGCGGACCGTCTTTTCGCAGTCGCTGTGATATAACTTGTGTGATGCCGCACCCTCCCGCTCTATGGGGTTTCCCAAGTCCACGATGGAGAAAAATGATGCAAAGACGAAACTTCATGCTCAAGTCGACGGCCGCGCTGGCACTGGGAGGCCTCGCGCTTGCCGGTTGTACGACTACGTCGAACAAAGGTGACCAGAAAACCGCAGGCAATGCCGACGAACGCATTTCCATCGACGCGGATGTCGACGCAACCATGCAGCGCCTGTACGCCACCGTTCGCGGCTCGCGCGAACTCGTCGCGAAGTCGCGCGGCGTGCTGTGCTTCCCGTCGGTGATCCAGGCGGGTTTCGTCGTCGGCGCCCAGTACGGCAAGGGGTCGCTGCGCGTCGGCGGCGGCACGGTCGGCTACTACAGCACGACGTCCGGCTCGATCGGCCTGCAGGCGGGCGCGCAGTCGAAGTCGATCATCTTCCTGTTCATGACGCAGGATGCGCTCGACAAATTCCGCAACTCGGACGGCTGGTCGGTCGGCGCGGATGCGTCGGTGGCGCTCGTCAAGATGGGCGCGAACGGCGCGGTCGACACGACCACGGCCACCGCACCGGTCGAAGTGTTCATCCTCACGAACGCGGGCCTGATGGCGGATGTGTCGCTGGCAGGCACGAAGGTGTCGAAGCTCAAGCTCTGAGCGCCCGAGTCAGATCCGCGACGCCTCAACGACGAACCGCCGCGCAATACGACCTTCGGGTCGTACTGCGCGGCGGTTTTGACTTCCGGTCCTGCTTTTCTTCGACGGCTCGACGCGCTGGCCGCTCAGGTCGCGGTGCGGTCGATCACCTTGAAGCGCGCCCGCTTCTGCGCGCGCACCACGGCCTGGTAGGCGTCGACGTATTGCTGCGCCATCCGGTGCGACGTGAAGCGTTCCTCGAAGCGCTTGCGCACGCGATCGCGCGAGAGCGTATGCAGGCGGTTCACCGCCGCGACCGCACCGATCTCGTCCTCGACGATGAACCCCGACACGCCCTCGTCCAGCACTTCCGGCACCGCGCCGCGGTTGAACGCGATCACCGGCGTCCCGCACGCCATTGCCTCGATCATGACGAGGCCGAACGGCTCCGGCCAGTCGATCGGAAAGAGCAGCGCATGCGCGCCCGAGAGGAATTCGGCCTTCTGGTCGTCGCTGATCTCGCCGATGAATTCCACGTACGGCAATTCCAGCAGCGGTGCGATTTCGCGCTCGAAGTACTCGTGGTCGGCGGAGTCGACCTTCGCGGCGATCTTGATCGGCAGGCCGCAGCGCCCGGCGATGCGGATCGCGGTATCGACGCGCTTTTCCGGCGAGATGCGCCCAAGGAACGCGAGGTACTTCGGCTCGACCGCCTGCGGCACGTAAAGCTGCTCCGGCAGGCCGTGATAGACGGTCGTGAGCCATTTCGCCTGCGGCAGCGGATGGCGCTGCGAATCCGAAATCGAGATGACCGGCGCCGTGTTGAACGTATCGAAGACCGGCTGCTGCTCGGGCAGATCGAGGCGGCCGTGCAGCGTCGTCACGAACGGCGTGTCCTGACGCTTGAAGAGCGAAAACGAGTAATAGTCCATGTGGAAATGGAGCACGTCGAACTCGTCGGCGCGGCGGCGGACCATTTCCATCAGCAGCATGTGGGGCGCGATGCGGTCACGGATTGCGGGGTCGAGCCGCAATGCGCGCGGCCAGACGGCCTCCAGCGTCGCCTTCGTTTGCGAATCGCCCGTGGCGAAGAGCGTCACTTCGTGGCCCAGTTCGACGAGCGCCTCGGTGATGTACGACACGACGCGCTCGGTCCCGCCGTAAAGCTTCGGCGGCACGGACTCGGTCAGGGGGGCAATCTGGGCAATTCTCATCGTTCGCGTCTCCTCGTGATCTTTCTGGCGGCGGCGGATGCGCGCGGTGCATCAGGCCGCCGCCGGGCGCACGAGTATGACAGCCCGGCGGATCGCCCCACAACGAGGTTTGCCCTAGGGCAAGCCCCGGCTGTGCGACGCCACCGGTTACTTCGTGCGCAGGACCATTATCGAGGCAGCGGCGGCCAGCGACGGCAATTCTTTCATTTCCATCCCGCTGTTACATTCGGGAAACACTCGGCGATTTTTGGCGCGTGTGTCTTTCGCGTGTGTCTCATTTGGCGGGCTCGCCGCGCAAAGCGGCGAGGAACGTGTCCCGCCAGACACCCAGGTCGTTCTTGCGCAGCGCGGTCATGCTGGTTTCATAGCGCGCCTGCCGCTCGGCGAGCGGCATCGACAGCGCCCGCCCGAGCGCCTCGCTCATGCCGACGATATCGTGCGGATTCACCATCAGCGCGCCCGTCATTTCGCCCGCCGCGCCCGCGAACTGCGACAGCACGAGCACGCCCGGATCGTCCGGATTCTGCGCGGCAATGTATTCCTTCGCGACGAGGTTCATGCCGTCGCGCAACGGCGTGACGAGCCCGATCTGCGACTCGCGAAAGAGCGACATCAGCTTCCAGCGGTCGTAGCGCTGGTTCAGATAGCGGATCGGCGTGTAGTCGAGGCCCGAATAGCGCCCGTTGATGCGTCCCGCCTCGTATTCGAGGTTCTGGCGAATCTGCTGGTAGGTCTCGACATCGGAGCGCGTGGGCGGCGCGATCTGCACGAGCGTGACATTGCCGCGCCATTCCGGCGATTTCTCGAGGAAATGCTCGAACGCGCGAAAGCGCTCGACGAGCCCCTTCGAATAGTCGAGCCGGTCCACGCTCATGATGAGCTTGCGGCCCTCGAGGCTCTGCTTCAGGTCCATCACGTCCTGGCGCGCTTCGCCGCGCCTTGCCTGCTCGGCGATCTCGTCGGGAAAGACGCCGATCCGGTACACGCCCGTCTTGAGCTTGCGCCCGAACGCCTCGACGTGGCCGTCGGGCGTCGCCGTGCCGTTTGCGTGACGCACGATGTAGTCGTGAAACGCGATCTGGTCGCCTTCGGTCTGGAACCCGACCACGTCGTAGCAGCACAGCGACTTCACGAGTTCCGCGTGCGGCGGGATGTTGAGCAGGATCTGCGGCGACGGAAACGGAATGTGCAGGAAAAATCCCATGCGATTCGTCACACCTTCCGCGCGCAGCGCTTCGCCGAACGGAATCAGGTGATAGTCGTGAACCCAGATGATGTCGTCGGGCTGGAGCAGCTTGATCAGTTTGTGCGCGAGCCACGAATTCACGCGCCGGTAGCCCGCGTATTCGTCGCGGTCGTAGGCGGCGAGATCGTTGCGATAGTGGAAGACCGGCCACAGCGTCGCGTTCGAAAAGCCGCGGTAGTACTGGTCGTAGTCCTTCTTCGGCAGGCCGACGGTCGCGAAGGTCACGGCGCCCTCCTCGACGAGCGCCGGCCCCTGGTTCGCGGCGCTCTCGCTCACCACGTCGCCGCTCCAGCCGAACCAGACGCCGCCGCTGTCCTTCAGCGCGCCGAACACGCCGACAGCAAGCCCGCCGGCCGAACCCCGAGTTTCGGTGGGCGTGGCGACTCGATTGGATACGACAACCAGGCGACTCATGAACGTTCCCTCGCTTTGATCGTGAGCCCGCGAAAGACAGCGGGCGTGGCGGCATTTCGAGACACCGCATGAATTTTTTCGACTAGGAATAAGCCGCCGGGTTTCCGGCGCTTTCCCGGGCTCGTTTTTTGGCGCTCTGCCGCGCTGGTTTTCCGGCGCTTTGCCGCGCGCTTTTTCCGCGCTGTTCGCGGGCCCCGGCGCGCGAGGCTCAGCGCTCCTGCGGCGCGGTCGGCGCGCTCGGCGCTGTCGATGCGACCGTATGCGCGCCGGGCTCGGGGCCCGAGCGCTCTCCCCGGCTCGCGACCGGGTCCGCCGGCGTGTTCGCTGTGCTCGACACATGCGCCGGCGGGACCGGCGAGGCGCCACGCGGCGCCCCCGTGCGATCGAGAGGCGGCGCAAAATCGACGTGTTCCTTTTCCGTCGACAGATCCGCGCGCGTGCGCGGCAGGTAGTGCGGATAGGTCGCCTGCGCGAAGTTCAGCAGGCCCTCGCGCACGCGGCAGCGCAGGTCCCAGTTCAGCCCGGAATCGAAGGAGCTGACGAGCACGCGCAACTGCATCGAGCGCTCGGTGGCGTCGGTGACCTGGAGCACCTGCACGCGGCCGTCCCATTCCGGCGCGTGTTCGAGGATACGCTGCAATTCCTCGCGCAGCGGCGCGAGCGGCATCCGGTAATCGACGTAGAAGAACACCGTTCCGATGATTTGCGAGCTGTTGCGCGTCCAGTTCGTGAACGGATTCTCGATGAACCATTGCAGCGGCACGATCAGGCGCCGCTGGTCCCAGATGCGGATCGACACATACGTGCCGGTGATCTCCTCGATCCGCCCCCACTCGCCCTGAATGACGACGACGTCGTCGAGGCGGATCGGCTGCGAAAGCGCGATCTGAAGGCCTGCGATCAGGTTGCCGAGCACCGGCCGCGCCGCGATACCGGCGACGAGCCCCGCCACGCCCGCAGACGCGAGCAGGCTCGCGCCGATCTGCCGCACGCTCGGGAATGTCATCAGCGCGCCGCCGAAGCCGATGATCACGATCACCACCATCACCGAGCGCGCCAGCACGCGCGCCTGCGTGTGGATGCGGCGCGCGTGGAGGTTGTTCTCGGTGTCGAGCGGATGGGACTGCACGATCGCCTCGCAGACCGCGCCCACCGAGCGCACCGCGAGAAACGTGAGCGCGCCGATCAGCGCGACGGTCGCCACGTCGCGCAGCACCGCGGCGAACGGCAGCGTGTCGGGCGCCTCGAACAGCACGAACCCGATCGCGAGGATGACGAGCAGGACGAGCGCGGGCTTGTTGATATAGCGCAGCACGACGCTCATCAGCGGATACGGGCGCGCGACACGCACGAGAATGCGCGCGCCCACGCGGTGCGCGCCGAGGGCGAAGGCCACGCCGAGCGCCGCGACGCCGAGCGCGCCCGGCCAGGTATGCAGCGGCGCTTCGGCAATGCGAAGGAATTCGTCGAAGGAGATCATGAGCGTCGTGGAATCAGCCTCGTTGGAAAGGTGGATACGACGATCGAAGCGCGGCGGCCCTGTGCGCGGCGAGCGAGCCGCACGCCGCGCGGCGGCAGGCCGAAGTCAGCGGGTTGGCCGGTCGGCCGGGCCGGGCAACCGGTGGCGGGTGACGGGACAGCGGCCACGGGGCCGCGGCCCCGCCGGCCTCAGCTCCCGGCCTTGCAGGGAAACGCCTTGCCGAGCCCGAGCGACACCATGGTGGTCGCGTTGTAGCCA
>Ga0163162_10003230_pt1 | contig 15601 bp, 13 predicted proteins | sample S55metaG_FD_115310 | JGI IMG/M metagenome (GOLD analysis project Ga0163162, IMG submission 115310) | Switchgrass rhizosphere microbial communities from Kellogg Biological Station, Michigan, USA - S5-5 metaG | ecosystem: Host-associated > Plants > Roots > Rhizosphere > Soil | place: USA...
CTTTGTCATCCCGACACCTTTGTCATCCCGACGTTCTTTGTCATCCCGACGAAGGAGGGATCTGCGATCCGGGCAAAAGCAATTTCAAGCAACGAATATATATTCATTAATGGACTATTTTTTTAGGATCGCTTTCGTGCCAGCCGCTCAGATGCTTCGTTCCTCAGCATGACAAAAACGACGCTTTTGTCATCACGACGCTCTTTGTCATCCCGACGAAGGAGGGATCTGCTGTCGAATTATAGAAGGCTACTGATAAATCACAAAGAAATCATAACGCCATTGCAACCCTTGCACATAAAACCTGCGTCCCATAAAAATGCCTAAAATAAATCCTCATCAGTACAGCATCTATATTGTCACCAATCCCCAGAAGAATGTTTTGTATACTGGGGTTACAAATAATCTCGCCCGCAGAATCTTTGAACATTGGACGAACCGTGGAAAGGATGATACATTTGCCGGAAAATATTATTGTTACAATCTAATCTATTTTGAAAACTTTCAATATATAGATCGGGCTATTGCAAGAGAAAAAGAAATAAAAGGTTGGCGAAGACAAAAAAAATTGGATTTGATAAACACCACAAATCCCTCATGGATTTTTCTTAATGCTTCAATTTTTGGGGGCTGGCCACCTGATAAGCTGTAAATATTTCTGACGCTTTTGTCATCCCCGACCAAGGAGGATCCGCTGTTCTATTGGAATGGCTTTCGTGCCAGCCGCTCAGATGCTTCGTTCCTCAGCATGACAAAAACGACGCTTTTGCTATCCCGACGCTTTTGTCATCCCGATGCCTTTGTCATCCCGACGAAGGAGGGATCTGCGATCCAAGAGCAACAATTTCAAGCAACGTATCTATATTCATTGATAGCTATTTTATCAGGATCGTTTTCGTGCCAGCCGCTCAGATGCTTCGTTCCTCAGCATGACAAAAGCGACGCTTTTGTTAACACGACGCCTTTGTCATCCCGACGCTTTTGTCATCCCGACGAAGGAGGGATCTGCGATCCAAGAGCAACAATTTCAAGCAACGACTATATTCATTGATAGCTATTTTATCAGGATCGCTTTCGTGCCAGCCGCGCAGATGCTTCGTTCCTTAGCATGACAAAAACGAATCGATTAATCACTATTTGGTTACCAGCTTTGTACCGGTCTTTAATTCCTCATTGGCTTTCAGCACCAGCGTATCGCCTGTTTTTAATTCGCCAAAAATTTCCATTTTGTCGCCCATATTAAAACCGGGTCTTACATCCACCCATTGTGCCGTATTGCCGGCCACCCTTATTACAAATTTTCGCTCCAGCGTGGTAACCACCGAAGACACCGGCACCACCAACGATTGATTTGAACGCAGGAAACGGAGTTTTACATCAGCATAACCACCTGCTTTCAGTTCATTGCTTTCATTGGGCACCAGGAATTCCCATACTTCACTGCGTGTTTCATTATCAATGCTGCCCGCTTTGCGCACCAGTTTTGCGCTGAATTTTTTATCGGGAAAAGCACGTGTTGTCAGCTCTGCAGTATTGCCCGGCAAAATAGCACCGGTATATATTTCCGGTACGGGGACGCGCAACCGAAGCGCCAGGTTATTGTTCAGTTCAAACAAGGGCTTTTCATTGGCATTGCCTACAAAAGAACCCACATCAATATTTCTTTTAATGATAGTGCCATTGTAAGGCGCCACAATAGCCAGATAATTTCCTATCTGCCGGTTGGAAGACGCCGCAAACAACGACGCATTGTATTCCGCGCTGTCTGCCAGCACCTGGTTTTTTATGTGTTGCAATTCACTGGGCGCAATAACCCCATCCGACTGCGAGGCAGTATTGATTCGGTCGAAATAATCCTTGCTGGACTGGTATCTTGAATGGGCGGCTTTTACTTTTTCATTTAACTCCAGCAGACGGGTATTGATTTCCGGCGCATCAATCAAAGCCAGCACCTGGCCTTTGCGAACAAATGTTCCGATATCAGCGTTCAGCTTTTTTATATATCCCTGCACTTTTGCCCTGATTTGTACATTTTCATAGGGCAGCAGCTCGCCCGGCAATGAAATCATTTTTTGCGCCGAATCCATTGCCAGCACAAACACCTTTACCGAATCAGGCGTTGTTTCCGTTTTGTTAACCACTGCTTTTTCGTCCTGCTGGTTACAAGCCGCCAATAGCGTCAACAATAAAATGGCTCCAAATTTTTTCATGCCTGTTTGTATTTAAGAATTCTTGTCGTAATAAATTGAGTGCTCGTCATTGGGATCAAGCGAAGCATTGATGGTTTTATTTTTTCCCATTGCCAAATCATATACCAGTGGCACCAGTCCTAAACTGATAAATGTACTAAACAGCAGGCCGCCAATGACTGCAATGGCCAGCGGCGCTGTTTGCCTGCCGGATTCACCCCACCCCAACGCCATTGGCACCATGCCGGCAATCATGGCAAGACTGGTCATTACAATAGGTCGAAAGCGGTTAGTGGCAGCCTGTGCTCCTATCATGACCGTATTTTTTTGTTGTGCGCGGATATATTCTGCATTGGAGACAAGCAGGATGGCATTGGCCACAGCCACCCCGATGGCCATTATGCTACCCATAAAAGATTGAATATTGATGGAATTGCCGGTTATCCATAGCAACAGCATTGAGCCGGCCAGCACCCCGGGGAAAACAGCCAGTACAGTTAGTGCCAATTTGAACGACTGAAAATAAGCAGTGAGCATTAATGCAATTAATACAATGGCCAGCAAGAGTCCAATAGATAATTCGCTGGTGGTTTCGTTGAGTATATCCGATTGTCCGCGCTGGTACACTTTTACACCCTGTGGCAATTCGCCCAGGTTTTTAATGGCCTTGTTTACAGCAGCAATGGCACTGCCCAAATCTTTATGGTGAATATTGGCAGTTACTGTAATAAAACGTTGCTGGTTAATCCGGTCGTACTCGCCAATGGAATTACCTTTCTTCCATTCGGCAATATCGCGCAGGAAAATAGTATTTCCGTTGGCATTGCCTACCGGCACCTGGTCAACCTGTTCGGGGCTGTTCATAGACAACTGCGGATATTCTACCTGTACCTGGTAAGCGGTGCCTGATGTTTTATCGAGCCAGTATACGGGTTGTGTAAACCGGCTGGAGGAGGTTCCTTCTGTAACAGATTTACCCGCCTGTTCAACAGTAAGGTTCATTTGCCCGGTCCTGATGCGATCGTAATTAATTTGTATGGTGGGATAATCCAGTGGTTGTGCCACCTGCACATCGCGCAGGTAACCGATGTTATTTAACGACGCTGTTAATTTAGCCGCAATATCGCGGCCCTGTGCTAAATTTTTTCCCTGTACCACTATTTCTATCGGATTATTGGTGCCCTGGCTCATCACCTGGTCAACCAAATCTGCCGGTTCAAATGATAGTGCAATACCTGGAATGTTTTTTATAACGCTGGCACGCATTTGTTCTTTCAGTGCTTCAATACTAATACCGGCGCCTTTTACCAGGTTTAGTTTTATAACCGCTTCGTGCGGGCCGCTGGTGTATAAAAAAATAGGGTTAATGGCAAAGGAAGACGGTTGTAACCCAACAAAAGCAGAACTGATGGCTACATTGCGTTTTCCCACAAGGCTGTCGATTATCAATAATGTTTTTTTGGTGGCATCTTCCGTGCGTTCTATCCTGGTACCGGGCGGCATGCGTAAACGCACCTGCATTTGCCCCGCATCTTGTTTGGGAAAAATTTCTGTGCCTGCATTTTTGTAGCCGGTATAGCTGAGCAACAACAAAACTATGATTACAAACGGCACAATGAAGACGCTTGCCCTGGAAGCCCTTGCAATATTCCCTGACAAATGTTGTTTCAATCCTCTTAACCCGTCTTGCTTTGGATCGCGTTTTAGTTTACCTATTAACCATGCACTCAATACAGGTACTAGCGTTTGTGATAACAGAAAAGACGCTGTAACAGCAAATGCTACTGAAATTGAAAGCGGCATAAACATAGAACGCGGAAGACCCGACATAAACAAAGCGGGTACAAATACCGCCAGGATGCTGAACAGGATCAATAATTTGGGCACCGCTATTTCCGCACAGGCATCCCAGATAGCACGTTGCTTTGTCTTTCCCAAATCCAGGTGATGGTGAATATTCTCCATGGTAACCGTAGATTCATCCACCAGTATGCCTACCGCCAATGCCAGACCGCCCAGCGTCATAATATTGATGGTTTGGCCACACAGGTATAAGAACCCAACCGATATCAGCAGGGCCAGGGGAATATTAATGATAACGATTAACGCGCTCCTGATGTCTTTTAAAAACAACCAAACCATCAGGCCTGTCAGCAGCGCACCCAGCAAGGCCTCAAACAATAAACTGTTCAGTGAATTGGTTACATAGTCTGACTGATCAAATTCGTAAGATACTTTTATATCGTCCGGTATGGCCGCCTGCATATCGGGCAAAGATTTTTTAATGGTGGCAATTACATCCAGCGTAGACGCATCTGCTCTTTTGGTAACAGGAATATACACCGATCGTTTGCCATTGATAAGCGCATAACCCGTGGTGATATCTGCTCCATTGTCTACCGTGGCCAGATCCCTTACCAGCACAGCAGCTCCTTCTGTATTTCTTACAGTAACATTTTCCAGATCTTTAAAATTATCTGCCACACTGTTGGATGCGGTAATAAATGTTTTATCGCCCACCCTTATATTGCCCGCAGGAAGAATGGGATTGTTTTTGGCAATGGCGGTCACTACTTCATCGGCCGTAATATGATAGCTTCTTAATCGTTCCGGGTCTGCTTTTATAACAATGGTGCGTTGGTTACCACCAAATGGCGGAGGCGCCGATACACCCGGCAATGCGGCAAACATGGGGCGCACTTTAAACAATGCCAGGTCGGATATTTCATTCAGCGAACGGGTTTCACTGCTAAATACCAGTTGCCCCACCGGGATAGACCCCGCATCGTAGCGCATCACAAACGGTGGCAGGGTACCAGGTGGCATAAATGACCGGGCCCGGTTTACATAGGAAATCACTTCGGCCATGGCAGCCGCCATATTGGTGCCTTCATGAAACTGCAGTTTTATGAGCGCCAATCCCTGTATAGATTTGCTTTCAACCGCCTTTATGCCGTTAATGTACAGGAAATGATATTCATAATAAGAAGTAATAAATCCTTCCATTTGTTGCGGCGATAAACCTCCATAAGTTTGTGCCACATAAATAGTAGGTGCATTAATGGCGGGGAAAATATCTGCAGCAGATTTTCGGACGGCCAGCACAGCAAAAAACAACACACCCAGTATTACAACGACTACCGTGGTTGGTTTTCTAAGCGCAAATTGTATAAGTCGGCGCATGGCAGTTACCTGATTTCATTTAAAAAAATTTGTTCATCTCCTTTTATGGCAGCCTGCAGCAGCAGGGCTTTCCAGGCATCCCAATGTGCCAGTTTCAGATCCAGCTCTGCCTTTAATAAATTGTATTGCGCCTGTATCAGATCAGCAAAACCTACCAGCCCGGTATTGTATCTTATCTGCATGGCATTAAACGCATACTGTCCCGATTTCAATTGCTGTACTGTTTCCGTGGCAACCGCCAGGCTGCTGGCAAAAGTAGCAGCAGCCATTTTTTCCTGCGCCGTCAGCGAGGTCTTACTCTCTTCAATTTGCTCGGCTGCGGCCTGTGAAAGTAAATTTTGCTGTTGCAACTGTTTTTTTATTTCTCCATATTTCATTAACGGAAAAACAAGTTGTACCCCTGCGCTATAATTAAACCGGTTCATCCCAAGTCCATCCCAGGTTTTATTGACACCACTGGTTTCAAAACCAGAACCGCGTGCAAAGCCGGTGCCCCATACATTTAATTTAGGGTACCATGATTTTTTTAAAAGTTGTTCCCTTGACTGGCTTAATAAAAACTGGCTTTTACCCAGCTGTATCAGCGGCGCTTTTGAAAAACTACTATCGATCTGCCTGGCAACTACAGGTAAACGGCTAAGAAAAACGCTGTCGGCCGGTACCGGCATAGCATTGGTAACCACCAGTTGCGCCAGTAACAATTGGTTTACGGCCAGTTGTTTTTGTGCTTTTAGAAAATCGATATTGGCTTTTGATAATTCCGATAAAAACAGGGCGGTATCAACACCGGGTTTTAAACCGGTATTGGCCAGTACCCGGCTCTGGTACAGGCTGGCCTCTACCCTTCTTATATTGCTTTTATGAATGGCTGTCATATCATAGGCCAGCAGCAAGTCAAGGTAGGCACTGATAACATTTATTTTTTGCTGAAACAATAGCTGCTGCCATTGCATTTTTTTTGTGTTGGCTTCTGCTATGGCTACACCGTTCTGCGCATTTTTTTGACCGAACGAAACCGCCTGCCAGTTTAGCAAAATACTTGCTGCGCTGCCCGTTACGGGTTTGTAATCATTGCCGGTAGCCGGCGGACCCGTCATTGGTAAAATATTACCCGGGTAAAATATACCGGTAAGATTATTGGCGGTACCCATGCCGGCCTGGTAACTGGCATCTATGGTAGGCAACCAGTTGTATTTTACCACATCAACATGGCGGGTGGCGGCATCCGCTTCATATTTTACCGATTTCAGGAGGTGATAATGTTGCTCCGCCAATTGCAGGGCTCCTTTTAATTCAATGGCAGTATCAATGGGTGCCTGGGCCAACAGTTGGCAGCATGGCATCATCAGTCCAAGCATTGCAAGCAGCCTGATGGGTTTGTTTAGCATGATTGGTAGGTGCTGTTTTACAAGTTGACAAAGCTAACCGGCGATTTTGGAGAAAATCTGACAGCCGGGATGGGTAATTGGTTGATTGGTTGGTTGGTTGATTGGTTGGTTGGTTGATTGGTTGATTGGTTGATTGGTTGAATGGTTGATTGGTGGGTTTTGGGCGGCGGGAGACAAGGAATATTGCAGGCCCCGAGGGGGCGCAACACAATAAGTAGCAAAAGAAATTTATTTAAAAATGACGGTTACGGTATGCCATCCGATCCTGAACTGGTAGCTGACGGTATACCTATACAGGCTGCATATTTGTTTAACCAGGGCCAGTCCCAGGCCGGTAGTTTTGTTCTGGTGCGAGCCCTTTTTAAACCGGTCGAACAATTCATTGGCGGGCGTTTCTGTGGGTAAGCCAGTATTCTCAATGATATAACCCGATGCAGTAAGCGTAATAGTAATTTTGCCGCCCGGCACATTGTGCACTACCGCATTTTTGAGAAGATTGGTCAGCAGTATTTCAATCAGCGATGGGTTTGCAATAACCGTAACGCCTTCGTCGATAGCAGTGGTGGTGGCGGGAAATTCGTCGTAATGATGCTGGAAATTGTCCAGCAGTTGCCGCAGCATTTGGGAGACATCTACTTCCTCCACGGCAGGAAACTGGTTGTTCTCAATTTTTGCCAGCAACAGCAGGGTTCGGTTCATCTGGCTAAGGCGATCATTTGCTTCGTTGATATCGCCCAGCAAAGAAGCCGCTTTTTCTGTAAGGTTGGGTTGATTGATGAGCAATTCCAGCTTTGAACGGATAATAGCCAGCGGCGTTTGCATTTCATGCGAGGCGTTTTCAACAAACTGTTTCTGCCTTTGGAAAGCATCGTTTACATTACTGGTAAGCCTGGTAAGTGTAGCGTTCAGTTCATTAAATTCTGCAATGCCTGTGTCGGCGGGCAAAGACAGCGATTGCTGGGTGGTGATATCGTACTCATTGGCCTTTTGCATGGAGGAGAAGAAGGGGCGCCAGAGCGAGCCCGCGTTTTTGCGGTTCAGTATTACAATGGCCACCAACAACAATATCAGAATTCCTATCTCGGTAAGAAATACTTTTATAATAAGGTGGGTTATTTCGGTAGAAGAAACAAAAGTGGTGACCAGGTACCGGCTGTTTTGCCATTCATAGCTGCGTGTGAGCAACTGGAAGGGCAAGGATTTTTTTATGGCCGGGTAATAGATAACCGTGTCTTTTAGCTCATCCGTTTTATCATCTGCCCTGTCCCCTGCTTTACTGATCTGGTATTCGCCCCTGATGCTTTTTTCTATATCTCCATTCTTTTGAACAAAGGCATTCCAGGTATTGTCTTGCTTTAACAGCAATTGTTTTAGCTGCATGTGGTGGGCCTGCATGCGCATCAGCACATAGAAAAGCAGACAGCAGGCCAACAGTACAACGGGCAGCCATATTAGCAATACGCGGGTATTTTTTTGCAGCAGGGTTTCGTTCATAATGCTAATTTATAACCCAGCCCGTAAACGGTTTGCACCAAATCGTCGCATCCTTTTTCCTTTAGCTTTCTTTTCAGGTTTTTTATTTGCGAATACACAAAATCGAAAGAAGGCATATTGTCGGCCTGTTCTCCGTAGATATGTTCGGCAATGGCCTGTTTGCTTACCACCCGGTTGCTGTTGTTTAAGAGATAGACCAGCAGGTCGTATTCGTTTTTGGTAAGGGATACCGGCTGTTTTGAACAGTGTACGGTGCGCGATGAAAGATCCAGGCGCAGGTTGCCCGCTTCCAATATATCCACCCCATCGGTATATTTCCGGCGGATAAGTGCTTTTATACGGGCATTGAGTTCTGACAAATGGAAGGGCTTGGTAAGGTAATCGTCGGCCCCGATATCCAGGCCTTTTATCTTATCATCCAGCGAATCCCTGGCAGAGATAATCACCACGCCTTCTTTCTTTTTGTATTGCCGCAGGTAATGCAGCAATTGAAGGCCATTGCCATCGGGCAGGTTGATGTCGAGAATGATGCAATCGTAGTCAAACGCATCGATCTTACTGATGGCGCTATGGTAGGTAGATGCGCCTTCGCAAAGAAAATCTTCCTGTGTAAAATACTCAAGGATGCTTTGCAAAAGACTGGGTTCATCTTCCACCACCAGTAATTTCATGCTTCAATTTTGGACTAAGCTAACAAGTAATTTTGGAGAGATTTGGGAATATTATCACCTGGGCGTCCTCGGCTTCCTTTCTTTCCGGCCTATTCAAACGAATCAATCATCCCAACCGAATAATTTTCTTATACTTAATTAAAGAGGGGAAAATAGCCAGGCAAATTCCTTAAAAAAATCAGTAAGGGTTCCAGCAAAAGCCGGAACCCTGTTTTTCCAGGCGGTTAAACACGGTTTAACATAATTTCGTTGTTTTAAAACACAGTTCTATGGAATCTGAATGTTGATAAATCAACTGCCATATAGATGAATGTCCCCGCATTAAAACCAATGTAACATTGGTTTTACAAAGTCACCTTTACCACCTGACCTAATGGAGGTCCAAATCCCCAGCTTGATACATACAAATTTCCATCGGGTCCCATTGCCATTGCAGTTGGAAAATCTAAGCCCGATATTACATCTTCAACAGTTCCATTGGCATTAATTTTTCTTATTCTACCCGCTCCAGGAGTTGGGAAAGGGTGATTCGCGGTCATTTCCAGCACATAGATATTTGAGTTTTTGTCCGGAACAAGTCCTACGATTGCACTAAACCCAGTGGCTATTTTTTTTATGATACCACCCGGCGTAATTTTAAAAACGCTGGAGATACCGGTAATAGGAAACACACCCAAATCGCCTACAAAGAAATTGCCTTTATAGGCCACTGCTGTTGGAACAATATGTCCTTCACTTGCAGAAATATCAACCACTTCCTGGATGCTGCCATCCAAACCAACTTTTACAAAATTGCCGTGATTGGGCTCCAAAGCATAAAAATTATTTTCTGCAATCGCCATACTATACCAATTGCCTTCGGGTGTATAGTCATCAGGCTCATTGTGAGCACCTGGATGTGCTACTGACCACGAGCCCAAATCAGCGATCATGGTATGACTTCCATCTGAATTAATCCGGTATATGCCATTAGTTGAAGATGGAACGCCATGGCCACAACCTGCTCCTGCCTGAAGTACATACAGTGTATTACCGATGAAGCCCACATCTGCAGGTCCGAAAAAGTCTGCTTTAGTTCCATCTGCATTGGTTCCAACGCTTGTAGGCAGATTATCAACAACAGTTACCCGGTTGCCTGATGATGGATTAATTCTGGATATGCGTCCCCCGGTAGGACATCCAAAATAAGGCGAGAAAACATTCGGCTGCAGGGCAACGCAACTTCTTGTGCTGCACCATGCAGTAGGCCCTGTACCTGCTTCTGCAACATATAAATTGCCATCTGGTCCAAATGTTAACCCTCTTGGATAATTGAGACCTTTTGTAATAACCGACATAGTAGCCGGCGTTGTGTTAATAGCTTTGTTAAGCGTGCTGTTGCCAGCAATTGACGCGTTGTTGCTTTCCATAGACTGCATATTCTTTTTACAGGAAGCGAATCCAATAATGAAACACAACAGGATACATTTAAGGTGATTGCGTTTGAAGATTTGTTGCATAATTTCTTTTTTATTGGTTAATAAAAAATAGGGACAAACGGATTCAAATTACCGTCAGTATTACAGTAGATATTGGTCATTTAAATAGATAAACCGTGGCTGGTAATTATATTATTACCAAAATTTATGTACTGCAGGGATGTGGCGAAGAGGAAAATAAAGAAAGACTCGTGTGAAAAATTTCAAAAGATTTTGGAGTATAAAAACGCAAAAGAGAGATAGTCGCCTAAAGATAGTTACAATATTTTGGAATGCAGGAATATTTAATAATTTAGGGCGGTTGGTGGAAGCGCCGATTAAATTGCCCCCCTGAGGCCAGGGCAAACTGACCACCTGTTTTGCTGGCGAAGATTTGTATGTTCAGGAAGCGAATAAACTGATGAAATCTTTTATTTTGGCCCATTCCTTTCAATTTATAAAATAGTATTTTTTTTAAGAACATCCAGAATGCTGACATTGGCTTATCCTGATGAAAAACCCCTTTCGCCGGCATTAACGAAGCCAGCCAAAAGAAGTTGCACAGGAAAATGTTTTTCCGGAAGCGAGAAATTTCAAATGAGGAAAACATACATTATTGATGATTTAGACTTTGATCTAAGTTGTATTTGCGCTACTTGAATTCGGTAGCGTATTTTTTATTAATGCTTTGACAAATAGCATATATGTAAATATTGCTTTATTCAAAAAGTAGCGTATTTTAGTTCAAATACATATGTTGTGCGTAATTAACATATAAATCAAGTCTGTTTATGAAAGAAGAACCTATTCTTATTACTGCTGCTACAGGACTTTTAATTGGTTGTATATTAGGTATGATTGGATCCGTAGTGCCTTCCGATATAGCTCGTAATGTTCTTTGGGCTATTGATAGCTGCGGTCTTATTTTGGCTGCCGCATTACTTACGCTATATTCCTTTAAAAAAGGTTATGATATAGTTGGCGCTGGTTTTTTTATATTTGCCATAGCTGAAAGTATTATTTTTTTCAGTTGCGCTGGAAATTTAAACGAAAGTATCCCTGCGTTTGGAACGGGAACGTGCTTGTGGGCTTTATCTATTGGCGTTGTCAGTTCTCAAAGATTATTTCCCGTGTTTGTACGTTGCACCGGAATTATCTCGGCATTGCTATTCGCTATTGTTGCTTTCCTCATTTTTACAGGTCATCCTGCTACCGCGTTGACAAAACCATTGCCATTCTTCGCTTATCCGTTTTATGCTGCAACTCTTGCTGGGTGGGCATGGACACTACTATATAGAAAAAACACATTTTTATCAGCTTCAAATAAGTGAAACTACGCACAACAAAAGGTTTTATGCTATTGGGGCTTGACCAACTAACATCAGCTAAAAGCAAAGCCAATCTTCAGTTTCGGCTTGACTGTAAATCAAATAATAGCTGGAATAGACACAAACTAACATTAATGTGTAAACGCTTTTATATGAATCACAAAAAAAATAAGGATTACTAACGGTAATCCCTATGCTCGTGACCCGGATTGGATTCAAACCAATGACCTACTGCTTAGAAGGCAGTTGCTCTATTCAACTGAGCTACCGGGCCTTGTTATCTATTAAATCGGCGGCGAAGATACGGGCTGTAGCTTTTTAAACCAAACAAAAATGAATCATTTAAAGCCCCTTATAGTAAGCTTTTCCACTGATTTTGAGTTGATTAAACTTTTTTGCCCCGTTTCATCCCCACAGGCCTGATCCTGAAATAAACCTATACTTGGTGTCCTGCAGGGAGACGCAGGCTCATGAGTACCGGCCTTTATAACTCCATTATGGTTCCGGTAAAAAAGATGATCCCGGTATTTGACAGTGATTGTCCAATACCGGGATCAATAAGCTGATAGCTACTCACTACAATACACACTAGTTTACTATCAATTCTATCACTGGCACCATATATTTTGGTTGTTGTTTTGGAAGCTGTAGTGTAAGGTCCGAAGGGGCTTCCCGGGACTGTTCAAATTTCAATTCCGAGTTATCGTTCAAAAGCTGCGCATAGCGTATTTTGCCCGCATAGCCGGGCAACACCAGCTTGCCGTCGGTGGGATAATCGAACAGGTGTACATACAATCTTTTTGTGTTTTTATTGTAGGTAAGTCTCGTATTCTCCGGTGTCTTGAATTCATCGGGGGCGTAAGAACAGTTGTAGATGGCCTTGTTGTTGGCATGCATCCAATAAGCAAGGCTGTCCAGCGCATTCTTTGCACGGTAATCAAATTCACCCCTTGCCGTTGGTCCAACGTTCAGGATCAGGTTACCACCATTGGAGGCGGAGGTAATCAGGAGATCGAGCAGTTGCCGGTGAGTCTTCCAGGTGTTCTCATCCCGGTAATACCCCCAGGAGCCCGAAAATGTTTGACAGGTTTCCCAGGTCTTGCCCTTGTATTTAGCCAGTTCCGCCGGCGACACCTGTTCGGGCGTCACAAAATCACCACCATCTTCATAATCGTCAAGTCCAAGACGGTTGTTCACAATAATGCCCGGCTGCAGGTGTTTTACCAGCTTAATTAATTCAACCGCGCCCCAATCGGCTGCATGCTTACCCCGTTTGGCATCAGTGCCCCAGGTCCAGTCGAGCCACAGGATGTCTATCTTCCCATAGTTTGTCAATAGCTCGGTGATCTGGTTGCGAAGATATTGCCTGTATTTACGCATGTCCCGGCCTTTGTTCAGCCGGTCGTAATTCGACTGGCTAGTATCTGTTTGTACCAGGGGATGAACATCATCCATTGTATAGTCCGGATGATGCCAGTCAAGCAATGAATAATAAAAGCCTACTTTCAGTCCCTGCGCCCGGAAAGCATTTACGTATTCCCTTACCAGGTCGCGGTGAGCGGGTGTATTGGTTGCTTTATAATCCGTGTATTTCGAATCGAAATTGCAAAATCCATCATGATGTTTGGTCGTGAGCACCGCGTATTTCATGCCCGCTGCTTTGGCTTGTTTTGCCCAGGCGGCCGGATCGAACTGATCGGGGTTAAAATGGTCAAAGTATTGCTGGTATTCCTCATTGGTCATATGCTCATTATGCTTTACCCACTCATGCCTCGCTGCCATGGAATAGATGCCCCAGTGAATAAACATCCCAAACCTGTCGTTCGTCCACCATGCCATGCGTTGCTCTTTGGCGGCGGCGGATTCGGAAAATATCTTTTTTGTCTGGGCATGCAATAGCGGGGCAGATAATAATGATGCAATCAGTAATGTGAATGTTTTATTCATGTAATTGAGTTTTAAGCAATCGGTTTAAATATTCGCTGACTTAAATATCCGGCACATTATTTAATTGGTATACTTCAGAATTATCATTTTTTTCTTCAATTTTACCTTCATTTGATTGCTATATGAGAATAATAAAAACCGATATCACATCCCTGCACAACAGCAGGCTGTCCATTATTGAAAAAGATGAGGATTGCTTTAATCCCGCATTTCATTTCCATCCCGAAATGGAGCTGGTTCTGATAAAGGAAGGGTATGGCCGGCGGATCATTGGCAACAAGATCGACGCTTTTGAAAAAGGAGATATGGCTTTCATCGGCTCCAACCTGCCCCATATCTGGCTCAACGACGACATGAGCGTCAACCGTAAAGCCCGTTCAGTAGTAGTGCATTTCCGCAAGGAGATTTTTGGCCAGGAGTTCTATGATTTGAAAGAAACGAGGGAGCTGACCGCTTTTTTCCGGATGGCTTCCAGAGGAATACAGGTCTCCGGAGCTACCCGGGATAAGATCAGCAGAAAACTTGATATTTTAGTTACACTGCGTGGATTCCGCCGGATTCTGCTGCTGTTGGAAATTTTACATACCCTGGCAACCTGCCCCGATATTCATTGCATCGCTGGCGACGCCTACAACCCGGATGAGAAGGAAGAGACAGGCGACAGACTGAGTGAGGTATATAAGTATGTACAAAACAATTTCAGCAATGATATTTCTTTAAGTGATATTGCACGTATTGCAAACCTTACACCGCAGAGTTTTTGCAGGTTCTTTAAGAAAAGAGCCAATAAGCATTTTTTCGAGTACCTGAACGAGGTGAGAATCTCCAAAGCCTGTGAGATGTTGATCGGTCCCCGCGCGCCCGTTTCCGAAATAGCCTATTACTGCGGATATAACACTGTCTCCAATTTCAATAAATTATTCAAGGAAGCTACCGGCCTGACCCCCGGGCAGTTCAGGGATAGAAGCGCTCAATTGATTTAATGCGTCGTTGTTTTATTCTCTTTTGCAAATTCCCTGTGCCCTTTGCGGCTTTATGGATTTACCAGGATTACTCCAGTTCCGGCCCGCTCAAAAAGCTTTTTGTCAAGCATTGCCACCCTTTGCTGTAATAAGTTTTTGCTGGTCTATCCCGCCCCTAATTTTACATAAATTAAAGATCATGAACCTTTATAGACCAATCTTCACGGCTTTGTTATTGCTTTTGCTGGGCGGCCGTTCCTGTGCACAAATCTCCCGTTCGCAGACATTTGTTGCCAGCACCCCCTGCAGCCAGGGCACCCGGCCATTGCCCGGTATGGCCGTCAGCGATTCCTGTGAATTGATGAAATGGAAGCTGACCCTTTCGCCGGATCGTTTTATCCTGCATTGTAACTATGGTATGGCAAAGCAGGGGACAAAGGGGTTTGTTGATGGCGGCAAAACGATTGACCTTGAAGGGCATTGGGTTATTACAAAAGGAATAGCCACTGATTCCAATGCCACTGTTTACCGGCTAACCGATAGCAAATCAAACAAAATGATTTTATTGCTGAAGCTGGGTGAGGATCTGCTACAGTTGCTGGACAGTGATTACCACCTGATGACGGGAACCGCTGCCTGGAGTTATACGCTGAACAGGACAGCACATGAGTAAATGATAAAAGAAAACACGATGAAAAATTTCCAGCGCAACTTTTCCGGGATAATAAGCATAGCATTTTTTTGCAGCCTTACTGTTTTTCATGCTGCCGCTCAAACAGCCGCTGCTGATAATAAAGTGGCGCAGACGATTACCTACCGGCCCATTCCCAAAAGCCCTGATCTACTGGGTGTTTTCCAGGGAAGACCACCCTGCCCACTGGCCGAACAATGGCAACTACCGGTAGATAAGGATTGCGAAAAAGTAAAAACGGAACTGCAATTGTACCACGACCCAGTAAGCAAGCAACCAACCACGTACACC
>Ga0163162_10003231_pt1 | contig 15600 bp, 12 predicted proteins | sample S55metaG_FD_115310 | JGI IMG/M metagenome (GOLD analysis project Ga0163162, IMG submission 115310) | Switchgrass rhizosphere microbial communities from Kellogg Biological Station, Michigan, USA - S5-5 metaG | ecosystem: Host-associated > Plants > Roots > Rhizosphere > Soil | place: USA...
CATCGTGCAGTAAAACTAATCCCTCCACCGACGGAGATCCCGGCATTGAAAGAAAATTTCGTTTTCAACTTTATACCAACGAAGATTTTTCCAATGAAACTTCAGTCATTAAGTTTTCAATATTTATCCGCAATGCGCATACAACTCTTTTTGATTCGTCCTTAGCCCCGATGCAAATAAAGGACATTCCTGATGTGGCCCATAAAATTGTAATTGAGAAAACGGTGTCAGGAAATGGTAATACAGATCTTTCAGCGGGCTTTCATTATGAAATTGAAAATGTCGGCCATTCGGGGTATATCGATACGAGCAAAGCAGGAAATGCATTTAAGGTGATTGATTACGCATTTCAGTAACACTCCCAAACATATTTACGTAAAGCCATGAAAGAGTTAGAGACTTGTGTAGCCTCATTGGGCATTGGTTTGTCACTCGGATTAATAGGTGCCGGCGGATCAATATTAACGATCCCGGTGTTTGTCTATATTTTAAAAAAGGACCCGGTTTCTTCAAGCGTCTACTCGATGTTTGTAGTTGGGATATCGAGTATGGCGGGGAGTATTCAGTCAATTTTCAATAAACTGGTTGATTTCAAGGCCGTGGTGTCTTTCGGGATCCCGTCGGTAATAGGAGTATTTATCGCTAGAAAAACTATATTTCCTCTCATACCCGATGAATTGTTTTCGATCGGTTCATTTACCTTATCAAAGAGTATGTTGTTTATGCTCTGCCTGTCGTCGCTAATGTTTCTTGCCGCCCGGAGAATGTTAAAACCAACAATAAAGGCTCACCCGTTGGGGCATGAGGATAGGCCAGTGACAATATCACTTTTACTGAGAGGCCTGGTCGTTGGAATGGTTACGGGACTACTTGGTATTGGCGGAGGGTTTTTAATTGTACCAGCATTATACGTGCTCGTCAATTTGCCTGTAAAAAAAGCCATCGGCACTGCACTCCTCATTATCACGATCAATTCATTATTCAGTTTTTTAAATAGTTATGAGTCTACAGAAATTGAATGGCTCCTGCTTATTAAATTTTCCATGGGTGCCGTTTTGGGTATTATCATCGGTACGAAACTCTCTAAAAAAATACCGGGGGACTACTTAAAGAAAGCATTCGGGTGGATTATACTGGGCATGTCATTTTACATAGTATACAAGGAATTCGCGCTTTAACGACAGAAACATCAATGATTCCCGAAACAAACTTTCTGTGAAAATCTGTGGTTTCTGTGAGAACCAAATATTGTCTCGCTGATCTCACAGATGTGCACAGATTTGACACTGGAGAAAAAGTTTGAGATGCATCCTTCGTCGGCATGACAATCGCAACGGAATAAATAGTTGAATAGCGATAAGGACATATAAGAAATGGCTTCGTTGCCGTTTGGACAAGCAACTACTGCAGTCGCAGTGAGTGACACAACCGGTGTTTAATAGAATTACAAAAGCCGGCTCATAAATAAAAAAGTTCCTCAAAAGGAACTTTTATCTATTAACCATCATCTATTATCTAGCTATTGCTGCATTCCCTGCATAGCACCTTGTGAACCTTCAGACTCACCTTTCATGTTTTTCCTTTTAAACAGCGACATATCCATTTGTCCAAAACGAAACGAGAAAGTTAGTCGCATCTGGGGCACATCATTCAACCGACGATTGGTTTGAATATAATAAGTGCTTTCAGAGTATTGTTCATATCTTCTTGTTCTGAAAATGTCGTTGACGCTAAATGTAGCTGAAGCGGTATTATTTTTTAAGAAGCTTTTCTGAAGAGCTGCATCCACACCCCAGTTAGCCTTGATGTATCCCTGCGCTGCAGTTTGCGCACCCATAGGAGGTCCACTCATAAAACCGCCACCCTGGTTGATGGGTAGATTAGTTTTGGACTGATAGGTGCCTGATAATTGTATCTTGAAATTTTTCGGCAGTTTAAAATTGTTATTGATCTTGGCGAACCAACTCCACATGGCATCCTGCGAATTTTCTGTGACATTCTCCGTATTGATCTTTGAATTGTAGATGTTGAAATTTGCATTCATGTCCCACCATTTTTTGATCGTGTTCTGCGTTGTTAGTTCCGCACCTGTTGTACGACCAGAGTTGGCGTTTATGTAAGTGCTGACAGGATGTTTTACATTTCCAACCGTCACCGTATCCAAAAACCGAGTGATCAGGTCAGTAGTATATTTATAATACACTGAGGCCAGGAGCGTATTGTTGCCTTTGAATGTTTTGGAGTAAGATGCTTCCAGCGAATTTGTAAACTCCGGTTTCAACCCTGCATTGCCACGCGTCCAGTTTAATTGGTCAGTAGAATCAATAAAAGGAATCACCTGCATAAAGAATGGCCGATTGACGCGACGTGTATAACTCAGTTGGAGCTCCTGTTTATCTTTCAATTTCTGGCTAAGAAATATCGAAGGAAACAAACTGATCGGGTAGGTATTGCTGAACTTCTCTTTGCTATCGGTCAATTCTCCCTCGTAATCAGAACTTTCAGCCCGTAAACCGATCTTGTATCCAAAGTCTTTAATGCTGTTGGAGTAAGAGGCATACGCCGCGTATACATTGTCTTTGTTTTCATAGTTGGCAGTTGAAAAAGGGATCAAAACGAATTGGTCGGTCGCGGGGTCATAATAATAGTTGCCCTGGTGATTACTCAGTGTCCGGAGTTGTGCTCTCAACCCGGCCTCCAGCTTAGCAGCACCTTTGAAAGGAGTTACATAATCTGTTTGAATGGTTACAAATTTATTAGTTCCATTACCAATGACCTGCTGTTGTATATTTCCTGTTTTTTGGCCTCCGCCGGCAGCATAAATATCTGTGTTGTACAACGCATCGTTATTGTTCTTTCCGGAAAACACATTCGCATCGGCTGTTAATTCTTCTCCCTTTTTTGGAAAAAGGTATTTAAATCCACCCGTGAAACCGTAAGCATTGAACTCACGGTGCGTTTTGGTGTTTCTTTCGCTGTAGCTTACATAGGGTCCACCCTCATAAGCACTGTCGGTTTGCAGAAAGTCATGAGGATTAAATGCGCCGTGCACTTTGACAACGCCAACAGAAAAGGTGGTGCGGTTTGTTGCAAAATAATCAAGACCCATCCTGCCAAAAAGAAAACCTCCATTCATACGGGAGTTGCCCTCCTGGCTTACCAATAAATTAGGAGTCGTGAGTAAGCTCCTGATATCTGTTGCGCTGGTGGTGCGATTCTTCATTTGATTACCGAAGGCGCTTACCGAAAAATTTATTTTATTTTGACGCAGATTGAAGCTGCCCCCTCCATTCAAACCCCCGCGTTTATCAACACCGGCCATTACATTTCCATTGTACCCGCTCTTTTTATTTTTCTTCAGAATGATATTTAATATCCCTGCATTTCCTCCGGACGCATCATATTTCGCGGAAGGGTTGGTGATCACCTCAACACTTTCGATAGCATCGGCGGGTATCTGGTCAAGCGTGAGAGTAGTTGGCCGACCGTCAATATATATCTGGGGAGTTGCATTGCGTAGTGTGACGTTACCGTCAATATCTACATTTACTGAAGGAACGTTTTTCATCACGTCAAGGGCGGTTCCACCGGCAGTGACGATATTCTGGTCAACATTGAAAACTTTTTTGTCAATGTCCATTCTTAATTTGGAGTTGGTTGATGTAACAGTTACATTGCTCAATTCCTGCAGATCGGCTTTCATGGTTATCTTGCCGAGGTCTTTTTCAAAGGCGGAGGCCATGGCAGAAAGATCAGGCATCTGGTTACTGTTTGGCTTAGCTGCGTTGGGGTCCATTTTCGGCTGAATAGTGACCGCTTGTTCAATGGCTTTATGACCCATGGCCGAGATCTTTAATTTTAGTGGGCGGAAGATGGGAAGCTCTTCAAAATTGAAATCTCCATTCGACTGTGTGACCATGCCCTTCAATAAAACTTCTTTATTTTTTTTCAGTGTAGAATCGTATTTGTTTTGAAGCAGCATCACCGAAGCATCACCAATGGATCTTCCGGTGCTATCCACAAGCTTGCCATAAATACGTCCAAGATTAGGCATTCCTTTCCCTCCTGCCATACCGGGCATTTGTGCAAACAGGAAAGAGAAACAAAAGACCAGGATCGCAGACAATAAAAACTTTTTCATAAACGATTGTTAGAATAATGACTATTAGAATCGGGAGCAAAACTATGCTGCGGCAAAATAGAAATAAGGGCAAATGAGACGAGCACCTGAAATGTTGCGACGAAGGCTTCGTCTTCCGGGGAGGAGGCTTAACCTGCTTTATTGATCAGCATATTTACGGCGTCTTTGTAGTTGTCACCGACGGGAATTTCTTCGGGACCAATAAATATACTATTCTTACGAACGGATGTTATTGCCGAGACAGAAACTATAAAAGATTTGTGTACACGAATAAATTTTGAGGAAGGCAGCTCTTCTTCAATGGACTTCATACTCATGCGCGTAATCACTGGTTTTGAATTGCTTTTGAGGTGCACCCTGATATAATCTTTAAGCCCTTCTATCCACAGGATATCTGCAAATTCTATCTTGAGCAAACTGTATTCTACGTTTACAAAAAGGAATTCCGGCTCGACAGAAGAAGGGCCTTCTGCCTTTTTTGATCTCAGGTTGTGTAACTCCCAGGCCTTGTTACACGCTTTAATAAATCTATCCAGTGGCACCGGTTTTACGAGGTAATCGATCACATCGAGGTTAAAGCCCTCGAGCGCAAATTTTTCATACGCGGTGATCAGGATGATCATGGGCCTTTGAGTAAGACTTTGAATGAACTGGAGGCCGGTTAATCCTGGCATTTGTATGTCGAGAAAAATGAGGTCCACTGTGTGCTCTTGTAAAAATTTGAGTGCTTCGAAAGCATTGCTGCATTTACCTTCCAGTTCCAGGTAAGGAACCTGGCCGATATTATCTTCCAGGAGTTCGAGAGCGAGAGGTTCATCATCAATGGCAAGGCAGCGCAACATCAGTCTAAAGTAATTTGGAGTGAGGCAATAAACCAACCGTCTTTTTTTTCAATATTCAACGAATGGCGATTTTTGTATAATAAGTCCAGGCGTCTTTTTACATTAGTTAACCCGATACCCGAAGTTTTATCCTTGGTTTCCGTTGAGCTTTCGTCATACCGGTTCTTGACGGCAAATCTCAATTCATTGTTTTCTGCCGCTAATTCTATATTGATCTCCGCCGTATTATATAAAACCAGGTTTGATCCCGGAACTTTAGTGACGTAGGCTGCGCCATGTTTAAAGGCGTTTTCTACAAATGGGATCAGCAACATAGGCTCTATTTCGTAGCCTCTGTCGATTTTTTCCATGCACGATTTTATACTGACATTGTCGCCAAAACGTTGCTTCTGCAGATCGATATAGCTTTGTAAGTATTCAACTTCTTTTTGCAGCGGTACTTTCTCTTCTGTTTCGTACAACATATAGCGCAGCAAGGCTGACAATTTGATAAGAGAGGGCTCCAGCAATTCTGATCTCTTCCTTGCAAGGGCCACCATGTTGTTCATGATGTTGAACATAAAATGGGGGCTTACCTGCGATCGCAAGAAAGATAATTCGGTCTTTAAATTCTCAGTTTCTTTTTCACGGGATCTCCTTTCGTTATAAATCCTGTCTTTTATCAGGCAATAGGCCGTACTGGCGGCGAGGAAGAAAAGGAAGAAAAAAAAGTTGAACAAAACATGTCCGGGTAAATTGAAATCCGGTGATTTGAATACCTGGAAAAAAATAAGCCATCCAAGAACTAATATCGCCAGGAAACATCCAACAATGGCCACAGCATATTGCTTGTACTTCCTGTGGTATATCCATTTGGGGACGAGCACGGCAGCATTCAAGTAAAAAAAGCCAATGTATATAAGGTCATTTATAATATAGCGCAACAGGGCTACCGCGGACTGCGACTCATGGGCGCGTGCCTGGTTGTTGTTTGTATAGGGGCGCAATAAAAAGGGCAGAGAAAAAAGAAACACCCACACTGATATATGCAGCATGATCGCTACCCATTTTTTTTGATACCAGGCCAAACTCATTGGGGCAAGTTAGTCACTAAAACAGTTTATAACATATAATTTGATAAATGCTGCGACGAAAGTGCAATATGTGTCTACAAACCAATTCGGGTAAGTGTTGAAACGTGCACGCCGGCCAATGTTGTTTTATAATTAACTTCGATGCATGTCAATGATCCGGACAGCCACTCCCGACGATTCTGAATCTATCTTAAAAATTTATGCGCCGTATATTGTAAAAACTTCTTACACATTCGAAACAGAAGTGCCAACCGTTGATTCGTTCAAGGAAAGGATCTCGTCTTATTTAAAAAACTGGCCTTGGCTCGTTTGTGAACTTGACGGCGTGATCGCAGGATATGCGTATGGAACAAGACATCGTGAAAGAGTGGCGTATCAATGGAGTATTGAAAGCTCAGTATATGTGCATGATGATTATCAACGAATGGGCGTGGCACGGGCGTTATATACGGCGCTGATCAATATTTTGAAACTGCAGGGATTCCGGAATTTGTACGCCGTGATCAATTTGCCTAACGACAAAAGCGTATCTTTTCATGAGAAATTGGGTTTTGAGTATTTTGCTACTTATAAAAATGTTGGATATAAATTAGGGAGATGGAAAAATGTTGGCTGGTGGCAGTTGCAATTAAATGAATACTCGCTGGAGCCAGAGCCGCCAATGGATTTTTCTACGTTAGACATGACTACGATCCGGGAGATCTGTAAAGAAAGTGAGACGCTGTTAAAAAAATAAAAACTGATAAAGGAATTCCTATGACACCTTCAACACGCAGACAATTTTTAAAGACATCGGCCAGTTTTCTTGTTACGGCTGCTATCGCAAACTCCTTTGATTTCAAAAAAGATAAGTTACGCTTATCTTTTTCTACTCTGGGTTGCCCTGATTGGACTTTTGAAAAGATTGTAGACTTTGCCGTTCAAAACGGTTATAGTGGTCTTGAGATAAGAGGTATACAGCGCCAAATGGACCTAGCCAAATGCAAGGAATTCAACAGTGCCGAAAATATCTCTGCTACGTTAAGACTCATGAAGGATAAAGGCTTAAGATTTGTTGACCTTGGTTCATCGGCGGAAATGCACCATAGTGACCCGGCCGAACGCCAGAAACAATTGGATGAAGCCAGGCGATTCATTCAGTTAGCTGAACAACTGAACTGCCCGTACGTAAGAGTGTTTCCAAATAAACTATCCAAAGAGGACCGCAGTGCAAGTATTGATACTATTATAAAAGGATTAAAAGAAGCGGGCAATTATGCAAACGGAACTTCGGTGATGGTGTTAATGGAGACCCATGGCGACGCCGTTGAAAGTGCCGTGCTGAAACAGATCATGGATGCTGTCAATCATCCTAAGGTTGGACTTGTTTGGGATGTCAGCAATATGTGGACGGTGACGAAGGAACCCCCCGCCCAAGTTTATTCCTTACTAAAAAACTATATTCACCATACTCATGTAAAAGATGCAAAGCTTGCAGACAATGGCCCTCAATATAAACTCATGGGAAAAGGTGAGGTACCTATTTTTGAAGCCATTGATATTTTACATAAAGACGGTTACAAAGGTTATTATAGTTTTGAATGGGAAAAATTATGGCATCCGGAGATTGACGAACCGGAGATAGCATTGGCAGATTATCCGAAAGCAATGAAGCAGCATTTCAACAGGTGAGAACCCGAATTTCTCTTTCCAAAAAACCAATTGCCTCCATTCTGTAAAATGTACAATGTGATATTGCGGGATTCCAGGATCTATTATTTTTTAATTCCCCTGTTATTTATCCTTATCTATTTCCAGGTTTTTTTCACCGACTATGCTTACCTCGATGAGATTCATCAGCTTTGGCACAATGATGATAATTCAAATTTCCTTATGTTTCATACGCAAGGCAGATGGCTAACGGGTCTTTTATTTGAGAATTTTTTTTCGTCTATTTCAAAGATCGAACAACTTAAATATTTTAGGGTCTTTTCGCTAACGGGATGGGTACTGACTACATTTACCTGGGGATATTTCTCCAGGAAATGGTTTCAATCTTTGGATATTAGACAAGAACTCTGGTGGCTGTCTGTTTTTTACTTTGTATGCGGAATATCGGTTTGCATATACATTGGCTGGGCCTCGTGCATGGAAGTTTTCATAGCAGTTGCTTTTGGTCTCTTAAGCTCGAATGTACTTTTTATCAATTTGCTGAAACAAGAGAACAAGATCCGGCTGCGTGGTAAGATGATCGTTGGCTCGCTTTTTTTCGGTATTTGTTCATTATTTATTTATCAACCCTCCTTTGGTATATTCTTAATTCCTTTCTTTTTGCGTTACGTTGTGAGAAGAAAAGCGAAACCTGATCGGATCTTTATAACCGGGTTGATCTTTTATTTTGCCATTTACATTATTTACTACTTCTGCTTTAAATACTCTCTGAAAGGTTATCATATTGAAGCGAGTAACCGTACCGCATTACATTTTGATATTATCAAAAAGATCTCGTTTTTCTTTTCCGGTCCTTTTCCCCAGGGTTTTAGTATCAATTTACTTTTTTATGCGGGGAGCATTTTCTCGCAGGCGTTCTATGTGCTCATTTTTCTGACATGGCTCGTCATTACTTTCAGAAGGAATAGCCCAAAAGAGTTACCCGGGAAGATCTTTTTTGTTGTCATGATCTTATTTCTGTTAGCGATTGTTTATTTGCCCTCCATGATCGCCGCCGAAAATTTTCCATCTTACCGGACTTTGTTTGTATTTAATCTCGCCGTTTTTTTGATGGTAGCGGAGAGTTTATTCTCACTCGCTAAGAGAGAAAAGGCAAGAAGAGTGCTCTTAGGGATCACTATTGCCTGGATATTAGTAACTGGTTTCTACACTTTCAATTTTCAATACATTAACCCGTTAAAAAAAGAGTATTTCGTTTTAAGAAATTTTTTCCGCGAAAACTATAAGCGATCGGTTACCCAGGTCTACTTTATCAGGGCTGATAAATTTTTATTTTCTCCACAATTTCATACAAAAGTTTACAGGGATGAACTGGGAGCGCCTTCCACCTACAGGGATTGGGTACCGGAACCAATTGTTAAGCAATTGATCTTCGAGCTGACCGGCGAAAGGACCATTGCAGAAAAAACAATCATTAAGCAATTTGAAAACAGGATTGTTTTTGACGGATCAGCAATGCCGGCCCCCGATACAAACAGCCTTGTTGTTGATATGAATTCACTTTTTGCGCAATGAGTGGAGAGTACTCATTACTCATTATTCATTACAATTGTTCCTATAATAGTTTTTTAAAAAAAGGAACGAGTTCTTTAGCCAGTATTGCATGATCTTCTATATTGGGATGACCTGTACATCCCCTTGCCTGCATGGGTCTAAAGAAATACAAAGCAACTTTTTTATCAGAAGGATATAGAGCATCAATATTTTCTTTTACCGCGGTAAGGCAATTCTGTAACGTGATCCTCTTTTCGCCGTTGATCATCGGGCTGCTCAGTAAAACAATGGTCGCATCATTGTATTTTGATCTTACCAGTTGAACAAACTTTATGTAGTTATTTACAAATACAGTGCTGTCAAAGGGTGATCGTTCATGCTTCCCGTCACCGTTACTAAGATCATTTGTGCCCAGTGCAATACTTACGATAGCAGGTTTGTATGTCTTGAAATCCCAAAGGCGCTTGCTGTCAACCTGGAAGTCTGTTTTTTCATATACCTGTGGCATGGAAGGTCCATCCATATTCCAGGTGCGATAGATGCCGATGCCACTCACGCTGCTCAACATAAAATTAACGGATAGTGCTCTTGCCACTCTAGGCCCATAAGCATAGTAGGCATTATGCTGGTCATGATAATCACCCGTGCCACAAGGTATTTCCGAAGGATCAGCCGCTGCACCACAGGTTATGCTGTTGCCGATGAATTCGATCAATGGGGCTTCGGGCCTTTTGAGGGGCTTTACATTTTGACCTGTGATCTTTTCAATAAAGACCGGGCCTGTGTGTGCCTCGGTAGCTTTATAGATCCAAACTGAATGGGTCCCTTCCTGGCCTGCAGTTATAACCAGTGGGGTCCTGTCACTCCCAACGATCTTTATTCGCTTTTGATAAACACCATCCAATTCATATTGGAGGTAATTGTGTGCGGTGGTGTCAGTGAGATACGCAAATACTTTGCATTCTTTCCCTGAAAAACTGAACCCAAAATTTATGGCTGAACTGATGAGTTCAAGATCCTTTTTTTCATTCCATGCGTATCTTCCAAATGGAAATAACGATGAAGCTTGCAAGACGTTCCTGCTTACCGCTTCTTTCCTTTGAAAAGAGCAATCGCAACAAAGTAGAAAAAGGATAAAAGCAGAATGAAGAAGTTTGTGTTTCATCCTGCAATATTAGGGTTCAAAAAAACAATATGATACTCACCAATTTTCCAATCCTAATAGTTTTTTACCAAGATCGCTCAGCACAGCAGCCGCATACTTCGTTTGTTCCCATTTGCGTGGATCGCCGGGAAATGCATACCCTTCCGGTGCGATCCTGTCTTTCCAGGAAGCGATCCTCCATTGGCGCAACGGTTCGTTATCTTCTTGTGCCGGCATCATAGAAATGTATTGAGCAACGCGGACCTTGTTGCCGCTAAGGTTGGGACGAATACCATGTGGTTGAAGGCTATTGAAGATCAGCAGGTCGCCTGCTTCCATTTTTACTTTCACAAGCTCGAAGCCGGTTATATCTGGCTTGAAATGATCACGATCTTCCGGTTGTGTACCCTTCCAGGTATCGTAAGTACGGAATAATTCGGGCAGGCATTGAAAGCCTCCCATATTTTCATCCGTTTGATCAGCTAGTGCTAAAACACCCTGGACATTCACGGGTTTTGTTTCCGGATCATAATCCCAGTGAATAAACCCTTTATATTCAAAACCCGGGCGAATAGGAAAATTCAAGTTGGCCCTGTCGATCGTGACCCATAATTTTTCTGTTCCCCAAATATCAACAAACGCGTCATATACTTTTTGGGTCATGCGGTTATTCCACAACTGTTGGTGATTATAAACTTCCACCATGCCTGTATTCGTGAGCTCTTTCATTTTCATTTCAGCTCGCGGAGGTGTGTACCAGGTGGTTGGATCAGTAGGATCTTTTTCTTCGAACTCCCACAAAAAATTGGCGGTTGCTAATGCCTGTTCCTTTGGAACGGCATTCCTGATCACGATGTAGCCATTGTGTATCCAGAAATTCCAATCATCTTCACTGAGTACACGAAGTGGCTTTCCATGGCTCCTGTCGTTTAGTTTAAAGACACTGCTTTTTGCAGTAGATGGATTTCCTGGAATATCCTTGTGCGCATTTTCAGGGACCATCGTCGGAGCCATCGTAGCGGCCATTGTTTTCTGTTCCATAAAAACAAATTTTATTGATTGATGAATTGAGCGTTCCATAGAGGGCAGCGTTGATTTTTTTTGTTACACCAACCGCCTGGCGCGAAATGCCTGCAGGTCTTTCCGGCCTCATGGATTTTTTTATCTGCTTGCGACACCTGCGAGCGTTTCAATGGTAACTCTCTTCTACCTGCTTCGGAATAGACTTCCGTTGTACTGCGAATCATTTGATTTGGTTTTGACTACCAAATGTAATACTGTAAGGAGGCCCTAACCTACGTCTTTACGTGCATGTTTTTGTTCTGTATTGACATCTTTTTATTATTTTGTAGGAAAATTTGCAAATAAAGAGCAAATGAAGGCAAAGCGAGAAGCTATATCAGCTGACGAGAATAGTTCCTTTCGAATTTTACTTACTCCTAATCTCAATGAGCTATTCTACTGGCATTTTCATCCTGAGTTCGAAATTGTGTACGTAGAAGCCGATCACGGTTTTCGTCATATTGGGGATCATATTTCGAAATATAGCGGCAGCGATCTTGCACTGATCGGCCCCAATATACCTCACCTGAATTTTGATTATGGAGTGGAAGCAACAGTAGAAACCGTAGTGGTGCAAATGAAAGAAGATTTCCTGGGAAGGGATTTTCTTTCCCTTCCTGAGATGGTTGCAATAAAAGATTTATTTGACAGGGCGAGACAAGGCCTTGCATTTTATGGAGGAACAAAACGACTAGCGGGGGAGAGGCTGAAGAACTTGCCTTCACTACGTCATTTTGATCAACTTGTCCTGCTGCTGCAAATCTTCCATTTGCTTGCGGAAAGCAATGAGACAGAATTACTGAAAGCTCAACCTATTGCCAGCGCATCGATGATCAAAGAACAGCAACGATTACACAAGGTCTATCAATTTATCGAAACACATTATCAGAAAGACGTTGACGTGAATGAAGTGGCTGGAATATGTCATCTGACAACGGCGGCATTTTGCAGGTATTTTAAAAAGACCACTCACTATACGTTTACTGATTTTTTGAATCAGTACCGCATCAATCAATCAAAAAAAATTCTTTTGCAGGATAAGACGGTTACCGAAGCTTGTTATGAGAGCGGGTTTGGAAATATTTCTTATTTCAATAAAACGTTTAAAAAACTGATCGGGGAAAATCCATTGAATTTTAAGAAAAAGCATCTTTCCTCCGGTTATATAAATTAAGGCATCATATTTTCTGATCATTACTAAATTTTAAATTATTAAACGCGAGAGTTTATTTCGGACCACGGTGATTGATCCCTTGCTTCTAACCATTGACCGGTTCCCGGACAAAAATGCGTTTTGTATCAACGAAACCTTTTACACTTATGAGCAGTTTGGTCAACATATTTCCTGCATCAGATCTGTGATCAGGGACTTTTCCCCTCATGATTTGATCATCGGACTAGTGGCAAATGATGATATTGAGACGTACGCGTCAATTTTTGCATTGTGGCTTGAGGGAAAAGCTTACGTTCCGTTGCATCCAAATCAACCTCTGGACCGATGCTGGGAAATAATAAAACAGACAAATATCGATACCATATTGGATTCGGGTGAAGCGTCGAGGTTTTTGCATCGGGGCGTTATCAAAACTTCCGGCTTACAATACAAAAAAGATTTGTTGATCAATGATGTTGACACCGATGATGATGGCCTTGCTTATATCTTGTTTACTTCGGGCAGCACGGGAATCCCAAAGGGTGTGACCTTAAGCCGAAAAAATGTAGGGGCATTCATGGATTCTTTCCGGGACAGTGGTATTACGATCAACGAAGATGACAGGTGCCTGCAGTGTTTTGACCTTACGTTTGATGTTTCTGTGCAATGCTTTTTGACACCGTTAACGAATGGCGCCTGCGTGTATACAATTCCACACGACCAGATAAAATACAGCTATGTTTTTGGCCTCCTGGACGACCATCGACTAACTCTTGGAGCAATGGCCCCGTCAATGCTAAGGTATTTGAAGCCTTACTTCAATGAAATTGATCTGCCTGCACTTAAAAATTGCATCCTTACGGGTGAAGCCTCGCCTGTCGACCTCGTTCAACAATGGCAGAAATGTGTACCCAACGCGCAGATCTTTAATTTTTATGGACCAACAGAAACGACAATTTATTGCACATACTATAAAATTGAAGACATAAATGAGATCAAATCTCTTTATGGCATGTTATCAATCGGAAGACCCATGAAAAATGTAAAGGCGATCGTTGTAGATGAGAACTGCAATGTTCTGCCAAAAGGAGAGAAGGGAGAATTGTGCATTTCCGGAAAACAGGTTTCTCCTGGCTATTGGAATAGCCGCGAGAAAAATACTCTTGCGTTTTTTGAGAAACAGTGGAATGGTATAACAGAGCGGTTCTACCATACGGGCGATCTCTGTTATATTGATACTGACGATAGCATCATGCTATTTGGGAGGCTTGACTCACAAGCAAAGATCCAGGGTTACCGGGTCGAACTGGGAGAAATTGAGCATCACGCCCGTGAGTACTTAAACGGAAACAACGCCGTCGCCCTTACCTTTATTAATTCTATCGGGAATACCGATCTCGCCATTTTTGTTGAAGGAAAAGAGATTGATATTGCAGCATTAACGGACTATCTTAGGAGCAAGGTTCCCCCATATATGGTACCTACGGCAATAGTGGTTGAAAAAGAGTTTCCATTAAATTCAAATGGTAAGGTGGATAAGAAAAAATTGAGGGAAAAAATGGGTCAGGTGTAGTTTGTGTGTTTCAGCCTCGGTAGCTCGCTGGCTTAATAATTGCTGTTGCGATACGTAATAGCTTAACTGTCCTTGAACTACAAATTCGAACATTTCAAAAAGTTACACATACGTTTTTCCTGATATGACCGTTTTACTGACATGAAGATGGAAATGCTTATTGAAAAATTGACCACAATATTCAGAAAGGTTTTTGACGATGAAACGATCGTTTTGAGTGATCAAATGACAGCAAACGATATCGGTTCCTGGGATTCATTATCCCATATGCTGATGATCACGCAGGTAGAGAACGCTTTTTCGATCAAGTTCTCATTGCGGGAAATAAATAAACTTAAAAATGTGGGCGCCCTTATCAGGCTGATTGAGTCAAAGTCGGTTAATGATTAATTAGAAATATACCCGTAACAACCAATTTTTTTCTCATGACTTTTACCAGCTTTGGGTTTCTGATCTTTTTCCCGACCGTAATACTTATTTACTATTTACTTCCGGAAAAGTATCGGCGCTGGTTCTTGTTGCTTGCCAGTTATTATTTCTATATAAATCTGAAGCCTGTGTACGCCGTTTTGCTTGCGGGTATAACATTGGTTACCTATGCCTTTACCATTTCTATTGCCAGGGCAAAAACAGCGAGAAACAAAAAATTATTACTGATTCTCGATATCGTCATGACCTTGTTGCCTTTGTTCTTTTTTAAATATTACAATTTTGTTAATACAGCTATCTATGGTTTATTGAATACTGCAGGAATAAGATGGCCTTTACCGGAAATTAGTTTCATACTTCCGGTCGGCATTTCATTTTACACATTTATGGCGCTGGGATATGCAATCGATGTATATCATGAGGAGATCGAACCGGAAAAAAACCTCAGTATTGTTGCTTTGTTCCTTTCTTTTTTTCCTACTGTACTATCAGGACCGATCGAAAGGGCGTCCAACATTTTTCCTCAATTCAGAGGCAAATTTCAGTTTGATTATAATAAAATTGTGAAAGGATTTCAACTTATACTGTGGGGTTTTTTCATGAAACTGGTAATTGCGAACAGGATCGCAATTTTTGTACATTTTATTTTTCGGGATGTTGAGCACAATAGCGGTTCATCCCTGCTGCTGGGAACGCTTCTTTACCCGATTCAGGTCTATGCTGATCTGGGCGGTTATTCGCTGATAGCGATTGGATCCGCCGCTGTAATGGGGATAGATGTCATGCAGAATTTCAACCGTCCGTTTTTTGCAACATCAATGTCACAGTTTTGGCGCAGATGGCATATTTCACTCATCTCATGGCTGACAGACTATATTTATACACCGTTATCTTTTCGCTTCAGAAAGTATCGATTATTGGGAACGGTGATCGCTTTAATGTTGACTTTTTTAATTTCTGGAATATGGCACGGCGCAGC
>Ga0163162_10003232_pt1 | contig 15599 bp, 15 predicted proteins | sample S55metaG_FD_115310 | JGI IMG/M metagenome (GOLD analysis project Ga0163162, IMG submission 115310) | Switchgrass rhizosphere microbial communities from Kellogg Biological Station, Michigan, USA - S5-5 metaG | ecosystem: Host-associated > Plants > Roots > Rhizosphere > Soil | place: USA...
TTCTCGAGCTCTTCGCTCGGGTGCCTGCGAGCGTGGTCGATCCAATGATCGGACGCCTCAACGGACTCATATGGGGGGATCTATCGGCCTACGGCTTTCACCGGCCGCCGCTCGGGCTGAAGGCGACAGTGGAGCAACGAGGTCGTATCCCGACGCTGGCCGATGAGCTCATTGTCTTCGTGCGGTCGGGGCGGGTGGCGGTGGTCGGCGCCGTGGCGGCGGTCGAACCCGACCGTGTGCTGCTTGCCGACGGCACGGCCATAGCGCCGGACGTGATCATCGCCGCAACCGGTTTCAGCAGAGATCTCGACGGTTTGGTGGGGCATCTTGGCGTCCTCGACGAGGAGGGCAACCCGCACGGCGGCTTTGCCTCACATGTCGGCAAGGGAATGTTCGCGATCGGGTACGGCATTCCCCCCAGGGGTCCACTCCGTGCGATCCGTCTGCACGCCACACCGCTGGCCGGCGAGATCGCGCACTATCTGGCGACAAAGCCGTCCATCACCGACCCGCTGCTCGTGCCCGCAACAGACTGAACATCCCTACCGCGGATACAACCGAATCAGTGACGCGTGCAACATCGTCACGAAAACGTGGCCTGCGCAACTGTGTTGAACGTTCCGATGGCGGTAGCTCGTGAACAAGGTAGGCCGACTCGGTGTTGTTGTGAGTGGTGCGTGCACGAAATCGAAAGGGACGCAATGGTTCTACATACCGCCGAAAGGAAGTTCTTCCGCGGGGCAGACGGATACGAAGCTGCCCGTCGAGCAACGGTATGGAATGGACTCGTGCCCGATCGTTTTCCCGACGTGATAGTGCAAGCGCGCGACACGGAAGACGTGGTCGAAGCGCTACGGTATGCCCGGGCAAACGGCCATCAAGTGGGCGTACGCTCGGGTGGGCACAGCTGGGCGGCCAGCCACCTGCGCGACGGTGGACTGCTGCTGGACGTGAGTCGCCTCGATCACTGCACCGTCGACACGGACCGGATGACCGCACGGGTCGGGCCGGGCAAGATCGCCAGCGACTTCGCGATGGAACTCGACTCACAAGGCCTCTTCTTCCCTGCGGGCCACTGCGAAGACATTCGCCTGGGTGGTTATCTGCTGCAGGGCGGATACGGCTGGAACAGCAAGATGATTGGACTGGCATGCGAGAGCGTGCTTGGCCTGGAGGTCGTCACCGCAGACGGTGAACAGATCTACTGCGATGCCGAGAACCACCCTGATCTGTATTGGGCCGCGCGAGGCTCCGGCCCGGGTTTCTTCGGTGTGGTGACCTCCTTCAAACTGCGGATTCACACACGCCCTGCGGTCTTGGGCACCTGCCTCTACATGTACCCGATCGAACTCGCTGACGAGGTGTTCACCTGGGGGCGCTCCATCAGTCCCGAGATCGACGACCGCGTCGAACTGCAAATCATCACCACGCGCAGCTTTCCGGGAGCCGGCCTCGACCACCCCGGCATCGGCATCGCCTCGCCGGTCTTCGCCGATTCCGAAGAGGAGGCGACGAAAGCCCTTGCCCTGCTGGGCACCTGCCCGGTCGCCGACAAGGCGATCATCAATGTTCCGTATGCGCCGACAACATTGGCGAACTGGTATGGCGTTGTGATGACCAACTATCCGGAGGGGCACCGCTACGTCGCCGACAACATGTTCACGTCGGCCTCAGCCGAAGAACTCCTGCCAGGCATCCGCAAGATCATCGAAACAATGCCACCCCACCCTTCACACTTCATCTTCACGGGCTGGAAGCCGTCCACGGACCGCGCGGACATGGTGTTCGCCATGGACGACGAGATCTACATGGCCCTCTACAGCGTCTGGCAGGACCCGGCTGACGACGAACGCTACCGCGACTGGTCCGGGTCGAATATGGCTGCGATGTCGCACCTGGCGACCTGCGTCGCGCTCGCTGACGAGAACCTCGGCCGGCGTCCGGCCAAATTCATCACCGACACGAACATGGCGCGCCTTGACAGGGTGCGCTCGACCTACGACCCCGACGGCCGGTTCCACAGCTGGATGGCTCGCGGCTGAATCGTGTTGCGGCGCTGCCGCGCCGGCGCCGGAAGTAGATCGCCCGACTCCATCAGATATTCCGCTGTACGTCGGGCAGGGTGCGTCGGAAGAGGGTGTTGGCGAGACCCTGTGTGGCGGTGAAACGACCACGGCCGTGGTGACCCTGACCAACACTGCCTGCGTGCTGTGCACAGGCCGCGAAGGTGACGGCTCAGCAGGCATGGAAGGCCGCGATCGAAGCGCAGATACACCCAACTCCCGCCGGAGTACTCCATCAAGCGGTCGACGGTCCGGCCGTTCCACCGCCGCCGACGTTCGACCAGCAAGTCGCACTGGCGGTCCAGCTCGTTGACGGCCAGCTCACCGGCTCGATCCTGCCGATCTATGTGCGGCTGCAGTTCTGGTCGGGCCCGAGCCAGCTCGGCTCCTTCTAACACACCGCGCGGCCGCTACCGATTTCAACGACGGGGCGAGTATGGAGCGGGCAAATTAAAGTATGAACCCACCCAACTCGAAGGACGTGCATGTTCATCGCTCTCCTCAGCGCGGCCCTCGGGCTCATGCACCTCTACCTCTGGAAGCGGCTGGTCAAGGACACGACCCGGCCAGGACGCACGCGATGGGCTCTGTCGGCCGTCCTCGTCGCGCTCATGACGCTGCTATTCGCGACGCTCATCGTGCCGAGGGTCCTCGGGCTGACCGAGTCGGCGTGGTTCGCATGGCCGGGCTACCTCTGGTTCGGCCTCGTCGGCTACCTCTCTCTGACACTGCTGGTGCTGGAGCCGGTCCGGGTAGTACTGCGTGGATGGGCGAAGGGGAAGCCGTCCGCGGCGAACGTCACTACCGGGACGGCGATCGCGGATAAGCCCGCGCCGGCCGTGAACCGGCGGGTGTTTCTCGCCCGGGCCAGTGCATTGGCCGCCGGTGCGGCGTCGGTGAACTTGGTCGGGGTCGGCGCGGCCAACGCGCTCGGTCCGCCGGATGTGCTGCAGGTACCGGTCGGCCTGCGCCGGCTCGATCCGGCGTTCAACGGGTTTCGGATCGCCGTGGTTTCGGACATCCACCTTGGCCCACTGTCTGGGCGCGCGCACACCGAACGGCTGGTCCGGATGATCAATGAGACCGCGCCGGACCTCGTGGCCATCGTGGGCGACCTGGTCGACGGAACGGTCGAGGAGCTGGGCTCGGCCGCAGAGCCATTGCGGGAGCTGCATTCCCGGGAAGGAACATTCTTCGTAACCGGCAACCACGAGTACTTCGTCCCGGAACCGCTCTCTTGGCTGCGCGAGTTGGACCGACTCGGTGTGCAGACGTTGCGCAACCAGAACAGTGTGATCAAGCGTGGCGCTGCGGCTTTCAACTTGGCAGGCGTCAACGACGTCGCCGGTGAGTCGCGCTCGGACCCACCGGACTTCGACCGCGCGTTATCCGGCCTGGATTCGTCCCGGCCAACGATTCTGCTGGCGCACCAACCCATCCAGGTGGGAGAGGCCGCCGCGCGGGGGGTCGCCTTGCAATTGTCAGGGCACACCCATGGTGGCCAGATGTGGCCTTTCCACTACATCGTCCGCGCCGTTCAGCCGTCCCTCGCCGGGTTGTCGACCGTGGACGACACGCAGCTATACGTCTCGCGGGGCGCGGGGTTCTGGGGTCCGCCGGTGCGGGTCGGCGCGCCACCCGACATCACGGTGATATCCCTTCATCCAGGTGCACCACCCGCGGGACAGCTCTGAACGTCACGAGACGGATCAGACTTTCATCGCCCCCTAGTAGTTCGCACACAATCTAATTGTGACCGCGATGATGGCACCCGCACCGACCCCGTCGCTCTCGAACAGCAGGTGTGGTTCGCCCTGGGCAATCACCAATCGGGCAGTCCTCTCCGTCTACCGACCGCTGCTCGAGCCACTGGGGCTGACCTATCCTCAGTTGCGCCTGTTGCGCACCCTTGGCGACATGTCTCCCGCGGGCACCTAATAGGAAGAACCCGCGCCTTGGGGCACTAGCGTTATGGCGTGCGTTCCGTCGCCGTCCGCCTCTGCGCCGTCGCCGCCACCAGTGTGCTCGTCGTGAGCGGATGCGCGGGCGGCGCATCCAGACCATTCCCGGCCGACGCCGGGCGCGGCCCGTGCGCGGTCACCAAGGACACTAATGTGTCGGCCACGATGCGGGACGGCACCGTGCTTCGGGCCGACGTGTACCGACCCCGCAGCAACGACCCGGTACCCGTCATCCTGATGCGCACCCAGTACGGCAAATCGGATGCACAAGCTGGATCGCGTTACCAGCCGCCGGATTGGTTCGCATCGCACTGCTATCTGGTGGTTATCCAGGACGTGCGCGGCCAGGGCACATCGGGCGGCACTTTCAGCGAGTTCACCCATGACATGGACGACGGCTACGACTCGGTCGAGTGGGCCGCCGGGCTGCCCGGGTCCAACGGCAAGGTCGGGATGTACGGCTCGTCGTACGTCGGCGCCACCCAGTGGCTCGCCGCTACGACCGCGCCGCCGCACCTTGTGACGATCGTCCCGGCCAATACCGCCTCTGACTACTACGACGGGTGGACGTACGAGGGTGGCGAGTTCCGCTTGGCATTCGTGCAGCCGTGGGCGATGGGACTGGCGACCACGGCCGCGCAGAACCGCAAGGACCAAGGCGCGGTCGCGCGGCTGACGGCGGCCGCCGCCGATCCCACCCGGTGGATGGACTTCCGCCCACTCGGGGAACTGCCGCCGATGCAACCACAGAACCCCGCCGTCGCACCGTGGTATTTCGAGTGGATCCGACACTCCACGCGCGACGACTTCTGGCGGCAGTTCAGCATCAGGGAGCGCTACCCGTCGGTGAAGGTGCCGGTGCTCCACTTCGAGGGTTGGTATGACGCGTTTCTGGCCGGCGGCACCGAGAACTTCGCGGGCATGGTGGCCCACGGGGGCACCGAGCTTGCCCGCGACAACCAGCGCCTGGTCATCGGTCCGTGGGATCACGTCAACTGGGGAAGACCCGACTCATCCCCGGCGCCGTTGCTCAAGGACATCGGCGCGGTCGCAGGTAGCCCGATCAACGACCTGATGTTGGCCTGGTTCGACCATTTCCTGAAGGGACGGCACAACGACGTCGCCGGGAAGCCCCGGGTCGACTACTTCGTTATGGGCGCCAATACCTGGAAGTCGGCGACGAGTTGGCCTCTGCCGCAGACAAACTGGACGACGTTCTACCTCACTGGGCCGGGCGGAATCGCGGACCGCAAAGGTGAACTCGTGGCCGCCGCGCCCGGCGCACAGCCCCCGGACACCTACACCTACGACCCCGCATTCCCGGCGCCGAGCCTTGGCGGCCACTCCTGCTGCGGTGCTCAGTCCGGCCCACAGGGACCCTACGACCAGTCTCCCGTCGAACAGCGATCCGACGTCCTGGTCTACAGCAGCGCGCCACTCGAACACAACACCGAGGTAACAGGTCCGGTGACCGTTCGTCTGTGGGCCCAATCCACCTCGGCAGAGACAGATTTCACCGCCAAGCTGACCGTGGTCAAGCCGGATGGCCAGGTGATCAACCTGAACAACGGAATACTGCGGACCTCATTCCGGGACTCGTTGTCGGATCCCACACCGACCACGCCGGGTCGCCCCTTCGAGTATCAAATCCACGTCTGGCCAACCAGTTACGAATTCCGACGGGGTGACCGGATTCGGCTGGAGATCTCCAGCAGCGACTATCCGCAGTTCGCGCCGAACCCCAACACCGGTGCTCCGTTCGGAACGGACACGGCCACCCACATCGCGACCCAGACCATCCTGCATGACGCCGAGCACCCGTCCGCCGTCACGCTGCCGGTGATACCCCGCTGACCGATCTCTCACGTGCTTGGGTCGGGCGGCCTCGTCCCCGCACGGACCTCGGCGTGCGGGCGACGCCAGCTGGGCAGGGTGACGGCGAAGGTGCTGCCGGTTCCGTGTCCCTCACTGTGCGCCTCGATGTGGCCGTCGTGGGCCTCGACGAGCGCTTTGGCGATCGACAGCCCGATGCCGGCTCCGCCGTGCTCGCGATCGCGGGCGGCATCGGCCCGATAGAAGCGATCGAACAGCCGGGGCAGGTGTTCCCGAGCCACCCCGACGCCGGTGTCCGAGATTGCGATCGTCAGCTCGTCGTCCACGACGGTGGCCCTCACGCTCACGGTGCCGCCCCGGCCGGTATGGCGCAGCGCATTGTCGAGCAGATTGCCCAGCACTTGACCGAGCCGTTCGAGGTCGCCCCACAACGCGGGCAGGTCGTCGGCGATGTGTGTTGTCAGGTCCACCCCCTTCGCGGCGTACCTGGGCGCGAACGCTGACGCCGCGGTGCATATCAGGTCCTTTGGCGATATCCACCGCGCGTCGATGGACGTCGTACGGCGTTCGGCAACGGACAGTGCGTTGACGTCGACGCTGAACCGGGTCAGACGGCGGGTCTGATCGCGCAGTGTGCTGATGGTGTCGTGGTCCAGGCGCTGCACACCGTCCTCCAGCGCCTCCATGTATGCCTCGAGCACCGCCACCGGGGTCCTGATCTCGTGAGCCAGGTCGGCGAGCATCTGGCGGCGGGTGTCGTCGACGACTCCGAGCTGTCGGGCCATGCTGTTGAACGCCGCGGCGACCGCATCGAATTCCTTACCGAGGTGTGGTGGCGGAACTCGGATGTCGTAGTGCCCATGCGAGACGGCGGAGGCCGCCTGGGACAACGCGGTGGCCGAGCGGTGCACGCGCCGACTGAGGTACCAACTCAAGGTCAGCGCCGCCAGCGCGGACACGCCCAGCGCGATACCCACAGACAGCGCGGTCGCGTCGCGGAAGGCGCGCTCATAGGGATGGTTGCCGTTGAAGCCGGGCACCACCGCCTGGTCCATGAGCCGGCGAAACATCGGCGGCCCGACGATAGCGGCGACGACGCTGGTCGTGGCGATGCCCGCAATGATTACCACCGAATTCGCGACCAACAGACGCAGGCGGATGCCGGGTCGCACGCATTGCCGCAGGCGGTGCGCAAGTGTCATCAGCCTGCGCCCATCCGGTATCCGACGCCGCGCACGGTGGTGACATATCGCGGTAGCGAGGGGTTGTCGCCCAACTTGCGCCTCAGGTGCCCGACGTGGACATCGATGATGTTGTCGTTGCCCACCCATGTCTCGCCCCATACGGATTCAAGCAGTTGCCGTCTGCTCAGTACTGTTCCCGGGTGCGACGACAACGCCGCCAACACATCAAATTCCGTGCGGGTCAACATGATCGGTGCATCGTCAACGTGCACCTCGCGACTGTCCACGTTGATACGCAGGGCGCCGAAGGTGCGGGGTGGGTGCAATTCTTGCTCGGAATCCGGGCCAGATGCGGGTGTGCGGCGGGGTCGTCGCAGCACCGCGCGGACCCGAGCCACAAGCTCGCGGGGGCTGAACGGCTTTGTCACGTAGTCGTCGGCCCCGACAGATAGGCCGACGATGGTGTCCACCTCGGTGTCACGCGCGGTCAACATGATTACGTAGGCGTCGGAGAAAACTCGAAGTTGACGGCACACTTCGATGCCGTCGACACCGGGTAGGCCGATGTCGAGGATGACGACGTCGGGATCGACTTCGCGTGCCAGGGTGAGTGCGCTGTGTCCGTCGTGGGCGAGGTGGACTTCGAACAACTCGCGCTTCAGGTAGCTCGCCACCACGTCGCCCAATGCTGCTTCGTCGTCGACTACCAGCGCCCGGAACTCGGGGGCCGCGGACGTTACGCCGTTGTCCATAGATCCATAGTGCCCCCGGATCCCCAAATGGTCGAAGCGCGTCTCGTAGGTGGGTGGGTCTTTATCGAAACTTCAGGAAACGAGCAACGAATCAATAGCCGGCCGCTCGATGCGCCCGCCCCGGTTTCTTTATCGAACCTTCAGTGAGGAATTAGCAGATGAACGTTCGGTGCCGCCAGACTTGCGTTGTCCCAGTGAGTATCTGGGCCAACAGGATTACCAGAGGAGAGCCACAATGAGGAAACTCGGCTTCACTGTTGCAGCTGTAACCACGTTCACCGCCGCGGCATTGGGATTGGCCGGCACCGCCGCGGCCGCGCCCACGGGAGGCGGGAACGCCGCCGACACCGTGAAAGAACTCCAAGGCGACGGCTACTACGTGCAGATCAACGGGAGCGTGTCAGTTCCGTTGTCCGAATGCAGCACTACCGGGGTGCACGGGGTTCCCAACTCCGCCGACTCGGGTCCGCACTCCGGCCCTGCCACTTTCACGAACGTCTATGTCGACGTGTCGTGCCCTGTCTACGACTAGTCGGCCCCACCTGCTGCGAACCGTTCGGCACTTCCACCTATTTGGATGAGAGAAAGGCAGTTGCATGATCGTCACACCACTGGCTACCACCCTTGGCGAGAAGGCGGGTCCGATGCTGACGCGGGTCGGCCAGATCGTCGCCCGCTACGGCCTGGTCGTCGTCTTGTCCTGGATCGGGTTCGGCAAGTACGTGAAGATGGAGGCGCGCGTGCTCATCGAGCACAGCCCATTCATGAGCTGGATCTATGACTTTCTCAGCGTCACCACGGTCGCCCGCGGATTGGGCACGATGGAAATCGTTGCCGCACTACTCATTGCGTTGTATCCGGTGTGGCCGCGGGCCTCGGCGGTTGGCAGTGCGTTGGCCGTGGTGTTGTTCCTGGGCACAATCAGCTTCCTGTTCACCACACCGGGGGTGGTCGCCACCCACGCCGCGGGCCTTCCCGTTCTCTCTGCTCAGCCCGGCCAGTTCCTCCTCAAGGACCTAGCACTCATCGGCGTGTCGATCTGGACGCTGGGCGACTCGATTCAACGCGTCAAGTCCTCGAGCTCTGCGCCGAGCAGAGCTCGATGACGTGATCTCCGTCGTCCCTACTCACCGCCGAGCAGTGCCCAACTACAAACAAAAGGAATGGATGATGAATACGTTCGCCATTACGGTCACCTGCGTCGGCGCCCTAGCCGTCTCCACCCTCGGGTTGGCCGGCCCCGCTGCGGCGGCCCCGTCCGGCTTCGGCAACGCGCAAGAAACGGTGGATTCGCTGAAGGCTCAGGGGTATAACGTGATACTCAACGGAGCCGCGGTCTTCCCGCTGTCGAGCTGCAAGGTCACCGGTGTCGAGGGACTGAACAACTGCAACGTCAACTCAGCAGGAGCGCGCATCGACCCGACGAAATTCGACACCGTCTACGTCGACATTTCGTGCAGAGGCGGATGAGCCCTCGTGTTTGGACGCCGCGCCTGGGGCTTAGCTCACAGATGTAGTCGCCTGCCGGTTGACGGCTCTCATCGCGTCTGCAAGAGTCCAGAATGAAAGGCCAAGCAGTGGAATGTCTTTGAGTAGGAACTCTCCTGTGAGCGAGATGGCGGGGAAGCCGCCGCCCGCCGGTTCAGCTATGCCAGGAGTCGTGAAGAGGAAGCTCACCGTCGACACGAACAGCACGATGGCGATCAGACTTCCGACGATGGAAAGCTTGGGGGCGAACGGTTTGACGGCGAGCAAAATGGCGGCGGCGACTTCGAGCACACCGAGCAACGTTGAGAACGTGTACACCGGTAGGAAGTTGTAGAGCCAGCCCATGAACGGACTGTTGGCAACAAGGGGCTGGATCTGGTGGGCCTCATAGTTGGCGAACTTCAACGCTCCGATCCAGCCGATGACTATCACGAGACCATATCGACTCAGAACGCTTGCGATCGCATCGATGGTTGGCAGGTTGGCGACACGCTCGCTGAGCGGACGCGTTGGCTGGCTGGTCATTTATTCTCCTCGTGGGATGGAGGGCCGTCGGGTAGGCGCCTTGGCTGCGCCGAAGCGAAGTGCATCACCGCGTCTCGTTTGCGATCGGGTCAACTAGCCCATTATTATGGGCTGTGCAACCCAGAATATCAACGACGTATTCCCGCCAAGCCACCTTTGCTGCGAGTGCGCTGTGTACTAGGCGTGGAATGGAGAGCGACTGTTGCGCAAAATGGGCGACCCGACCCATAATGACATCAGTGCCGTGCGGTCGGTGTGGTCACCGACGAATGTCGAACGCGCGGCTGTGGACGGAGGTTCGACGATGGCGGTTGTGCATCACCGTTTTACTACCGTCGACGGACAGCGGCTGTTCTATCGCGAGGCCGGTGACGCTGATGCGCCGGTCCTTCTGTTACTCCACGGGTTTCCGACCAGCTCTCACATGTTTCGGCACCTGATTCCGCAGCTCGCCGGCGACTATCGCGTGATTGCGCCCGACCACCTTGGCTTCGGTCTGTCCGATGCCCCATCGGTCGACATATTCGACTACACCTTCGACGCATTGGCGGCGTTGACCGCCGGACTGCTGAGCAACCTCGGGGTCGAGCGGTATGCGATGTACGTACAGGACTATGGAGCCCCGATCGGCTGGCGGCTGGCGTTAGGTGATCCGGCGGCCATCACGGCGATCATCAGTCAGAATGGCAACGCATACGACGCTGGTTTCGTTGATAGTTTCTGGAAGACGGTGTGGGACTATCAATCTGCGCCGACGCCCGATTCGGAGGCGGCGGTGCGGCAGTTCTTTACGCTGGATGCGACGCGGTGGCAATACGTGACCGGGGTGCAGGATCAGACGTTGGTCGACCCAGAGGCGTGGTCGCACGATTACTCGCTGCTGTCACGGCCGGGAAATGACGCTGTGCAACTCGCCCTGTTCCGCGACTATGCGACGAACGCGCCGATGTATCCGAGGGTGCACGAGTATTTCCGTGCCAGCCGTGTGCCGCTGTTGGCGGTATGGGGTCGCGGCGACGAGATCTTCGGTCCCGCAGGAGCGGAAGCGTTTGCGGCGGATCTGCCTGATGCCGATATCCATCTGCTCGACGGGGGACACTTCCTGCTGGAGTCCGCGCTTGACGAGGTGACGACGCTCATCCGGAGTTTCCTCGCCCGGCAGCTGCACGGGGTGTGACCCAAGCCCCACCGCATTAGCGGCGCCGATCTAGCACCGCGCGTGGTGTGAGGCGTCATTCATACATTGTCCGCGTCGGTCGAGATGAGCGGATAGATCCGGAGCTCGACGGTCGACGCGGAGTCTGATCAGCTGACACCAGCTTCCGCCGGTGGGTCGGTTACCCCATTTATCGGGGATGCCGGAGTACCGTTGCTGTCGATGCCCACCGCAGACCGTTTCGACGCACAACCACTCACGGCAAAGGGGCGAGCCACCCGCGAGCGGATCGTACAGTCGGCGGCAGAGGTGATCCTCGACTCTGGAATCTCAGGATTCAACCTGAAGAAGGTGCGTGAGGCGGCCTCGGTCAGCGGCTCACAGCTGACGCACTACTTCGCCGATAGGCAGGCGTTGATCCGGGCCGTAATCGGTCGCCAGATCGAGTTCGTCCTCGACTTTCATCGCCAGCCAAAGCTCAGTGGGCTGAACACATTCGACGACTTCGAGGAGTGGATCGCTGCGAACATGCGCTACCTGCGGCGCATCGGCTACGTAGGAACCCCCACCTACCACGCACTCGCGGGACAGCTTGCCAAATCTGACGAGACTACGCGCAAGACCGTGGCGGCAGGTTATTGGCAATGGATCGACCTGATCGAGCAGTCGATCCAGCGGATGAAGGACCGAGGTGTTCTGGTAACGAAGGCCGATCCTAACGAGCTCGCCACGGCCATCGTGACAAGCCACCAGGGCGGGGCAATGATGACCTTCGCCTACCGTCAAGAGTGGCCGCTGATGGACGCGCTCCGGTTCGCGGTGAACTACCTGCGCATGTTCGCCACCGACCCAGCCGAACGGGAAGCTCACCGTCTTCGCCAGCCCCGCGATCGGCAGAAACTGGGGCATCAAACCATCAGCGAGCGGATCGCGTTGCCGTTCACTCCCAAGGGACTCGAGCAACGCGCACGCATCGTTGACCGCGCAGCCCAGTTGATCTTTGAGCGCGGAGTGGCACAAACGAGCCTGGCTGATGTCCGCAGCGCTGCCGGCGTCGGAGGGTCACAACTCTCTCATTACTTCGCCGACAAGCGTGACCTGACACGAGAAGTCATCGCCGCGCGCACCGACGAGGTGATCGACTTTCACACCCAACCGGAACTGGGCGATCTCGACAGCTTGGCAGCGTTGCGCACATGGACCGAGGCCTGCGTGGCTCAGGCGGAATCCGTTTACATGCGGGGGGGATGCATCTACGGGTCGTTGACCGGCGAACTGCTCGAAGCTGACAGTGAGGTTCTTGACGACCTGGCCGCAGGTTACGAACGATGGTTGGCGCTATTCCGGGGCGGCCTGACTGCGATGCGTAGCCGTGGCCGGTTGACCGCCGAAGCCGACCCACGCCATCTGGCCGCCGCCCTCCTCGCCGCACATCAGGGCGGCACCATGGTCACCTACGCCACCGCAAGCGAAGCACCACTTCGCGCGGCGCTCAACGGTGCAGTCGACTACGTGGGCTCATTCAGGCCTGCGCCCACCAGGCGCCCGCCGCGGTCGACACCGCGACCAAAGAAGAAGTCCTAACGTTTCCTGCGGTTCGTCGCTCGACACTGTGACGGAACTGAGAGATCCCTGTTAGATCGCCAAGGGCCCTAGACACATTTGGGATCAGCAGCCCAGAATAGTGGGCGATACGTCCCAGTAACCCAACAAGGGGAGTTCAGCCTTCGGACAGCGGTCTGTCAGCTTCGCCAGCGTCGATAGGACGTGGCGCGCCAAACAGTGCGCGGAATTCCCCGTACTGAGAATCGATTTCACTGATAGGGGAAAAACGCGATGGGACTGGCATGGCAGCAGGGCCCGCTGGCCACCAATTCGGTCGGTCACTTTCTCACCCCTGAACCATTGCCGCCACGGCTCCTGTTCGCTGAGCCGCTACGCCGGCGGATGCGGGTGCGACTCGGGGAGATGTGGATCGCTGATAGTCAAGACGTCGTTCTTCTGCACGAGCCGGGCCGTTACCCGGTCGCATACTTCCCGCGAGGCGATATCAGCCCCGGCATCCTGGTCGCAGAAGACCGCATCACCGAGCACCCCGAACTCGGTGCGGTGAACTGGTTCTCGGTTCAATCCGCCGAACGCGAGCTGAAGCACGCTGCCTGGCAATATGTGTCGCTGCCGACTCAAGCTGCAGTGCTCGCGGGACGAATAGCCTTCGCGTGGCGCGCGATGGACGCGTTCTACGAAGAAGACGAGCGCATAGTCGGACACGCCGCTGATTTTTACCATCGCATCGACATTCGTTCCACATCAAGGCATCTGATGGTTCGCGATGGCGGCCAGGTGATCGCTGACTCTCAACAGCCGCTGGTCCTCTTCGAGTCTGGCTTCGCCCCGCGCTGGTATGTGCACCGTGAGGACATCGCCGAGTCGTTTCTGCGACTGGCCGAGACTCAAACATTCTGCCCCTACAAAGGATTGGCCAGCTACTACGACATCGGTGACCGCAAGCACGCAGCCTGGTCATACGTCGGCGCCTGGCCAGAAGTGGCCCGAGTCCGCAACCTGGTGTCGTTCGAACCCGACAAGATCGACGTGTACCTGGACGGCGAGCAGCTCCATCTCGAACCGGGGCAGGCTGTCATCGCGCACGGCGTCGACCGCGGGCTGGATCCCGACGAACTCCTGTCCCACGCCGCGGTCCGGAGCCAGCTGTGAAGGCCCTGCTCGAAGTAGTCAGTCTGTCGGTATCCGATCCGGACCGGTCGTTGCATTTCTATCGGGACCTGGTCGGATTCGACCTCGACGTCGACTACGCACCGGGTCCAGACTTCCGGGTCGTGCAGTTGACACCGAAAGGATCGAGCACCTCGATCCAGTTCGGTGTGGGTCTAGAGGACACACCGGCCGGATGCGTGCGGGGCATGTACCTGGTGGTCCCGGATGTCCAACTCGCCCGGTCTGAGCTCATCGATCGCGGGGTGAGTGTCGGCGAGATTCGGCACAAGGACACCAACGGCGGCTGGCGAGGGAGGTTTCGTGCGGGCCTCGACCCCGACCGCGCCGACTACGCAAGTTTCGCGGACTTCCGCGACCCCGACGGCAACAGCTGGGTGCTGCAGGAGCGGGGGCATCGTTGACATACGAGGCCTTCGAAATTCCATGACACAAAGAGGATTACGACGATGACCGTACCTGCACAGGCGCCTGGGACCGAGTTGGACAGTGTCTACGAATCCCTACCATCAGTGAAATCTGGTTGCGCTTGATGGAAGCCAACCGCGACACGCCTGACACGACACCACAGGCAGCCGTGCCCGATCGCGAAGCGGCCCTGTCGTAACCATCACACGAGAAACAATCGAAGGAGGCCGGAGATGTTGCAGATACGTGACCACGAGGTAGACGACTACTCGGCGTTGCATGACATGGACGGCACCGATGTCGGTGTGCTGACCGAGGATGATCGCGCGTGTCCTGACGAACTCGGCGAGTACCTGGTCACCACCGACTCGTGGCACCGGTTCGCTGTCTGGCTGCTCCACAAGCATTTTGAGCCGGCCCCGGGTGAGATCTTCGCGGAACGTGCTACTCCCGAGCGTCGGGAGATCGAAACCAATCTTGTCGAACGGTCAGTGTGGCCGGGGGTGAGCGCGTCCGCGATCCGGTTTGGTGCGGACGTCGAGTCCGATATCGATGTCATCGCCATGGAGTTCGCCGAGCCGGCAGACTTCGGGCCCACCTCACCGTTGTCGGCACACGACGAGACCGTATTGGCGGGTATCGCCGAACGGCTGCGAGCCCATGGCAAGATCGACCGCTTCGGCCTCGAGCTGATCCGCAATCCCCTGGGCCTGTCAGAGCGTGACCTGCTTCTCGAAACCTGCGACAGCGCCAGCAGGACACTGTTCGGCGATGTCGTATCGCGTGACGCGGCCCCCGCGGACCTGACCTTGGTTGAGACCACGTGGCGATGGCGAGTTGTACATGGCGCCGCACAGCCTGAGGTGATGCAGGGCTGCACCGCGGCGTGTATCGCTGTCGGGGAGGGCCACGACCTCAGGCACGGGCATTCCGGAACAGACAACGACGACAACCCGATCGGACCAATCTATCCCTAGTTCTCGGCTGATGGGCTGGGGACGGCCGAGAGCGAGTACTGCTCTCAGTCATGGGATTTGGTGGTCACAAGGATATTCCGACTCACACAGAAAGTGCATCATGACTTCGAAACACAATGGCTATCGGGTGATCACGGTGGCAGCCGGCGCCGCACTAATCGCGATCGGCACGGTCATCGCTGGATGCGCGAACAACGAGAAGCAAGCGCCGTCGACTACGACGACCACGACGACCACCACCACGACGACACCCCCGCCCAGCACCACAGCGGCGCCGGCCCCGACCGAAAAGAACATCAGTCCGACTGGGGGCAACTTGTTCACACCGCAAGTGATAGCGCCACCGGCACCGACTGAGCCGCCAGGGGTTCACCGTCACCGCAATTAGCAGCACCGAGACGACAGGACATTGATCATGACTTCGAATCGCTTCCGTCCTCGCCTGATCGCTTTCGCCGGCGGGACCTTCCTCGTTGTGATGGGGGCGGTCATCGCCGGATGCGGCAACGGTGGCAA
>Ga0163162_10003233_pt1 | contig 15596 bp, 15 predicted proteins | sample S55metaG_FD_115310 | JGI IMG/M metagenome (GOLD analysis project Ga0163162, IMG submission 115310) | Switchgrass rhizosphere microbial communities from Kellogg Biological Station, Michigan, USA - S5-5 metaG | ecosystem: Host-associated > Plants > Roots > Rhizosphere > Soil | place: USA...
CCGCATCGGCAATTCCGAGTATCTGGTGGCCGAGGCTGACGAAAGCGATCGTTCTTTTCTAAAACTCTCTCCGGTACTCTCCGTCGTCACCAACATTGACCGCGAGCACATGGATTGCTACCGCAACATGCGCGACGTGAAGAAGGCTTTCCTTGACTTCATGGATCGGGTGCCCTTCTACGGCGTGGTCGTCGCCTGCAATGACGACGGACCTTTGCGAAAGCTGTTTCCGCTGGTACGGCGCCGCACCGTGACTTACGGCACGCGGCGCGGATCCGACTTTCACATCAAGGTTGGGAAATCGACCTTCGATTCCGCCGAGCAGCGGCCCACCAGCCATTTCCATGTGACCTACGCGGAGCGTGACCTGGGTGAATTCCGCCTACAGGTGCCGGGTGTGCATAACGTCCTGAACGCGACGGCGGCGATTGCGGTCGGAATTGGTCTTGACATCAAGACCGATGACATTCGTCACGCACTCGAGAATTTCCGCGGTGTGGACCGACGATTTCAACTACGAGGTAAAGCGGTTGGTGTCAGCGTGATCGACGATTACGGCCATCATCCAACCGAAATTCGCGCCACGTTGGCGGCAGCCCGGGAATGTGGCTTTGGCAAGATCCACGTCATTTTTCAGCCGCACCGCTATACCCGCACGCGCGATCTCATGGACGAATTCGCTAGGGCGTTTAAGGATGCGGACTCTCTGGTCGTCCTCGACATTTACGCCGCCAGCGAACCGCCGATCGAGGGCATCACCAGCCAGGCTCTGGTCCAGCAGATCAGCGAACAAGGGAAGCCAGCAGCAGCCTATGCCAGTTCGTTTGTCGACGGAGTGGCCCAGGTAGCGGCCGCGGCCCAACCGGGAGACATGATTTTGACCCTGGGGGCGGGCAGCGTGTCCCAACTGGGCCCCATGATCCTGGCAAGATTGCAGGAAAGCGAGGCAGCCTCATCCGCACCTCGATCCGCCGTCTCCATTCCCTGAGCTCTTTTTCCGCCCGCGCACAAAACAGTTCCTGCCTGATAACGACTTTTCTCCTGCCCCGTCTAACCGGCTAAGGGAAGTGCCATGGAATCCGAAAAGACAATTTACTGGATAACGCTGGGGGTTCTCGCATTAGCCACGATCAACGGATTTGCAACTGGGCACAAGGGATGGGGCGACCGCCTTGCGGATCGATCCATGGCAATGGTGGCTCAGGCTTCCGGAGTGGCGAAGAACTATGCCGAGGTTGCGGGCATGGTGCTGGGAACTGACCAAACTGATGCAGCGTTTGCGCCGCAAGCCTTGCTTGACGTTCAGAACGATGTTCAGAGCGATGTTCAAAACTATGCTCAGTCTCGACTGGCGTGTACTGAACGCATTTTGGTAAAGCGTCAGGCTCAACTGGCTCGCTTGCAGGCACTCAAAGTCCGATTACGGACGGTGCGACGCATGCCTCGCACCATCACCTGGTCAGAACCCCATATCGTTGTCGAAGTTCCCGAGCTGCCAGAAATTCCTGCGGATTGAGCACCACGAAACACGTAGGCGCAGATGTCCTCAGCTGACCAGTCGAGCGAAGCTTGACACAGTTTTAGCCAGGCGCAAAAACAGCGGAGCAGCGCTCCGCCAGGCAGACGAGGACGTCAGTCGCCTACGCAAGCTGTGACGCCAAAGCTGTGCAAAACCTCCCAAATTTTTCTATCTCAATACCCCAAAAGCAGTTATAGTAATTTTGCTCAGCGATTCCCTGACGACAACTGACCTGATTTGATGGCGCGGAAATCCGGCCCCACCATCTCGCAGGAAGAGTTGTACCCACTGGCCGACGAGCCAGGGCGCGAAGAAGCGCAAGATGCGCGCCTGCTCGACTTGGATGTGGAACAGGAAGCCCCTTTCCTGCGTGTGCAGAAGCGTGTCTCCGTTCGCCGTGGTTCACTTCCGAAAAAAACCGTTACCCGCCTGACTTGGGCCGCTGTTGCCATCGCCATCGTATTCGTATGCGGAATCACGGTGGCCGCGCTGTATCACTATGGAGAGCGCTCATGGCGTTTCCGGGTTGAATCCAGCGACGACATCGACATTAGAGGGCTATCCAACGTTACGCGCGGACAAGTCATGGAAGTCATGGGCGGCGACATCGGCCGGAACATCTTCTTTGTGCCGCTTGCCCAACGGAAAACGCAGCTGGAGCAGATTCCGTGGGTCGAATCCGCCAGCGTGATGCGCTTTGTCCCCAACCGGCTGAAGGTCGAGATTCACGAGCGCACCCCGGTGGCGTTCGCACGCGTCGGTTCGAGGATACTTCTTACAGACGCCGTCGGAACTCTAATGGAATTGCCCAGCCGGAAGAAATATTCGTTCCCGGTTATCGTGGGGATGAACAGTGGCGAGCCGCCCTCCACCCGCGCCGCCCGCATGAAAATCTACAACGACGTCGTGAACCAGCTCGACGCCGGCGGGGCACATTACTCGCAGGAACTGAGCGAAATCGATCTAACCGATCCCGACGATGTGAAAGTGATGGCCAATAATCGTTCGGGCGAAGTGCTGGTCCACCTGGGATCGGCCAACTACCTCGACCGTTACAAGATTTACGTGACCCACCTGCAGGAGTGGCAGCAGCAGTTCGACAAGCTGGAATCGGTAGACCTGCGTTACGACCGGCAGATCATCGTAAATCCGGATTTGCAGGGAGCGGCCAGGCAGCAACCGCTTTCCACAGAAGCAGCCAAGCGCGCAATATCCGCCGGCGTCAAGCCCGCCGCGCTGATCACGCACATCAGCACCACTCCCAAGCCGCTTGCAACCCGGCCGCCTGCAACCCTGACCGTGAAACCAGTGGGTCCAGTAGCAGTAAAACCTGCTCCATCCAAGCCCGCCGCGACCGTCAAGACCGCCAGGACCGGACATCACAAGGCACGCGTTCAGCACACCAAGAGCAAGAGCAAAGCCAGAACAAAAGCCAAGCCTGGCACCGCTTCGGCTGCGCAGAAAAAGACGCCATCAAAGACGGCGCCGAAATCCGTGGCCGCCGTAAAGCCGGTGGCAAAGCCGGGCCCGGCAATTGCCAAGGGAGAAACACAATAGGAATGGCGAACCAGCGCGAACATCTTCTGACAGCAATTGACGTAGGCAGCGCCAAGACCTGCGCCCTGGTGGCGGAAATTACCGACAATGGTTTGCGTTATCGCGGTCACGGCATTGCCGAGTCGCGAGGCTCGCGCAAGGGCGTCATTGTGGACCTGGACAAAGCCGTCAGCTCGATTCAGAAGGCCGTCGAGCAGGCCGAAGATGTCGCCGGAGCCCCGATTGAGCATGCTCTCCTAGGTATGGCCGGCGCCCACGCCCGCGGCTTCAACAGCCACGGCGGATTGAGTTTCGGTGCGCGCCCGCGTGAGATTGGCCGCGAGGAACTTCGGGCGGCGGTAGATAAAGCTCGAGCGATCCCTTTACCTGATGATCGCGAAATTTTGCACCTCTTGCCGCAGGAATTTATTCTCGACGATCAGACCGGAGTGAACGACCCGCTGGGCATGATGGCCGCCCGCCTCGAAGTGCGAGTCCACATGGTCACGGTCTCATCGAGCGCCCTGCAGAATGTGGTTACGGCGGTCAATCGCGCCGGCGTCCATGTGGACGATACGGTTTTTGAGCCTCTGGCCTGTGCCGATGCGACGTTGCGCGCCGACGAGCGCGAACTCGGAGTATGCCTCGCGGATTTAGGGGCAGGATCGACCAGCATCATCGTCTTTCAGGAAGGCGCAGTGGCGCACACTGGAGTGATTCCGATTGGCGGCGATCACTTCACCAGCGATCTCTCGGTCGGACTCTGCACTCCCGTGGCTGAGGCGGAAAAAATCAAGCGGCTTTACGGCAATGCCATTGTCACGCTCATCCCGGAAGGAAATGAAGTCGAAGTTCCTTCAGTTGGAGATCGGCCTTCACGGCTGATTTCGCAGCGCATGGTGGGAGAAATTCTCGAGCCCCGAGCTCGAGAACTTTTTGAAATGCTGCGGGATAACTTACGGCACGCGGGGATGTTCGAAATCTGTGTCGGTGGGATTGTGTTGACTGGCGGCGGGTGCCGCCTGCCGGGCATTCTCGAAATCGCGGAGTCTGTGCTCCACCGTCCGCTGCGCCTGGCGTGGCCTGCGCCTTTGGCCAAAATGCCGTCCACGCTGGCCGAGCCCGAATTCGCAACCGTTTTGGGCATGGTGTTCTACGGACACCGCGCCCGCATCGCTCGTGGAATTCAGAACGATGGCTGGGGTTCAAAGCTAAAGGCCATGTTTGTTGGAAGAGGAGCATAAGGTTTTGTAGCGCCGGCCTCCGGCCGGCCCGATGGGAGGACGGGACGCCCTCCGGACAGCCGGCGGGACGCCGGCGCTAGTGATTGAGGAATGAGACGAGATATGGAGATCAGAACAAAGCAAGAAAAAATCCACAGAAGGCGGCGTACATGAAAAAAGAAAACGACATTCGCATCAGCTTCAACGAAGACACCCGGAATGACGCCAAGATCAAGGTCATCGGAGTGGGTGGAGGCGGCAACAACGCGGTCAACCGCATGATCGACTCGGGCATGGAAGGCATCGAGTTCGTGGTTGCCAACACCGATCTGCAGGCGCTGCGCATGTCGCGTGCGCCGATGAAGATCCAGCTCGGGGTGAAGCTCACCAACGGACTGGGCGCCGGCGCCAATCCAGAAGTCGGACGCAAAGCCGCGCTTGAAGCTTCCGACAAGATCATCGAAGCCCTCGAAGGCGCCGACATGGTATTCGTCACCGCGGGTCTCGGCGGCGGCACCGGCACGGGCGCGGCACCCATCATTGCCTCGCTGGCGAGCGAAATGGGAGCGTTGACCGTTGCAGTAGTCACCAAACCATTCGCATTCGAAGGCAAGCGCCGCATGCAGCAAGCGGAGCGCGGCATCTCCGAACTGATGGACTCGGTCGACACCACCATCGTCATCCCCAACGAAAAGCTGCTTGCAGTCGCGCAGGATGCCGGCTTTTTCGAGTCATTCCGAGTGGCCGACGACATTCTTCGTCAAGGCGTGCAAGGCATCTCGGACATCATCACCATTCCCGGCATCATCAATCGCGACTTCGCCGACGTGAAAGCCATCATGGCCGGCATGGGCTACGCCGTCATGGGCACGGCAACGGCCAGTGGTACGAAACGTGCTGTCGAAGCCGCGCAAAAGGCGATTGCGTCTCCGCTACTCGAAGCCGGAGCGATCGACGGCGCACGCGGCATTCTGATCAACATCACCGGTTCAAGTTCCCTCAAACTCGCTGAGGTACAGGAAGCCTGCAGCATTATTCAGGGCGCTGCGCACGAGGATGCCAATATCATCTTTGGCGCCGTCCTGGACGACAAGGCCAAGGATGCAGTGAAGATCACGGTGATCGCAACCGGATTTAAGGATTCGGACATCCGGCGGCGTCAAGCCGAATCGCGTACCGGATTTGTCTCCTCTTCGTTTTCCGAGGAAGAGGTCGAACCGGAATATCATCCAGAGCCGGTTCGTCCGCCGATCGTGATGGAAGAGGCACCGTCCCGACAGATGTCCGCGCCTCACACTGAAGGAGTGGCAGTCGATACCTTACGTGACGCCATGATCGCCAACTTCGAGAAAGAAGACCTCGACGTTCCAGCGTTCCTGCGCAAGCGCACGGAAATCAGTTAGTAAGAGGCTGCTCGGGCAGATTTTCCTTCGTGTACCTTCGTGTCCTTGGTGGTTTAAGGGTTAAAGGCTTTAACCACCAAGGACAGAAGGTACACGAAGGAATGCCCTAGCCCTCGAAAGCTAGCGCTACTCCCATGCTGTCTTTTTGCTTCCACCTCACGTCTAATCGCCTGACGGGGAGGCCATTGTGAAAAAAGCCCTGCTGTTGTGCCTGACAATTGTTATGTGTCTGGGATCCATCCGGGCTGCAGCTCCGGAATCTGATTCCGGCAAGCCGGAGTACACCAAGGACAATCAACTCCTTCCTCCTAAAAGCTTCCGTGAATGGATATTCCTCTCCTCCGGCCTGGGCATGAGTTACACCCCCGGAAGTATGGACCACGTAATGTTCACTAACGTTTTTGTGCCGCAGTGGGCCTACGCCAAGTTTATGCAGAGCGGAAAGTGGCCGGACAAGACTATGTTCGTCGTGGAGGAGCGTGGCTCCGAGACCAAAGGGTCCATCAACAAAGTCGGACACTTTCAAACTGATCTGATGGGATATGGCGTGGAAGTGAAGGACGAGAGCCGTTACCCGGAAAAGTGGGCCTACTTCAATTTCGATGAAACATCGAAATCAGCCCAGGCTAATCCCAAGAGCGAATGCTGGCAGTGCCACGAAGACCACGCCGCAGTGGAACATTCCTTCGTGCAGTTTTACCCCACACTGAAGCCGGTGGCGAAAAAGTTCGGTACCTACAAGCAAGCAGTAGAGAATCTGTAAGAAATTGTTGTGTGGGGCGGACAAGAGTGTCCGCCCCACACAAACGGCTAGCGGCAGAAGCGTTGAATGTCTGGAGGAGGCGGCGCGGGCACCAGATCGAATTCTCCCGGCCAGCCGGAGCATCCGCGGGCGACTACGGCGCGGCTGACTGTCTGCTCAAGGTCGCGAGCTTTGCTCTTAGCGTCGTTTACTCGATTGCTGCCCAGTTCGCCTTCGAGGGCCGCGAGATCCGCGGCCACGGTCTGATTGCCGGCATCGAAACTGACCAATAACCAGATGTAGGCTTCAAACTTGTCGGCGGTCACTCCACGTCCATCTTTGAGAAGATGACCAAGCTGGGCCTGCGACTGAGGCATGCCCTGCATTGCAGCTTTGCGGAACCACTCCGCCGCTTTGGGATAATCATTTCCTTCCAGCCGGATTGACCCCAGCAGTTGTTGTCCGAAAGGATCACCCTGGTTTGCGGCTCGTTGCAGCCAGGTTTCGGCGGCGTTGAGGTCCCGTGGAACGCCGTTCCCGGTGTAATAGAGACGCCCTAATAGCCAGTCAGCGAGGCGATCATCCTGCTTTGCGGCCTTCTTGTACCAGTCGGCAGCTTGTCCGGGATTTTGCGTGACTACCGATCCAGTGTCGTAGAAATATCCCAGAACAACTTGCGCCTGAGGGTAGCCGAGCTCAGCCGACCGGCGAAGGTGGTCCAGCGCATTCAGATCGTTGCGGCTGATGCCAACACCCATCAGACTGCTCATGCCCTTCTCGTAAAGCTGTGGGGCGTTTAATCCTAGAGTAGGCGACTGGGCGAATGCCGCAGTGGCTAGAGCCAGACACAGAAGAAGAGAGAAAATCGGACAGCGGTACATGGCAAACCTCACCACCAACAATGATCGTCGGTTGTCAGGCGTCGGTCAAAGCACGTCAGGACAATGCCCCCGCGAAAGGGAATTGCAGCAGAATCAATGGAGGGAAAAGGATGGATAAATAAAATTGAATGTGAGGGATAGAGAAGATTTGTGTTGGCCAACGACCAAAGACCAACCTGCGCTCTCAGTCCAGTCTGACCAGAAATACCTTGCCTTCAGCCGTGTGCGTGTCCCGAGCGACTTCCTCGGCCCGCTTGCGATCATCCTGCGATACCCGGACGCGCACCCACCAGTCACCTACCGGGCTGCCGAAGCTCAGCACCTTGGCGGTCTTGTAACGCCGGGTGAGTCGGCCCGCTAGCGACCTGGCAGAGCTTTCGTCGGTAAAGGAACCAATCTGTACCGCCCATCGTCCACCGCTATTGAATGGCACCGGGGTGCGCAACACTTCCAGCCGGACTTGCGCGACGCCTGCCTGCCATATGTCAGCCTGCTTGGCTGCTGCTAAAGAGAGGTCGACGATCCGTCCTTCAACAAAGGGACCGCGGTCTGTAATTCGCACGATGGTCGAATGATCGGTTTTGAGGTTGGTCACGCGCACGATCGATCCCAGAGGAAGCGTGCGGTGCGCAGCCGTCAGTGCATGCATGTCGTAAATCTCGCCATTCGAACTGCGGCGATTATGATACGGGGCTCCATACCAGCTGGCTTTGCCGGTTTCAACGGAAAGAGGCTTTACTCCGGCGAGAGCAGCGATATCATTTGCAGACGCATCGGCGTTGTCCTGCTTCTGTGGTTCGACCTTAGAGGTTGAAACGTCCGGTTTGGGCTTGGGCGGATTGGGTGTTTGAACACTGGCGGTGGACGGAACTGCCAGGGGCGGTGGTGGAGGGGTGTTGATCTTTGACTGCTTCTTGCCGCCGCAGCCGCTAATCGTGAACACTGCCAGAACCAAGAGGAGAACAGAGGCGGGAAACGGCACTCTCACCTGCGGTCCGATTTGACCTCGTCCAGGTAATCGGCCAGCTTGGACATCTTGTCGGCTGCGACCCGCAGCGCTTTGGTCGAGTGCTGACGGACTGCCGGGACAACTTCGTCGTTGAGATAGGTAATGAATTCGGCGGTCTCCTTCTCCAAGCGGTCAGCAGCCTCGGCTACCGATTTGTTTACCCGTGCAGAGGCGTCCTCTACCTTGCGGTTGAAGTCCTTCATGCTGACAGTGTAGCCGTCGAAGCGCGAAAATGCTCACCCGTCGCGTGCGGATGGCAGGTTCATCCATTATTCGCCTCCACTAGACCATGGTCAACGGGGGAACACAGCAAGTAATCGGTTGTCGGTCGTCAGTCGTCGGTCATCGGCCTTTCGCCGCAGGCGTCGGTTATAAGTAATGAATGGAGGGGGTTGTGGTTGGCTGACGACCGATGACTGCTCTGCTGTTAGAATTCTGCCCATGAAGAATCGCCTGGCGATCTTTCTGCTCATGTCCGCAGTCTTGCTGATGTCTGCCTGCACCGTGTGGCGCGAACATCCTGGCAGCAGCAACTGGAAGGATGCGACTGGCGGCGAGGGCCTCGAGCGGAGTTTCTGGAAGGAGATCAAAGCCAAGCGATGGGGTGAGGTGGAGCACCGTATCTCGAGCAATTTCGTAGGGGTTTCGTCGGAAGGCGGTCGACTCGATAAAGCAGCCGCTCTGGCTCACCTGCAGCAATTGCATTTGGATGACTACGTGTTGGGTGACGTACAGAGCGAGATGAACTCCGACACCTTTGTCGTGACCTACACTGTGGCCCTGCATGGCACCTCCGCGGGCCAGCCGTTGCCCTCAGAACCAATTCGCATGATGACGGTCTGGCAAAAGCAGAGCGCCGGATGGATGGAAATCGCACACTCGGTTCTGGGAACTGAGAAAACAGTAGAAACGAAATAGCCGCCCGATCCCGAGATCAATCTTGGCAAGTTCCCGCGTAATGAATCATCCCGCAACACCTTCAGACGACACCTGGAAATTTGACGCTCTGGCGACTCGTCGCTGGCGTCAGCGCCTGCTTCAGTGGTATGACCGCAACCGGCGCGATCTGCCCTGGCGCCGCGATCGGGATCCCTACCGGGTATGGATCTCGGAGATCATGTTGCAGCAGACCCGGGTTTCCGCAGTGCTGGAACACTACCGCCGTTTTCTCCAACGCTTTCCTACTGTTCAAAGACTGGCGGCCGCGCGCGAACCGGCGGTACTGGCGGCGTGGAGCGGCCTGGGATATTACCGCCGCGCCCGCATGATGCATGCTGCTGCGAAAGTCATCGTGAAGGAGCACGGCGGGAGATTTCCTGAAACGATTCCTGAACTGCGCGCCCTGCCGGGCATTGGCCGCTATACGGCTGCAGCGATCGCCAGCATCGTGTTCGATACTGCGGCGGCGGTCGTCGACGGGAACGTCGAACGCGTCCTGGGACGGGTCTCCGGAGCCGACTTCTCCGGGGAAGGTGTGTGGCAAGCAGCAGAATCGTTACTCAGCCGGAAACGTCCGGGCGATTTCAACCAGGCCATGATGGAACTGGGAGCGACGGTATGTGTACCCGGTCCACCCAAATGTTCGTCATGTCCGGTCATTGGACTGTGCGTAACGCGGGGAAATCCGGTTCTGCTGGAAATGACGTTGCACAAGAAATCAGTGCGTCAGAAACGGCTCAGCATCTGTTATGCGCTCGATCACAGCAACCGCTCGATTTTTCTGGTGCAGCGGCCTAAACATGCGTCTCTGATGCCGGGCATGTGGGAACTGCCCGAAATACCCGTTGTCCTCGGGCGCAGCGCCGCCAGCCTTACATTGCGGCACTCGATTACCGTGACGGATTACACAGTTCACGTGATGCGCGGTCCAGTTCCCAGCATGGTCAAAGGTCAATGGATGCCAAAATCGCGCGTCCGGAAACTACCGCTGACCGGCTTGGCAAGAAAAATCCTGCGCGAGGCGCAAGTCATCTAAGAAGGCAGGGTTAGCTTATGAAAATCGCCGATTACTCTCGGAGGACAAAAATGGCGGCTTTGGAACCGGGAACAAAAGCACCAGAATTCACCTTGCTCACGATGGAGCGTAGTCAGTTTTCGCTGAGCGAAGCCTTTGCCCGCGGCCCCGTCGTAGCGGCATTTTTCAAGATCTCCTGCCCAACCTGCCAGTTCGCTTTTCCCTTTCTGCAGAGAATTTATGAGGCCCACGGACACAAAGGAATCACCATCGTGGGGATTTCTCAGAACTCGAAAAAAGACACGGCCGCTTTCACGAAAGAATACAAAATCTCTTTTCCCATCCTGCTCGACGATACGAATTCTTATCCGGTGTCGAACGCATACGGACTCACGAATGTCCCCACCATATTCTGGATCGCGCAGGACGGCGAAATCGAAATCTCCAGCGTCGGCTGGATAAAGAAGGACATGGAAGAGTTCAATCAGCGTGCAGCCGAAGCCTCGGCCGATAGCGTCAAACCGCTGTTTCGCTCGAACGAGCAAATCGCCGACTTCCGCGCCGGTTGAGGGTCCAAAAACTAGCCCGCGGTCGCGGGCTCAAATCGGACGTCGGACCTCGGACTTCAGACCTCAGACCCCCGGACCTCGGAGTTCAGTTCGTAGGCCTGAGGGCTGACGCCCGAAGTCTGAGGTCTGAAGTCCGACGCCCGCACTTCGATCTCCGCTACAATACAGAGTTCGCAACCCACTTGGAGCCTCCAAAGCATGCGCAAGAAGCTGGTGCTGCTGTCGTTGATTCTCCTGATCTGTGGAGTATGGGCCCAGAACTCATCGCGTCCGATATCGATTCATTTTCCGCCGGCCGCGATTGCTGCATTTCAGAAGATCGACGCCGAACGCATCCGTGCTCACGTGCGTTTTCTGTCTCATGACCTGCTTGAAGGCCGCGGCACCGGACAGCGTGGCGGAGACATCGCCGCCGAATACATCGCCGCGCAATTCGCAATGGATGGCCTGAAGCCCGCCGGAGACAACGGCACCTACATGCAGAAAGTTCCGATGGTCGGCATCACGACGGCCCCGGAATCCACCTTCGCGTTCGTCCCATCCAAAGGTTCGGCTCGTGAGCTTAAGCCTCTTTCCGAATACGTGGGTCACGACGAAACTCAAGAAACCGATTCAACCGTGAATGCCGATATCGTGTACGTGGGCTATGGCATCGAGGCGCCCGAATACAAGTGGGATGACTACAAGGGCGTCGACGTGAAAGGCAAAGTGTTGCTCATGCTGGTGAACGAGCCCACTTCCGACGATCCCAATTTCTTCAAAGGCAAGGCGCTGACCTACTACGGCCGCTGGACCTACAAATACGAACAGGCCGCCAGGAAAGGCGCGGCAGGCGCGATCCTTATTCACAAGACGGAGATGGCCAGCTATCCCTGGGAAGTGGTGCGCAATTCAAATTCGGGAGAGAAGTCGTATCTCAAGCTGGACGGTTCGCCAAAGCTGAAAGTTGCCGCGTGGATCCACCTGGATGCCGCTAAGGAACTGGCGTCCATTTCAGGCATGGACATCGACAAGTTGATGGCTGACGCGCGTTCGCGCGACTTCCGTCCCGTATCGCTTCCGGTCAAGCTACAGGCCCACATGGTCAATAAAGTCCGCCCCTTCGAGTCCAACAATGTGATTGCAATGCTGCCGGGCTCCGATGCAAAGTTAAAATCCGAAGCTCTGATGTATTCCGCCCACTACGATCACCTGGGCATACGTCCCGACATGCCGGGCGACAATATATACAACGGCGCGGACGACAATGCCACCGGTTGCGGCATCCTTCTGGAGATGGCCCACGCTTATGCAACGGCAGCGCTGAAGCCGCGGCGTTCTATCTTGTTTGCCTCCGTCACGGCGGAGGAACAAGGTCTGCTGGGTTCCGAATATCTGGGCAAGCATCCGCCGGTGCCCGCCGGAAAGATTGCTCTCGATCTGAACTACGATGATATTCCTCCGATCGGCTCTCCCGAAGAAGTGGAAGTCTCTGGCAGTGAGCGCACCACGTTTTATCCCACAGTACAAGCGCTGGCCCAGGAATTTCGCCTGACCATCCGTCCCGATTCTCACCCGGAGGCGGGACACTACTATCGCTCTGATCATTTCAGCCTGGCACGTGTCGGCATTCCCGCGTTTTCTGTCAGCGAAGGCCTGAAGTACAAAGGGCACGATGCAGCCTGGGGAATGCAGCAAGCGAACGAATACACGGAGAAGCACTATCACCAACCCAGCGATGAGTATCATCCCGACTCGGATTTCACAGGAGATGCGGTGATGGCGCGTTTCGGTTTTGCGTTAGGCTGGGAAGCAGCCAGCACACCGAAGCTGGTCGGCTGGCAAAAAGGCGATGAATTCGAGCCCGCGAGACTCAAGAGCGGAACAAACTAGGCGGCAAGGTATAGGTGTTAGTAGCGCCGGCGTCCCGCCCACCCCTTCGGGCCGGCCAGAGGCCGGCGCTACCAGACCGCTAACTAGGTTCGAGTGTGATCGTAGGCGACTCGACCGCGCTTGCGATCCAGCTTAGTCTTCCATCTCTTTGAGCGATCGACTGACAATCAGCTTGGGCCCGGTCACGCGCTGCACGTCATCGACGGTTAATCCAGGTGCGATCTCTTCGAGCACCAATCCAGCCGGCGTCACCTGAATCACCGCCATTTCGGTGACGATCGTGTTCACCACTTTCACTCCGGTCAGAGGCAACGTACACTTCTTCAAAATCTTAGGCTGAGAATCTTTGGTGGTGTGCTCCATGCCGACGACCACGCGGCGCGCACTGGCCACCAAGTCCATGGCGCCGCCCATGCCTTTTACCATCTTTCCCGGGATCATCCAGTTCGCAATGCTGCCTTCTTCGTCGACCTCCATCGCACCCAACACGCTCAGGTCAATGTGGCCGCCGCGGATCATGGCAAAAGAATCGGCGCTGGAGAAATACGCCGTGCCCTTCATTTCGCTAATCGTCTCCTTGCCGGCATTGATAAGGTCACAATCTTCCTCACCCTCGATCGGATAAGGTCCAATGCCCAGCATGCCATTCTCGGACTGAAGAATCACATCCATGCCTGCCGGCACATGGTTGGCAACGAGTGTGGGCAAGCCGATGCCGAGATTTACGTAGAAGCCATCACGCAGCTCAAGGGCAATGCGCTTGACGATGCGTTCGCGTTTATCGGTGTCTTTCATAAGAGCAGTCGTCGGTCGTCAGTCGTCGGTCATCAGCAAGAACTTGGTGTGCAGGGTTTTGGCCAACGACCAAGGGCCAACGACGCTTTACACCGCTTTTCTTACCGTCCTCCTTTCGATTCTTTTCTCGTAGAGTTCGCCTTGGAAGATGCGTTGCACGTAGATGCTGGGCGTGTGAATCATTTCTGGGTCCAGTTCACCCACTTCGACCAGGTGCTCGACTTCCGCAATCGTGATTTTGGCGGCGGCGGCCATCATGGGATTAAAATTCCTGGCTGTTTTGCGATAGACCAGGTTGCCCCACTTGTCGCCCTTCCAGGCTTTGACAAACGCGAAGTCCGCTTTCAATGCCCGCTCCATCAGGTATTGACGTCCATCGAATTCTCGTACTTCCTTATTTTCGCCGACGATCGTCCCGACTCCTGCGGGAGTATAGAACGCAGGAATACCCGCTCCACCGGCGCGTATCCGCTCGGAGAAAGTTCCTTGCGGGATCAAGTCCAGTTCGAGTTTGCGCTGCAAAACCAACTGCTCCAGCAGTTTATTTTCGCCTACATAAGTTCCGATGTGTTTAATGATCTGGCCTGCGGCCAAGAGCAGACCGTTGCCAAGCCCGTCCACGCCGACGTTGTTGCTGATTGTCTTGAGGTTCTTCGTGCCCTTACGGACCAGCGCGCGAATCAGGTTTTCGGGGATTCCACACAATCCGAATCCGCCAATCATGAGAGTAGCGCCATCGGGGATGTCTTTGATGGCTTCGTCGGCGTTGGCAACGACTTTATTCATCAGAAGGAATTCTAAATGAAAATCAGTGAGAACCCACCACGGAGGCGCAGAGACACAGAGAAAATCTAGTTCTTGGTTTTCTCTGTGCCTCTGTGCCTCTGTGGTGAAGTCTTTCTCAAGTGATGTGCGCGCTCGAACTCCAGCGCCAACTCCCGCGTATCCAGATTTTCGCGGATATGCGCCAGTCGTTGTTCCAGTTTCAGCAGCGCGTGCCGGATATTTTTCTTGTTGGTCAGGGCGACGTCACGCCACATCGAGTAGGGGCTGCCCGAAATACGCGTCATCTCACGCAGGGCGCGCCCTCCGGTCTCGAGCAGCGGCGCGTCTTCACCGTATTCATCCACCAGCGTTGCAGCCAGTGCGGTTGAGATGAACTGAGGTAAGTGGCTGATCCAGGCACAGAGTTGGTCATGCGCGTCGGCGTCCATACTGGCTACGCTGGCGCCAATCTTCTTAATCCACCCCAAAAACTCTTCGCTGGCGCCGGCAAATATTTTCTGTCCCGGAGCCGGCGTTACAAACCACACAGCCCCCTGAAACAGATCAGGATCGGCGGCTTCCACTCCTGATTGCTCTTTTCCGGCCATGGGATGTCCGGCGAGGTAGCGTCGGCTGACATCCTTGCCGAACGTCGCCGTTGCGTGCGCAAGGATTTCCGCTTTGGTGCTTCCGACGTCAGTTAACAGAGCTTTCGGAGCAAGGGCCGGCCCAACGCGTCCGATCAGTTCGACGATTGTGCCAACCGGCGACGCCAGCAGAACTATCTGGCTGCCGCGAACTGCCTCGACCGGATCGATCTGGCCCTCGTCGATTGCGCCCTTGCTTCGTGCCTGCTTGAGAACCGGAGCGCGATCACAGCCGATGATGCGGCCGGAGAAGCCTCGCTTCTTCAGCGCGAGGCCGAAAGATCCGCCGATGAGGCCGGTGCCGATGATTGTGATTTGGCGAATTGCCATTTGAGGTTTAACCACGGAGACACCGAGTCACGGAGGAAAAACAAAAAGTAATATTCGGTGTTGCTTCGAGGTCCAGCTTGCTCTTCGGATGTTACGAAAGCAGGGCTGGAATTTCTCTGTGTCTCTGTGACTCCGTGGTGAAAAAACGACTAAGCTACCTTGCGTCCAACTGCCGGCGCGATCATGCGTAGCTCATCCATCAATTTGGAGAATTGATCGGGAAAGAGTGACTGCGCGCCATCCGAGAACGCCTTGTCCGGATCGTGGTGCACTTCGATGAGCAGGGCATCAGCGCCCGCCGCCAGCGAAGCGCGAGCCATGGGAGGCACTTTGTCTCGCAATCCCGTGCCG
>Ga0163162_10003234_pt1 | contig 15592 bp, 11 predicted proteins | sample S55metaG_FD_115310 | JGI IMG/M metagenome (GOLD analysis project Ga0163162, IMG submission 115310) | Switchgrass rhizosphere microbial communities from Kellogg Biological Station, Michigan, USA - S5-5 metaG | ecosystem: Host-associated > Plants > Roots > Rhizosphere > Soil | place: USA...
GCTGAGCGCGGCGGCCGATTTGAAGAACTCAACGCTGGAGCCGGGAGCAACTTGTTGATCGGCCCAGCCGTGATAGATGAGCAATTTGCCGCCGCGCTTCGCGAAGGCCGCGAGATGGGGATCCAGGTCGTCCACATCCTTGTTGATGGCATTCGCCTTTGCAGCGTCACGCTCCAGTTCGAAGGTTCGCCAATCCCATTTGGGATCGTGATAGACGACGTAACGGAACTGGTCGAGAATCAGATCGGCAGGCTGCAGACCGCCGGCGAGGCGAGCCCATCGCAGTTCGGTGCCAGGCTCAAGCCGTGGGAATAGGACCTCGCCCGATGCGGCAATCGCAGGGCTGATGATGGTCTGCGCGGTCTGGACCTGACGCGCGGTCAGGCAGTCGGGTCCATCGGCGCTCTTGCATTGAAGCGCTTTGAAGTCAACGTGACAGCTCTCCGGATTTTCAATCAGGCCGTCCTTCAGTCCATCATTGGCATCGCAGGTGTCGAGAGCAGCGCGGTGGATCATTGGGTATTTCGTAGGTGGGATATAAGCAGCCGGGTCTTTGAAGGTCTGAACTGCGAGCCAGAGCGCCCAGGCGTTGCGGCGGACGTTTGCCGGATCGCCGGCGACGATGCCGTCGAAATCATTCGGGAAGCGATAAGCCTGCAAGAGACCTTCGCGTCCGCCGCCTGAGCACCCGTTCCAGTAGGAGTAGTGCGCGTCCCGCCCATAGAACGCCTTGATCAATGCCTTGGCCTCGACAGTCATCTCGTGTTCGGCGCGATAGGCGAAGTCGACGAACTTTTCCGGGTGCCCAACGATAAAGCCGGCGACCGGGGTACGGTGGCCATCATCCGTGGCACTGGTGGCGTAGCCGCGACGAAGCGCATCGGCCATGCCGTCGTAATTGATGGAGCCGCCCCATCCGCCGCTGCCGACGGCGAGGAATTTCCCGTTCCATTTGGAGGCTGGAAGCCAGACTTCGATTCCGATGTCGGAGTCTGAAGTGGGTTTGAGGGTTGCAGTGATCCGGCAAAACGGTGGCAGGCCAGGGAACTTGTCCGTGGTGCCGCTGGGCGTGAAGGTGGCTGCGTCAACGGGCTGCGCCAGGACGATTGAGACGGATGGAGATTCCAGCTTCGAGAGAGCCTGGCACGATTCCGCGTGGAGCGTGACAGGCGCGAAGGCGGCGACGAGAAAGATGCAAAGCATCAACTCTCTTGCCATGGTCGCTTTAGGCATGATCGAAGATATGTCTGGATACAGGGCTCTGGGCCGACGGGAGGTCATTCCTGTCCTCCACATTGCCTGTTTAGCTGTCTTTTCGGTACAGGAGATCGCGCATGGCATGGCGTCGAGCCTCGTTGACTTCGCTGGCGGACTTGCGCTCATCGGCGTCCATACTGCGCTGGGATTTGGGAGCATCGGACTCCGGGGTGCTGCACTCGGGGCAGCGGTTGGCGAAACCGGGCTTATCTGGCTTTAACTCGAACTCCTCGCCGCAGACTGTGCAGGTTTTGATGGGGAATGCCATATCCATTCCATGATACGATGCGCGCGACGTTCTAAGAAAGAGCGGCTAGTGTAGCCGTCGATCACGACAGCCCCTAAGCACAAAGTCGGAACGAGATCCTGCGGCAGTCCGCAGTCTAAGCTGCCTGGCAAGTATTCCTAAAGCAGCGGCAGGGTGTGATGAGTAAGGCCCCACGAGAAGATTTTCTGGAGCATAAGCGAACGGATGAAGAGCTTCGCGCTTCGGAAATCAGATATCGGCGTCTGTTTGAAACCGCCTAGGACGGGATACTCATTCTCGATGCCGCCTCGGGAGCGATTGTCGATATCAATCCATTCCTGGTGAGTTTACTGGGGTATCCCCGTAGTTACTTCATTGGCAAGACACTCTGGGACATCGGACCATTCAAGCAAATTCCGGAATCGAAGGCGGCTTTTAAAGAGCTGCAAGTCAAGCAATATATCCGCTATGAGAATCTGGCACTCGAAACCAGCAGCGGGCGGCGGGTCAATGTCGAGTTCGTCAGCAACGTCTATGGAGCGAATGGCAGCACCGTCATTCAATGTAATGTCCGTGATATTACCGAGCGCAAGCAGGCGGAGGAATGGATCGCCGCCCAGGCCGCGGAATTGGGAAGCCGCGCAGAAGAAGTATCGCGCTGGCAGAAGGCCTGGGAAGAGAAGAGTGACATGCTGCAATCCGTCCTTAACAGCACCTCAGAAGGTTTGGTAGCGGCGGACCTGCAAGGGAACTTTATTATGTGGAACCCGGCCGCGGAGAGACTCCTGGGCAGGGGACCAGCAAACATACCGATACAGGAGTGGAGCCGGCACTACGGGCTCTACTTGACCGACAAGACGACCCCTTTTCCATGGGACCTGGTTCCGCTGGCCCAGGCGATTCGTGGTGACGCAAATACAGCAGAGATATTTGTACGCAGGCCTGAACCCGGAGCGGGCGTCTTTCTGGAAGCCTATGCCAGCCCTCTGAAGGATGAAAACGGCCAATTGAAAGGCGGGGTGGTCGCGTTCCGCAACATCACAGAACGCAAAGAGGCGGAAGAGACCCTCCGAATGAGTGAATTGCGCCTGAACCAGGCGCAACACCATGCCCACCTCGGGAGCTGGCAACACCTCCCTGGCGGCACATTGATCTGGTCCCGCGAGATGTACGAGTTGTACAAAGTGCCGCCTGATGTGATTCCTACGTCCGAATGGTTGTTATCGGCGGTTCACCCGGAGGAGCGGTCCGGATTCGATCGCTTCTTCAAACAGTTTCTGGATTCCGCCGCCAGCGAGTTTCAGAGGGATTTTCGCATTGTCTGGCCCGACGGCCAGATCAGGAACTTGTCCTCGATTGCCAAGGTTCAGCGCGACCAGGGTGGGCGCGTACTTGAGGTTGTGGGTACTACTCAGGACGTGACCGAGCGCATCCAGAGGGAAGAGAGGCTCCGGGAATATCAGAGAGTGGTTGAAGGCCTGGAGGAGATGATCCTGGTGGTCGACCGGCAATACCGGTACGTAATAGCCAACCGGGCGTTTCTGAAGTTTCGTGGCTTGACGGCTGAAGAAGTCGTGGGGCGTTTCGTGGACGAGCTGGTGGGCCCGGACCTCTTCGCGAAGCTCGTCAAGCAGAAAATGGATGAATGCTTCCTGGGCAAAGTAGTCGAGTACGAGATGACCTATGACTTTCCAAATGTGGGACAACGATATTTGTCTGCCTCGTATTTCCCGATTGAAGGCCCAACCGGCATCGATCGAATTGCCTGCGTCCTGCACGACATTACGGAGCAAAGGAGGTCGCAGGAGGACTTGCGGAAATCGGAAGAGAGATTCAGCAAAGCTTTTCGCAACAGCCCTTTGGCGATCACGATCTCGACCGAAGCAGAGGGGCGGTATCTGGACGTGAACAGGGCATTTCTTCAGATGTTGGGCTACGCTCGCGAAGAAGTAATCGGCCGTACGGTTGAGGAACTAGGCTTTTGGGTCTATCCGTTGCAGCGCTGGGACATGATTCGACAGTTGCGGGGAATCGGCGGGGTGGAAGAATTTCGCACCGAATACAGGACGGCAAAAGGAGAGATTCTGGCCGCAGTGGTATCAGCGGATTTGATCGAACTGGAAGGACTGGCGTGCGTGCTGGCAATTACCCGCGATGACACCGAAATCCAGCGGCTGGAAACGCAGTTCCGCCAGGCCCAGAAAATGGAGGCGGTTGGTCGTTTGGCGGGCGGTGTGGCCCACGATTTTAACAATGCGCTGGGAGTGATTGCAGGTTACGCCACGCTTCTCGAGGAGCGACTGGGCGCGGACGCACCGGAACGAAAGTTCACTCAGCAAATCCGCCTTGCAGGCGAGCGTGCCGCATCGATTACCCGGCAGCTTCTTGCGTTCAGCAGGCGTCAAGTGTTGCAAATCGTACCGCTCGACCTGAACTCGATTTTGTCCGGCATGGAAGACATGCTCAGCAGGATGATGCGGGAGGACGTGAAGTTGACCATCGATCGAGACCCCGCTCTGCAGATCGTGGACGCCGACCGGGGACGAATTGAACAGGTGGTCATGAACCTGGCGGTCAATGCACGGGACGCGATGCCGGGCGGAGGAGAGTTGATCATCCGGACGTCGAATGCGGTGGTAGGACCCTCTGAGATTCAGAAAAATCCGTTCCTGAAAGCTGGCCGTTTTGTGATGCTGGCTGTCAGTGACAACGGTTGTGGCATGGATCAAGTTACCCGGGCCCAGGTCTTCGAACCTTTTTTCACAACGAAGGAGGTTGGGAAAGGGACGGGTCTGGGGCTTTCCACGGTCTACGGAATTATCAAACAGAGCAAAGGCTACATTTGTGTTACCAGCGAACCTGGCCGCGGTACCACCTTCCAACTCTATTTCCCGATCAGCAAAGGGACTCCCAAACCGGCAGCGCCCGAAGACCCGGCACCCAGGCCGGTCGGGGGCACGGAGACCGTCCTGGTGGTTGAGGATGAAGAGGCCTTGCGCTGGCTGATTTGTGATGCGCTTCGCGCCGCCGGCTATTCCGTGGTGGAGGCGGCGGACGGCCAAACCGCGGGGGAGGTGGGCGAGCGCCACGGCAAGGCGATCGATTTGCTGCTGACCGACGTTGTCCTTCCGCAAATGAGCGGGCGCCGGGTTTCGGAGAATCTGCTCATGTATCACCCGGCTATTAAGGTCCTTTATATGTCCGGTTACACCGACGATTACATCTCTCACCACGGTGTGCTTACAGCCGGTACGACGCTGATCGAAAAGCCGTTCAGTATGGACAGTCTGTTCCTGAAGATCCGTGAAGTGCTGGATCGAAAGCCGGATGAACCCAGCATTCAATAAAGGACGGCATTGGTCGATGGCTTTTCCCCGGCGCGCCGCAACAATACAACTCCCAAGAGGAACGGCATGATGAATGGAATCGCTGGGATCCCGGCAACGAAACCTGGACGCGCGTACCACGGCGTGGAATGAGCTGCCGGGTCGGGGGATGACATACCGCTCACCAGCAGACAAAATGATGCGATGAGGTTCACTGCCACATATACGCGAGTCGCGCCGCGCCCGAGCCAGCGGACCTGTCCGAGAGATGCCGCGAATGCCGCGGTTGCGAGATAAGTCAGAAGACACGCAACATCAAGCAGGATGTCAAAAACTTCTGCCAACGAGTTCATCGCGGCAGGGGCCTTCCCATCACGGACGGCGACTACGTAGTATCCCAGCATGAAGCTCATCCAGATGAGATAGGCCGCACCGGCGAGTATGGTCGCGGCGAGTGCGAGAGTCGAATAGTTGCGTTCACCAGCGTCGCTGAGCGCGTCCTTGAGAAGGACGAATCCACCCGTTACCGCGATCGAACTCACAAGCAGGACGAGATACCGCATAACGTTCTCTGGCGGAGTCGCCTCCCACGGAGGACCAAGGCCGACCCAGAAGAGTGCAACCAGCGTAAACGGCGTCAAAAGAAGTGCCCCGGCAAGCGCGAGCCGCTGCTCGCTTTCCCTGCCGCTGCGGATCGATCTTGCGCCGAGTATCCAGGCCGCGGCGACGATCGCGACAAACAGCACGCCTCCGATAGTGTGGTAGACGCCCGCAACCCGAAGAGCGCGCGGCGCTGCGAAACCGATTGCGAGGATTGGAACACTGCATAGGAAAACTTTACTCACGCGTCGGGGCGTGTAGGTCATTCTAATTTTCCTTTTGTTTCGAACTTCCTCGAGCTTTTTCCTATGCGTTCAGATCTCGGATTGAGATTTTCTGTGACCCGATTTTGCGTGGGTCAGTATACGTCAGCCAGTCGCCAGAGTCGTTCTTGCGGACGACTGCATGGTTGGCACCCTAACCTACTCTCGGAATAACCGCTTGCCGATAAGTCGCTGTGCCCCAATCTCTTGGGCGATCCCTCAGAATGCTGTAAACAACCTCGGCCTAACCTAAACCCAACCTAAGCTCTGCCTCAGTACTTCCGTCTCTATTGCGGCTATCTCCGACCCAGGGCGCTTCGCCCGTGGAGGGTCGCATGAGAAGTCGCATAGTGCTTCTGATCGTAGCCGCCATGCTAGGCGGCACTTTGGGTCACGGTTCCAGTTTTCCGAATGCGGTGCCGTTCAAACTTGTCCGCGGATTCGGGATCGTGGTGCGCGGCGAGATCGGACCCGAGTCCAATCTGAACTTCCTTTTGGACACGGGAGCGGTACCGAGCGTTCTTAGCAAAAGGCTGGCGGCGCGAATCGGAGTTACCGGTGCGAAAGGGGCGTTTGCCCTGCTGGATCGAACCTCGACAGCCGAATACGTGACTGCCGACGAGGTGCGATTTGGATGGGTTCACGGAAGGGCCTTGCCTATGGTGGTTATTGACCTTGACGGTCTCAGCAATGTCCTGGGCACTCGCATTGACGCGATTGTCGGGCTGGACATACTGGATCACCAGACCTTCAGTATCGACTACAAACACGGCCGGATCACGTCCGGAGTGTCGGGCAACGCACACCATGTAATTCCAGCTGAAATTTACGTCCGCGAGGGCGCTCCCTATTGGGTGCTGCCGGTAACCCTTGGTGGACAAACATTCCGCGTCCTGCTGGATACTGGCGCTAACGACTTGGCGTTGTTCGCAAGTCGCACCGGCAGAAATGTCACCGACACTGCGAATAGTTCCATCAGGCCTGCAAAGGTGACCGGCGAAATCGAAACACGCGCTCTTCAACGCTCGCTCATGGTCATGGGGGACGCGTCCTTTCCAAAGCAAGCGGTTGTCGAAATGACGAATCCGCGTGGAACAGCGCTGCCCGAGATCGACGGAGTGCTCGGCCCCACCGCAGTAGGAATTACCCGGGTTGAATTCGACTGGGAGCACACGTGTTTGCGATGGGACACCGAATGATGCTCGGGGAAATTCTCAAATCGAGGTACCATGTCCGCTTCAGGAGTAGCAGGATGCGAGGCGATTTCCGCCTGGGCCGATGGCTCGTATGTCCGAAGCTCAACACGGTCCAGGCCGATGGGCGTTCGATTCGACTCGAACCCAAGTTCATGCAGGTGCTGGTCTGTCTGGCGGCTAGTCCCGGGGAGGTCGTCTCTAAAGAAGAACTAATTCGAACGGTATGGGTCGATACATTTGTCACTGACGACGTTCTTACCCGCTCGATTTCCGAGTTGCGGCGAGCGCTAGGAGATGACGCGAAGCAGCCGCACATAATCGAGACCGTTGCCCGCAACGGTTACCGGATCATTGCGCCAGTCCAGAAGATTGAGGAAGTCTCATCGGGCGCCGTGGGGAGGCGAGCGAAATCTTCCGCCTGGCTGCCCAAGATGCTAGCGGCCGGAGTTGCGGTTGTTGCCATCGCAATTGTCGGTGCTTTGGTATTGCGACGTAAGCCGACCGAGATTCAGACGAATTCACCGAAGGCGATAGCAGTCCTTCCTCTTCAGAACACGAGTGCGGCGAAAGACCTCGACTTTCTGCGGATCGGGTTGGCTGACGATATCGCGAACACCCTCAGCTATTACCCCGCGGTTTCGATCCGACCTTTCGCGACCGCTAACAAATATGGGGGAGCGGATGTAGATCTGCAGAAGGCCGCCCAGGAAATGCGAGTGGCGGAAATCGTCACCGGACACTTTGTAGTAGCGGGCAGTGAAGTTGAAGTCACATTGGAAGCGGTGGACCCTGCCAACAACCGGGTGTTCTGGCGAGAAAGCGTACGAGGTCCCGCTACCGATCTGCTCGGGATACAGCAGCAGATCACAACCAACGTCCAGCATGGGCTAATTGCGGCTTTGGGAGTAAACGCCGGGTCGAGTCCTTCGTCGAATACGTCGCATAATGCGGAAGCATATGAGCTGTATCTCCGAGCTATCTCGGAAGACGATTCGCACACCTCGTTCTCTGCGGGTAACAAACACTCAATTGAATTACTGGAACGCGCGGTGGCGCTCGATCCCGGATATTCGCCAGCGTGGGCAACTCTGGGTCACCTTTTTTACTACGACATTGGTTTCGGAGGTGGCGGAATTGACGCCAAGATGAAAGCCAAGGCCGCTCTCCAGCGCGCTGTTGCCCTCGACCCCGGCCGCATTGATGCGGCGACCGACCTGATCAATATGGAAAGTGAAGAAGGCAATCTTAACGGGGCATATGACGACATCAAAAAACTTCTTCAGCAACGTCCTGACAGCGGAGCCGTTCACCTTGTGCACTCATATGTGCTGTGGTATGCGGGTCTTCTGGACGAGGCAGACAACGAGTGCGAGAAAGCGAGATCCCTGGATGCCGGGACGACGGATTTGGCTTCGTGCTCGGCTGTCTTTATAGCTTTGAATCGATATGACCGGGCGAGGAAATATCTGCAGCTAGTATCCGGTACCGAATATCAAAAGGCCGGGGAGGTCGAAATTCTGCTTCGCGAAGGCAAGTACGATGCAGCGCTTCAGATGGTTAAGTTGTTGCCTGCTGAGGTACCGTTTTATGGCCGGCGATATTTGGAGCAATGCCTGCTGCATCGTCCGCCCACGAGCGCGGAAGCAGATGAGGCGAAAAAACTCAATGCAGGAATGATGGCAGACGACGACCCCGGTCCAAAGTATGCTCTCGGGGCCTGGTACTCATTCTGCGGCCGGCCTGATCTTGCTTATCCAGCGTTGCAACGGGCGATAGCGCAAAACTACTGCGCCTATCCAGAGATGGAAACCGATCCTCTTCTAGCGAAAGTTCGCGCAACTCCAAAGTTCGCCGAAATACGTTCGTCAGGCATTGCCTGCCAGCAACATTTCCTGGAACACCGAAAGCAAAGCGATTCGAAATGAACAATTGAGCTTCTAGCTCCTGGCTCCTAGCTTTTAGCCCTTACGATGCCCAGGTAGTCTCGATCTTCGGCGGGTGGAGCAGGGTTTGCATGACTACGCAGTACTGCTCGCTCTTTTCGCGCAGGGCGCGCAACTGGTCGGGGGTGGCTTGCGATGCGCGAACATCGAATTGAAGGCGGATTTTTTCGAAGCCTACCGGCACTTCTTTCGAGATGCCTAACGTGCCCGAGAGATCCAGGTCGCCTTCTACCTTGACGTCAATGTGCTCGACTGGAATTCCCATGGCGGCGGCGACCATCTGACAGGTGATTTGGGCGCAGGCGGCCAGTGCGCCGAGCAACAGATCGCCGGAGCAGGCTGCGGTGCCGGCGCCCCCGACTCCGGTGTGGGCTTCGGCCTGATAGATGGCTCGCCCGATATCGACCGAGCAGGCGACCGGCGCGCCGGTCTGGCTGCCGGTAGCCTTCAGCGTGATTCGCGACGAACCCGGTTCGCTGCGATAGCGCTCTTTCAAAGGTCGTTGCAGCGATCGGACATCCATAAACAGCCTCCCGAAACGCCTGTTATCATAACAGCGCACTATCCTGAAACCCGGTCGCAACCCACCCTGTTGAGATTCTATGGCGCTATTCACGGGCACACGGTTCGGCGCGTACGAAATACTGTCCCCGCTCGGAGCTGGCGGGATGGGCGAAGTGTATCGCGCGCGGGACAGCCGTCTGGGACGCGAAGTTGCGCTCAAAGTGTTGTCCGACGAGCTGGCTTGTAACCCGCAGCATCTGCAGCGCTTCGAGCAGGAAGCACGTTCCGCGTCGGCACTGAACCATCCCAATATCGTCACAATTTATGAATTGGGGGTGGTTGAAGGCACGTGTTACATCGCCATGGAGTTGGTCGAGGGAAGCACATTGAGAGACCTGCTCACCGCTGGCCAAGTCCCCCTGGACAAAGGCATCGAAATAGCGGCCCAGGTGGCCAATGGGCTCGCGATGGCACATGAGGCCGGTATCGTGCATCGTGACCTGAAGCCCGAGAATTTGATGGTTTCGCGCGACGGGCGGGTGAAGATATTGGATTTCGGCCTGGCCAAGGTGACGCCGCTTACTTCCGATGCCGCCGAGACGGTGACGATGGGAAATACGCGAACCGTGGCCGGCGCGTTGGTGGGCACCATCGGCTACATGTCTCCCGAACAGGCGAGCGGGCAGGCTCTGGATTTTCGCACCGACCAGTTTTCTCTTGGGCTGGTGCTCTACGAGACAGCAACCGGCAAACCGGCGTTTCTCAAAGGAACGATTGCAGAGAGTCTGGCTTCGGTGCTGCGGGATGATCCGCAACCGATTTCGTCGGTGAACCGGCAAGCTCCTGCGCCGCTTTGCTGGGTGATTGAACGCTGCCTGGCGAAGAATCCCGGCGAGCGCTATGCCTCGACGCGTGACCTGGCGCGTGACCTCGCTTCGCTGCGCGACCGCGTTGCCGAAGCCCCGATCTTGCCCAGGGCGATTCGTCCCAGCAATCTGCCTGCGCCGCGCACCGGGTTTGTGGGCCGCGAAAAGGAAGTTGCCGCGCTCGCCGATCTTTTGCAGCGACCGGATGTGCAGCTAGTCACCCTCACCGGGCCGGGAGGGATCGGCAAGACCCGGCTGGCGCTGCAAGTGGCGGGCGAACTGGCTGAGGCGTTTCCCGGTGGAAGCTACTTTATCCCGCTGGCGGCGGTGAGCGATGTGGAACTGGTGCCGTCCGCGGTTGGGCATGCTCTGGGCTTGCATCAATCACCGGGCCGGGCCCCGCTCGAAATGCTCAAAAGCTATTTCCGGAACTCGCTGCGCGCGCCCATGCTGCTGCTGTTCGACAACTTTGAGCACATGACCGCGGCCGCATCCCTGGTGGCGGATCTACTTACGTCGAGTCTTCACCTCAAGGTGCTGGTCACCAGCCGTGCTCCGCTGCATGTTTACGGCGAACGGGAGTTTCCCGTTCCGACACTGAGGGTTCCCGATCTCAAATCGCCGGTGGCGCTCGATGTCTTGCTTCAATATCCTGCGCTGCGTTTATTTCGGCAGCGCGCTCGCGCAGTGAAACCGGATTTCGAAATTACGAAGGACAATGTGGATGCCGTCGCCACCATCTGTGAGCAACTCGATGGATTGCCGCTGGCCATCGAACTCGCTGCGGCGCGGATCAAACTGCTTTCGCCTTCCGCCATGCAGTCGCGGCTGGAGAGCCGGCTGCAACTGCTCACCGGCGGCGCTCGGGACCTGCCAGCGCGCCAGCAAACTCTGCGCGGAGCCATGGACTGGAGTTACGGCCTGCTGACTCCCGAGGAGCAGACGCTATTCCGGCGGCTTTCTGTCTTCGTCGGCGGATGCACGCTGGAATCCGTGGAAGCGGTATGTGACACGCGTCAGAATCTTGGCCTGGATGTTCTGGACGGCATGGCTTCGATGGTGGACAAAAGCCTGGCCCAGCAGTCCGAGGAAACTTCAGGAGAACCACGCTTCGTGATGCTGGAAACGATTCGCGAATATGGGTTGGAGCATCTCGCGGCCAGCAGCGAAGAGGAAGCCGTGACCCGGCGCGCGCATGCCGCCTACTATCTGGTGCTGGCGGAGGAAGGTTCTCTCGGCGGAACGGATCCGGCGCAATGGCTGGACCGGGTAGAGGGTGAGCACGACAATCTTCGCACGGCCCTCGATTGGTTGACGCAGACGGGGAATGCCGACTGGGGCATGCGTCTGGCCACCGCGATGTTTCGGTTCTGGGAAACTCGCGAGCACTTTACTGAAGGACGCGACCGCGTCGCCCGACTGCTGAAGCTTCCAGACGCGGCCGCGAGAAACCAAAAGCGCGTGAGGACGCTGTTCGCGGGAGGCGTCCTGGCTTTCGACCAGGGTGACGTGACGACCGCTCAGGAGCTGCTGGAAGAAAGCCTCAGCATTGCCCGCGAGTTAAAGGACCATTCTGGTGTCGCCGTCTCCCTGAATGCGCTGGCTGTATTTTCCCGCGATCGCGGCGAATTGACCCAGGCCAATGCGGCTTTCGAAGAGAGTCTGGCGTTGTGCCGCGAGCTGGGAGATCTCAAGGCTGCGGCTCGCGCGCTCAGCAACCTCGCCAGCGTGGTTCGGTTGCAGGGCGACTATGCACGGTCGCGTTCGTTATACGAGGAGTGCGCGGCGCGATTCGCCGAATTGGGAGATCGAGCCGGTATGGCGTGGTCGCTCGATTACCAGGGCGATGTGGCCCGCGAGCAGGGAGAAATGGAAACGGCCCGCGCTCTCTACTCGCAGAGCCTGGCGGAGTTTCGCGCCCTGAACGATCCGTGGGGCGTCGCCGGAACGCTGGCTGATCTGGGAAACCTGGCGCTCGATCACAACGATCACGCCGGCGCGTGCGCGAACTACGGGGAGAGTCTGCAGATTTTCAAGGAACTCGGGTCGAAGCGCGGAGTGGCGCGTGTGCTCGAATGTTTTGCGTACGCGGCGGCAGCCGGGGGGCATCCCGAACGTGCGTTGCGCCTGGCGGGAGCGGCGGCGGCGCTTCGCCAATCCGTAGGCGCGCCGCCAAATTCTGCTGAACGCGCCCGTCTGGAAAAGTGCCTGGTCGCCGCGCGCGTGGCGGTGACTACGACGGCGGGCTCGGCCGCTTGGATGGAAGGTTTTGCGATGCCCGCGGAGAAAGCAATCGCGCACGCGCTGTCGCCAGAGTAACTGAGGCTTCCGGGTCTACTCAGCGGTGGTGGGATCGATCATGCGGCGTACCGCCGAAACCCGATTCGCCGGCACACCCAGCCGCTTGGCGTGCTCCACGACGGTAGCCTCGTCGGGAGCTACGTACACGCAGTAAACCTTGTCGCCCGTGACGTAACTCTGCAGCCACTGAATCTCGGGGCCGAGCGCCTTCAGAACGCTGAGCGATGCCCTCGACATTTTCTGCAACTCGGCGTCCGACAAACTCCCCGCCCCTGGAATTTCGCGCTCGATGACAAATTTAGGCATGGCAGTGAACCCGGGAAAAATGTTACCAGATGCGGTTCCGGCTGGATAACAGATTCAAGCTTACGGACAGGCTCGTGTCGTATCGATGCCGACGCCACAGGAGTCCGTCGCCGTTCCTCCTGCAGGTTGGCCGACTGGACAGCTTCCAGGAGCGTGAACCTGCCGACAAGCGTTGCCCTGTGTGCTGGAACAGAAGCCGGTTAGCGCACCGCAACGTGTGCTGCCGCACTGGTAAGCACAATTACCAGATCCTGGGGACACCGACGCCGAGCAAGTGAGCTGCGCCGTTCCCTGCTTCATGCCCGAAGAAGCCGTGATGACCACTGGGCCGCCAACAACGATGCAGGTTGCCAGTCCGGTGGCAGAGTCTATGCTGGCAATTGTCGTATCGGAAGACGACCATTGCGCGCTCAGGTTGTCTTTAGTTGTTGGAGGCTGATCAAACGTGCCCGTCGCAGTGAAGGGCAAGGTTCCTGTCGGCGTGGTGGCTTCTCCGCTTCCCGGTTGTACAGCGATGCTTACCAATGTGCGCGAGGGCATGCTGTTTCCCCCGCAGCCAGCCAGGCTCAGGGGCGAGAAGCACGGCGAGGAGAAGTTTACAAACACTTCGCGATCCGGTGATTAGGACTACACGCCTGCCTGATGCGGAATGCATAGGCCGCCTCCTTAATTAACTGTTCGTGAGAGGGAGCATTCCTTACCCGGGTTCGGTGGTCTCTTTTTCGCTGGGTACTCTATCTAAGAAGCCAGTTTCTGTAAATAGCGATTGTGTGGTGGCTCTCGGCCAGGTCGTCCGACATAAGCACCTGTCGGCTGGGTGAGATTGTTTGTTCTTGTCGCTGCACTGCTGATTGCGCTGGCGTCTGCGAAGGTTGGAACTGTTGAGGGCTGATATCGAAGGTCAGAGAAGAGGCTATACTCGATCCGTGTTCGAAATGGAGTAGTCCCATGAAACGCTTGAACCTGATACTCGCGCTGATGTTCTTCTTTGCTTCTTTGGTGCACGCACAAGATGCTCCCCCACAGGCACCGCCCATGGCTGGGCCCGGTGCTCATGCTCAGATGCAAGGCGAACACCATCAGAAGATGATGGAGATGCACAAGCAGCAGATGGAGGCAATGCAGGCTGATGTCGAAAAAATGAAATCGTCGGTGGCTCAGATGAAGGCCGATGTTGCCAAGATGAAGAACTCCGATGAGAAAAGCCGCTGGCAGAGTAACGTGGAGATGTGGGAGATTGTGGTCGGCCACATGGACCAGATGTCAAAGCAAATGAATTCCATGGGCCCTCACGGAATGCACGGCATGGGTAACGGCATGATGCACGACCACAACATGGGTGGTCCTCCTCCGGCCCCGAATGTTGACAAGAAACCCGAATAGGGAACACTCGTTAAAACAGCGACAACCTATATAGATCTGGCAACGTTCCGCTGTTGTTCTGCTGGTCATTTTTCTACTTGGTACTGGGTCAGTTTGGAGGCCATGAACCACGAAGGGCACGAAGGTACACGAAGGAAACCCTGGAAAATGAAGCCTTCGTGAAACTTCGTGTCCTTCGTGGTTCATGCTCTTGCCGCGTCTTACCACGAAACTGACCCAACGACCTCCTGCTCTTCGGCCTTTATCGATCTACCATTGGCCGATTAAAATGTTCGTGAATCTGAAAGGATCGACTCATGACTTCTCCGCAAATCTCGCCCGAACAAGCAAAGTTCATTTTGGATAGGGCGATGCCTACGCTCAAAGCCGAACACGAAACCACCAAGCGCGTGATTGAAGCAATTCCGCTCGATAAGGGCGACTACCGTCCCGACGCGGTTTCCAAGAGCGCCCTGGAGCTGGCGTGGCACATTGTGGCAGCCGAGCAGCGCTTTTTCGCAGGAATTCCTGTGGGCGCGTTCGATTTCAGCCCGATCCACCGTCCGGAGTCGATCACAGACTCTGCCGGCATCGCTGCCTGGTTCGACCAGAGCTTTGCCGTGAATATGCGGAAGCTTGAAGGGCTAAGCGGAGAGACCTTGTCCAAGATGGTCGACTTCCGCGGCATGTTCCAGATGCCTGCAGTTGGATTTCTACAGCTGGCGACGAGCCACAGCATCCATCATCGCGGACAGCTTTCGGTTTATCTGCGGCCGATGGGGGCTAAGGTACCGTCGATCTACGGCGAGAGCTACGATGTCACTCAAGCCCGGCTGGCGAAGGAAAGCAAGGCCAGCTAGTTTGTGGCCGCCACCCGATTTCCGTCGAGCCCAGCAATGGCGTTGTCCGTCCTGCCGCACTGCTTAATTTTTGTGCCGCGCTACTGTTGCTCGTCCGGGCCTGCAGCACTCTCCTGTTCGACCTGGGTTTCGGCCTGGTCGGCGGCTTTCTCTTGATCGGTCAGGTCCTTGGCCGCGTCCGTATCCGGTGGTGGAGCCGGCACATCGGAGGCCGTTGTGCCGGTGTCCGGGGCCTTCGGCAATCCGCCGTTACCTTGCTTTTGCGCCAGGTCCTTCATACCGTTGTCCACTTGTTCCTGAAAGCGGTTGCGCATGTCCTGCAAGTCTTCCACGGAAACGGCCACTTGCTGCCCAGCGCCGCAGTCACCCTTCTTGCTGGCCTGGACGCTGGCGTTGACTCTCTGGTTGGCATCGGGAGTGTCGGTGAGCCGGGTGATGACGTCGCCCGCAGTGAGGTCACATTCCTGTCCATTGGACACAACCGTAATGTCGTTGGACACGACAAAGGTGCGCCGCGCGGGATCGAGTGCGGGCGGTACTTGATCGTCAGACGATTGCGGA
>Ga0163162_10003235_pt1 | contig 15590 bp, 9 predicted proteins | sample S55metaG_FD_115310 | JGI IMG/M metagenome (GOLD analysis project Ga0163162, IMG submission 115310) | Switchgrass rhizosphere microbial communities from Kellogg Biological Station, Michigan, USA - S5-5 metaG | ecosystem: Host-associated > Plants > Roots > Rhizosphere > Soil | place: USA: Michigan...
CCGAGGTTGGTGAAGTTCCCGGTGTTTTTGTTCCAGCCCACGCCGATATAGTTGTTGACGATCTGGTTGTCATGGGCCGGCGCGATAGCGTCGCTGCCGCCGGCGATGTTGATGCCATTGAAGATCGCATCGCCGATGATATTGCGTTTGCCGTTGTCGCTGCCGCCGATCGTGACATCGGAGACGGCGAGGCCCACGTCGATGCCGTCATGAACCGGGGCCAGGGCGCCGCCGCCGGTCGAACCGCCGATGCGGACGCCTTCGATGACGTGACCGCTGCCCCCCTGCAGGTTGATTGCGGCAGTGGTGAAGCCCGAGAAGGCCAGTCCTTCGAACCACGCTGCGTCGGACAGCACGTTGAGGCCGTTGGCGATGGTGTTCGTGCCGCCGTCGAGAACGATGCAGAACACCGCATCGTCGCCGACGTCCAGGGTGTTTGCCGAAGATCCCGGCTGGGTATAGCCGTTTATCAGCACGCTCGCCGTGATGTTCGGCAGATGCGATTGCAATGTGATCACTTGCGGCCCGCAGCTTGTGCCGATCGCGAACTCGATGATGTTGAAGCCGCCGTTGCTGTTGGCGCTGGTGATCGCCTGGCGCAGCGAGCCGCTGCCGGAGTCGTTGTTGTTGGTCACGTGCAGGATGAACGCATCGTCAACCGCGGATTCGTAGGCACCACGATCCACCGTGCTGCCGACGACGCGCGGTCCGCCGTCCAGATCAGTCGCCGGCAAACCGCCGGGGACGTCGTTGCTGCCGGAATTGATCGCCGGCGATGGCGGCGATTCGATCGGGCGATAGTTGGCGTCGAGTTTGGGGTTGCCGGTGAGTGTGCCCAATGGGAGGAAGAGCGGCGTCGGGTAGTTCGGCTTGCCGATGATGTTGTCGACGAGGATCACGCTTGGCGAATTGCTGGTCAGATCCGCGACCGAGTTGCCATAGAGGATGTTGTTGAACAGGCGCAGGAGCGCCGACCCATCGCCGAGATCGAAGAAGCATGCGCCGGCTCCGTAGCTGCCTGGCGTACCGGTGTTGTCGACAATCGTGTCGTTCACCAGATCCACGTCAGGACTTCCCGAATCGACCTGTACCGCCACGCTGCAACCCACCGCCTGTGTGTTGCCCGCGACCAGCGTATCGACGATGCGTATCGTCCCGTCGACGTCATCGCTCTGACCCCAGTCGACAAAAAGCGAGGAAAAGACGTCGCGACGAAAGACCAGCGCTGTCCCGACAGGAAGGTCGGTACCGCCGAAGTCCCGGTCATTGCTGAATTCGAGGGCGGTGGTAAATGTCAAACCTTCGAGTGTCAGGTCGCCCAGCATTTCACCGCCGTCGCCACCACCATGGGTCGAGTTGGCCACTACCGTGTTGCCGGCCGCGATATTGCGACTGGAACAATCCGACGAGTATCCGCCAAGCAACTTGGTACCTGCCTGTATCGGCGTAATCGCCGCGCCGGCGCTCCAGACGGAACCCTTCAGGTCGTAATTGCCCCGCGCTATCTGAATGGTTTGTGGAATGAACTGCGCCACGAGAAGCGCGTTCGCCAGTGACGCGTTGTCGGTAACGCAGGCCGATGCACTTTGCGCCGCAGCCCAGAAAAATGGAGCAAGCGCCATGGCGGCGAGCCGCTTTGCATGCACTGACGTATTCATCGAGGCACCTCACGATTTGTTCTGGATCTGGCCCCCTCATCGGTAGGCACGCAAGAAACGTGGAAAAGGTGGCCAGACCCGGCAGAATCGCGGCGACGCATTCTGCTAAGCTCGGGGCAAAGCCATTGCAGTGAGGCATGCTGTGCAAGGGCCGGAACAGCTGACGGATTTGCTGAACGCGGCACAATCCGGAGACCGCGACGCGTCGCAGAAGGCGTATGAACTGGTCTACGCCGAACTCAAGCGCACGGCGCGCAATTCGCTGCGCCGCGCATTCAGCGCCGAGACGCTGACCCCGACAGTGCTCGTGCACGAGGTCTATCTGCGCTTCAATGGCGCCGGCGCCAAGCCGGTGCGCGACCGTGCGCATTTCTACGCGCTGGCGGCGCGGGCCATGCGCCAGATACTGGTCGACCACGCACGCAGGCGCGGCGCCGGCAAGCGCGGTGGCGGCGCGCACGTCACCGATCTGGAGTGCGCGCTGACCCTCGAGGCGGGCGATTCCGCGCGTGCGCTCGAACTGGATGCCGCGCTGCGCGCACTCGAAGCCTGCGACAGCGAACTCGCGCAACTCGTCGAGTGGCATTTTTTCGCCGGGCTCGGTTTCGACGAGATCGCCAAGGAGACCCATCGCCACAAACGCACCGTGTTCAGCCACTGGGAACTGGCTCGCGCGTTTCTGCAGCGCGAACTGGGTGCCGCCGTGTCATGAACCATGCGGTGGACTGGTCACGGGTGAAGCTGCTGTTCACGCAGGCCCTCGATCAGCCGCAGGAAGAGCGCGAGGATTGGATCGAGCGGGCCTGTGCCGGCGATGATGCGACCCTGGCCGAACTGCGCTCCTTGTTCGCCGCACGCTCAGCACCGGATCGCCTGGCCGATGGCGTTGCGGACCTGCTCTCACCGCTGCTTGCTGGGCAAGAGTCCGCGCCGGACGCCGGCACGCAGATCGGCGCCTACCGTCTCTTGCACGAGCTTGGTGTCGGCGGCATGGGCCGCGTGTATCTGGCCGAACGCGCGGACGGACAATTCGCTCATCAGGTCGCGCTGAAGCTCATTCGCAGCGAACTGGCCGTGCCGGAACTGATCCAGCGCTTCCTGCGCGAACGTGACACGTTGGCGCGACTGGCGCATCCAAATATCGCGCAGTTGCACGACGGCGGCGTCGGCCCGGACGGCTCGCCCTACTTCACCCTTGAATATGTCGCCGGTGAACAGGTCACGACCTGGTGCGACACGCATCGCCTCGGTGTGCGCGCACGCGTGCTGCTGCTGCTGAAAGTCTGCGATGCAGTGGAGCACGCGCACCGCAACCTGATCGTGCATCGCGACATCAAGCCGTCGAACATCCTGGTGACCGAGGAAGGTGAACCCAAGCTGCTCGACTTCGGCATTGCCAAGCCGCTAACCGGAAACCCCGGCGCCGAGGTGACCAGCACCGGCGTACGGCCGATGACGCGCGAGTACGCAGCACCCGAGCAGGTGCTCGGCGAACCGGTTACCACGGCGACGGACGTCTATTCGCTCGGCGTGCTGCTCTATCTGCTGTTGTGCGGACGCATGCCCTACCGGCGCGCGGCGCTCGGGCAGACCGGGTGGGCCAAGGCGATTCTGGAGGAGCAACCCGAACCGCTGGATCGTGCGGTCGCGCGCACCGTCGCGTCGGAACCGCCGATGCATGACGACGGGCTTGCGCCGCATCCGAGCAGCGCAATCGACGCGTGCGCGCTGGCCGCGGCACGCGCGACTACTCCGCAATCGCTGAAACGCAGTTTGCGCGGCGACCTGGAGCGCGTCATTCAACGCGCCATGGCGAAATCGCCGAATGCGCGCTACACCACGGTCGCCGCACTTGCGCAGGATCTGCGCGCCTATCTCGACGGTCGCGCGATCAGCGGCGGCACGCGCACGTATCGTCTGCGTAAATTCGTGCGCCGGTACTGGTTGCCGCTCGGCGCGGGCGCGCTGCTGTTCGTGGTCGTGCTCGCGGCTGCGGTGGGCATGGCCTGGGAATCGGCGCAGGTCGAACGTCAGGCGCGTACGGCGCGCGCAGTCAAGGATTTCGCACTTGACATCTTCAAGAAGGCCAACCCGAACGTGGCGCGTGGCAAGGCGCTCACGCTACGCGACGCGGTCGATGAGGGCGTGCAGCGTGCGGACAATATCCCGGACGAACAGGCGCAGGTCAAGGCGGAAATTCTCAATACGCTCGGCACGGTGTACTACCAGCTCGGTGTGCACAAGCAGGCCTATGCGCTGCACCGGCGTGCATTCGACCTCGTGCAAGCGCGCCCCGAAGATGCGGTGCTGGCGTCCGATGCGGAGCGTTTTGCCGCGGTCGAGGCCGGCACGATGGGCGATCTGACCCAGGCGCAGCAGTTCGCCGACGACGCCGTGCAGCGCCTGCGCGCGGCACACGCATCGCGTCTGGCGCTGGCGCGTGCGCTGGCGACGGCTGGCTGGGTGGCGGCCAAGCGCGAGGATCAGGAGCGCTTGCGACACACCAGTGACGAAGCTCTGGCACTCGCACAGCAGTCTCCACCCGACGACGAAGTCACCTATCTCGCGATGGAGCAGAAAGCGACCTTGTCGCGCAAGCAGCACGATCTGCCTCAGGCGATTGCCTACTACAAGAAGGCGCTCGAGCTGACCACGCGCGTGGAGGGTGTCGGCGAACAGCAGGGCATCTCCTACCTGCAGCAGATTGGTGCGGCGTACGGCTTGATGGGCAGGTACGCCGAAGCCAAGCCCTACCTGCAGGAGGCATTCGACTTGGCGAAGCGCGAATTCGGCGAAAACGGCGCGCGCGCCTTGCGCATCGGCGAAATTCTCGGCGTGGACGAATTTGAAAGTGGCGACGTGCGCGGCGCCGAGGCACATTTCGCCCAGCTGATCGCACTCGGCGAAACACACGTGCCGCTGGACGAAGCCGTGTTGTCGGAGCTGCGCCTCAACTATGCCGAGACGCTGATCAGCCTGGGTCGCTATGAACCGGCCGAACCGCTGCTGATGCGTGTGCGCGACTACCTCGCCGAGCACGATGGCAGCGATCCGGCCGAGCGTAGCGAAAACCTGTCCGAACTGGGTGAACTGCATCGGCTGACCGGCCGCTTCGAGCTGGCCGAGCGCGAACAGCGCGAAGCACTCGGGATTTTGGCGGCGGCAAAGATGGACTACAGTGCGCCGATCAACGCGCGGCTATGTCGCGTTCTGCACGACCGGGGGCAGCGCGACGCAGCGCTGCAGGCTGGCCAGGAAGCCGCAGCAAATGCAATCAAGATCGCCGGCGAACGCGCGCATGACACGGCGCTGGCGCACTATGCCTACGGCCTGGCGCTGGAGGCCGCGGGACGCGAGCACGAGGCCGAGCAAGCGTTGCGTGCGGCGCTGCATTCGTACGCGTTGCTCCTGCCGCCGGACGGCCTGCATGTGAGCTCGGCCGAGGTGCGCCTGTCCCTCGCCGATCTGCTCGCGCTGCACCCGGAGCAGAACGCCGAAGCCGAGCGCCTGATCGAGCAGGCCGTGCAGCTGCGCAGCGCAGTGTTCGGGCCCGACGACGCTCGCACTCGCGAAGCGCGCGCGCACGCCAGACCGGCAGCCGCCGCGAACTGAACCGCGATCCGTGGCGCATGCTATCGAACGTGAACGCCTGTTCGCCTCACCTGCGCGTGGATTTGTCTTCCAGGCGCATAACCACCCAGCCGAACCCCTGCTTGCGTGCGTCGGTTTCAAGTCCGCTGCGCATCGTCTCCGCTACCGGGTCGTTCGCCTGAACAAGTACGTTGAACGCTGACAGACGTGCATCCAACGACCATTCCAGCCACTGCCGGTTCTGCGCGTCGACAGCCAGTTCGCGCAGGCTCGCGAGTGCCGCATCGCGCTTGCCGGTCAGGCCATCGAGTTCCGCCAGGGCGATTCTGGTTTCGAAGGTCTCGCCGCGCTCGGTGATGCCCTTGAGCAACTCGCGCGTGTTCGCGGCGGCTTTTTCGCGCGCCACGGCGTCGCCCAGCGCCTGTTCGCAAAGCGCGAGCGACGCCAGACTGTCGGCTTCCCCCGTCAGCAGTTCTGCGCGCTTGGAAACATCAAACGCGTTCAACAATCGTGCGCGTGCCGATTGCCATTGCCGATGCGCCATGTTGATTTGAGCCAAGGCCATTTCGCTGTTCACCTGAGTCATAGGATCGCTCAAGCGTTTTGCGGCCGCCAGGGCGCTTTCGAACCGCGCAATCGCGGCATCAACGTCACCGCGATCGAGCGCTACCTGACCGCATTCGAAGGTGGCAGTGAGGGCCGCGTTGCCATGATCGTTGAGCGCGGCCGCTTCGGTTTGCATCTGCTCGCACGTTTCCTGCGCCTGCAACAGATCGCCACGAACACGCAACACGTCGGCAAGCTGCGCCAACGCGAACACATGATGGCTGTGATCGCCGGCTTGTTCGTCGAGGGCAAGCGCCTGGCGGTACATGTCGGCGACCTCGTCACTGGCCGATTCGTCCGATTTCTGCGTCGCCAAGCCGGTCAACGCCCACGCTTGGCCACGAAGATCGCCTGTTTCGCGCCACAGGTCGAGTGCATGTCGCAACGCAGTCTCCGCGCCGTCGCGATCGCCCGACGGCCACAGCATGCGCGACACATTCGCATAAATCGCAGCAACGCCACCGAGGTCACCGATGCCTTGATAGGTCGCCATGGCGCGCTGGTATTCCTCGCGTGCCTCCTGCAGCCGGCCCGCGTCCAGCAGGCGGTTGGCCAGATTCTGGAGCGCCTTTGCTTCGCCATGCGGATTACCGATGCGCTGATAGTCGGCGGCTGCTCGGCGGAGGAGGGATTCGCCGTCGGACCCCGGTTCGGTATCGCTGGTCTCGATGCCGAGTTGTAGTTCGGCCGCGGCAACCAGTCCAGCCTGTTCGCGTGACTGAGCCAGGACGAGCGCGTGCTTGGCGTGGTCGACTACGCCAACCATATCGTCGCGATGCGCGGCAATTTTCGCCGAGGCGAGTTCGACACGTGCATCGTCGTTCGCATCGGGCAATTTACGCAATTCGATCGTCGCTGCCTCTGCGTCGACCGGCTTGCCTGCAGCCAGCAGCGCATCGATCAGCTGCAGGCGATAGTCGGAATTCTGCGGTCGCAGTTCAACTAACTTGCGATAGGCCACAACCGTCTTCGGCCAATCGAACTGCGCCGCATGCAGTTGGGCGTCGATTTCTGCACGTTGCTCGTCCGGTAGATTGTCCGCATGTGCCACGGCTTGTTCGGCGGCGGCCAGGGCCTTGGCCCTGTAGCCAAGAGCCGACCACGACTGGGCAAGATATGCGTAGGCTGGAGAGTACCCCGGCGCCTGGGCAACCGCATTCAGTAGCTCGTCGCGCGCCCGCGCAGGGTCGAACCTGTGCAAGGCATCGAGCGCATAGCCGAGCCGGCGCGCAACTTCGGCACTGGGCGGTTGCGCATTGGCGGTCAATTGCAGCGATTGCGCTTCGATTCCGGCGATACCGAGTTTGCCGCGCAGCTGCGTTCCGGCATCGGCAACGAGTTTCGGCAACTCCGCGAGCGCGCCGTTGCGCGCAAAGTTCGCGCGAAGGGTTTCGTCCCTGGTGCTTTGCAGAGACAGGTCGAGCCGCAACTGCGGAGCATCCGTGCTACCTGCGACCAGATAGCCGCCGCTGAGCACGAAACTGGCGTTGAGGCGTTTGCGCAGCGTCGCCAGGCTTTGCGGCGCATACCCGCCAGCCGTCGGCGCGGCGAGGCCAACGCGAGCCGTCCGCACCAGTTCGTCCGCGACGACTTGCGCCCTGCCGTCGACGCCGACTTCAGTTGCCAGCATCTCCTCCAACGCAGGACCGAGCCATGCATCTTTCGGGTTCTGCGACAAATTGGAGAACTCCACAATGGCAACCGCGTCGGTGGCCGGGCCTTTCGGCGCCTCGACGGTATGCTCGGGACGGCGCCAGACCAGGAGCAGCGCGAGCACGCTCGCTGCAGCCGCGGCAAGCAGAATGGGAACGCGGCTCCGCGGCGGCGGTTGCGCGCGGACGGTTTCGATTGCAGCGCTGCTCCCGCGCCGATCGTCAATCGGGACCGCTGCGGACGCCGACTGCATACTCGCGACATCCGAATTGCCAGCGCTCGCCGGTATCGTCGTGCGACGCGGGACTGCGGGCGTAATCGCCTGCGCAGTAACGTCTTGCTGCACACGCTGCACCGGTGCCACGAAACGATAGCCGATCTTCGCCACCGTCTCGATGTATTTCGCCTCGTGCTCGCGGTCGCCGAGTGCCTTGCGGATCAGCCAGATGTGCTTGGTCAGGTTCGATTCGTCGACGAAACTGCGCGGCCACAGCGCGCTCATCAATTCATCCTTGCTCACCGCGTGTCCGGCGCGCTCGACCAGCAGGACCAGCGTATCGAACACCTTGGGAGTCAGCGTGACCGGCTGACCGTGTGCAAGCAGCCGTCGCTCTTGCGCATCGAGTTCGCAATCGCCGAATCGGTACACCGGCTTTTCGAGCGCAGACAAGGATTTAGCCGCAGCAGGAAATCTGCCAGAAAAATACCAGAAAAACGGAAAGGACGCCGAACAGGCGTCTCGGCACGATGCGCGACGGAGACTGAATATGCCGTCGCAGACAGTAGCAGACGAGCCCTACTCACTTGCCGACAGGAGCCGAACCATGCGCCACCTGGTATCGATTTCAGTACGATTTCTCTTCGGCTCTCTTCTCGCCATCGGCGCATGTTGCGCACGCGCCGCCGACGGCGATCTCGATCCGACCTTCGGCAGCGGTGGCCAACTGCTGCTTCCGGTCGATCCCTTCAATGAGCCGATCGGCGCTACGCTGGTCGCGAACGACGTCGTCACGCAGCCGGATGGAAAGATCGTGATTGCCGGCTACGCGGCCGCGAGCACGAGCGAATGGATCATCGTCCGTCTCAACGCCGACGGCTCGTATGACCACACGTTCGGCAGCAGCCAGAACGGTATCGTCTACTACTATCTTTTCGGTCCTGCGGACAACCAGGCATTCAGCGTCGCGTTGCGCCCGAACGGCAAGATTGTCGTCGGCGGCACGATCTATGACTACAACAACGGACTCGTCACCGCGGTGGCGATCCAGCTCAACGCCGATGGCAGCACCGATACAACCTGGGGCAACAATGGCGCGGTCTACTTCACGCCGCCTGCCGGAGCTTCGACGCGGACGCGCGCCATTGTGCTGGACACCGTCGATCCCTACGCTCTCGGCAACATTTATCTGGTCGGTCAGTATACGCACGGATCGAACAACGATTTCTTTTATGCCGGCATTTCACCGGACGGTAAAACCCAGGTATCCAATTCTTACGAAGCCAGTCTCGGCGGCAATTACAGCGATTCGGCAACGAGTGTTGCCGTACAGGCCGGTACGGGCAATATCATCGTCGGCGGCTTCGCCACGTCGGCGGCCGGCGACGTCGATTGTGCCGCCATCAGCACGGTGATCGTCACTAACCCTGCCTTCAAGGAAGCCTACGTTTACACGAGTTGGGGCAGCGCTGGCGTCGCCCGCGTCCAATTCAACATGGGCGGCGACAACAATGACTTCTGCGACGCGATGATGCTTGATTCCAGCGGCTACATGATCCTCGGCGGTCACGGCACGACGGTCAACATCAGTGCCGCCAACTATCAATCCGCGATTACCGCACTGTTCGACAACAATGGAACCCTGCTGACCGCAACGCGCGGCGGCCTGACCTATCCGTTTACCTTTGCGTTCACCTACGACGGTCATCCCGGCAACGGCGCTTTCAATACGATCAACCGCCTTCTGCTCGACCGCTACGACACGCAGCTGCCGACCTTCATGGCGATCGGTCATGGCCTCGACAGCATTTTCTATCCGGGCACGACCGAGGATTTCGGCATCGGCCGAGTCGTAGTCGACGGCTTTTTTGGCCTCGTCGCGGATACGAGCTTCGACGGAGGAATGAGCTCGAACCACGGTTTCACGATGGTCGACTACAGCGTGTGCGGGCAGGAATCGTGTTCGTTCACCAGCAATGATCGCGCGCAGTCCGGCGCATTCGATGTGCAGGGACGCCTGGTCCTGGTCGGCTCTGCGGACGATCCGCGCGGCGGCACCGATATCGCAATCGCACGGCTCAAACCGTTCAACGGCATCTTCAAGAACGGCTTCGACGTGCCTTCGTACTAGTCCCGAGTCTTCCAACAACTTCGATCCGGAGCACGACATGGCTTATTCCAGGATGCTCTCGACGGCCGCAGCCTGCGTCTGCTGCATGTTCGCCGCCTGCTCACAGCAGGCGCCGGGTGCAGGCACAAGCAGCGGGCAGCCAACCGGCTCAGCCAGCGCCGTGGCGGGCAACGCCTGCGAGCGCAAGTTGATCACGGCTCAGGATGTTGCGGCCCTGTTCACCGTGCCCGTCACGACCTCCAAGACCATTCCCGGCGATCCGCAGAGCTGCGAATTCAGCACCGCCGGTTTTTCGTCGGTGACGATCAGCGTGCGCCCGGGCCATGGCATGGCAGCCGTCGGCATGTACACGTCGGGGAAAATGGGCGAGTTCGAGCAGAGCGCGCCGTTGACCGGTGTCGGTGACGCCGCAGTGCGCAGTTTGCTGCTGAACCGCATCGTTGCGCGCAAAGGCGACCTGCTGTGCGAGATCACCGGCCCGGGCAGCGCCAAAGGCGCGGACGATCCCGCGATCCACGTCATCGGCGCGCTCTGCAACCGGATCTTCGCAGCGTACTAACCCGCACCGGAAACGGCGCTTTCCCAACCGTTCATCGTTCATCAGGAGAACAGACATGTGTGTGCACGAGAATCGAGCAGTCATTATCTGGACCGTGTCGGTACTGTCAGCAATCGCAACGTCGATCGCCGTTGCAGCGCCGACGTTTCCGACGGGAAAGTACAAGGCAGGCGAAATCTCCATCCAGTTCGACGATCACGGGCACGTCCAGGTGAGCCAAGGCGATCGCGCACTTGTCGACGGTCGATTCGTGGCGAACGCGGATCAGATCAAGCTCACCGACGAATCGGGTCCGATGGCGTGCTCGAAGGACGAAGCGACCGGCACCTACCGCTGGAAATACGACGGCGAAGCGCTGAGTTTCAGCAAACTCGACGATCGTTGTGACGGCCGTTCCGGCGACTTGTCCGGGCGTCAGTGGAAAAAAGAAAAGTGACGCCTGCGGCAGGCCGGCGAGCGCCGAGCAATTTCCGGCGGTGCCTGCGCCGCGAACTGCTGGTTGGTGGGCCGTGCTGGATTTGAACCAGCGACCAACGGATTAAAAGTTAGTGGACTTAGGGCACAGGCTAAGAGAATCAACGCTCTGCAACGCTCGCACGTTGCCTGAAATTGCCCTGACAAGCGTCAAGCAGTTACGAAATGGCTACGGTGCGTTGTCCACATAGTACATAGCCCAACGCCGCGGGTGCCCGGTGGTTCTACCATCCGGGCTTACCCGCGGGCGCTCAAAGAGCGCGGCTGTGGACCCGTGTGGGCAACGCAGGATTGGCGATCTCTATGCATCTCGTCCTGTCCGCTATTTGGAGTTCGGCCACGGGAGCCCTGCTCACATTTGATTTAGGTCTACTTATTGGTGCTTAATTCAGACCGGATCGGATAGGGGGAGACATGGGTGGCAGATCAGCGCAGGCGACTAGACCGTGGGAACGTCGCCTTGGCGATCTTTGGCTACTGCTGGATCGTTGCCACGTCACATACATGGAACCGGAACTGTTTCGGCTGAATACTAATCAGTTTCTCCAGTGTTCGCGTACTGTCACATTCATCATCCAGAAGCACAAGGATTCAATCCCTGATTTTGAAGCATGGTATCGCCCTGTTGTTGCGGGATGGGGTTCGGATGTCGTGATGGATTGGGCTAAGAACTCCCGCAACAAGATAGAGAAAGAAGGTGACCTTGAGCTGCACAGCTCCCTAGACCTAACACTATTCTCTTCCTATCTAGTGGAACTAGATGTGACACTAGCTACGGGGCGGAACGAATTGCTTAGGGCTGGAACAAAAAAGCTGATCCGCTTCGCTCAGAAGAACGTGCCGTCAAACTTCTTAAATTCCACCGCAATCAAGATCGAACGACGCTGGATAGCAAATACGCTACCCGAGTGGGAACTTCTGCACGCTTTTCACTATATCTATTCCACGCTCCATCAAATGTGCGCGAAACTGGCGGCACATCTGGGAAGCACCATTGATAGCGATATACCCGATCCTACAAGCCTCCTGGCCGCGCGCGAGGTCGCGCGCCAGGTTCAGTACGTTAAGCTCTCAGACCTCCGGACGCACTATCAACATACCGTGAGGATGCCTTTTGACCGAGACTTCAAACCACCTATAGAAATCCTAGCATTAGGCCGTGAGCTTAAATCTGACTTCGCGCTGGCAAGCTCGCCAGACCAGATGCTGCAATTTCTTTCACGGATGGCGGAGACGACGTTTGAACACTACGGCAATCATGTTCCGATGTTCTTCCTCTATGACCGGGATATGAAGCCGGTTGACTTCTTGACGGGCGCGTTCGGTGATCAAGTGGACAAATACATCTTTTGGCGAAACTTGGCTGACCGCGTTGTCATTACGAAAGCAACCGCCGTTGCTTCTATCGGGGAAATGTGGATACGAGACATAAAAGATTTCTACTCCGTCCCGATGCACAAGCTTCCCATCGTCGGTGAAAGATTGTTTGTCAATATTCTAGATAGTACTGGGACATTTAGAAGTGCTAATTGGGAAATCATTCGCGCTCATGAAGGTGCCAAGCCGACACTGCAGCGCATACCCCCGTCAGACGCCTTGGGAGACAAAGTTCCTTTCGTTTACGCTCCGATCATCCGCGCTTTTGGCTTGCAATATCCTGAACACTTCCAAGAAATGCCTCCACTCCCTGAGCACGTGCAAAAGCGCATGGACAGAAAGCATCTCGCGTCATCGCGCGGAACGGACGACTCTTAGTCTCTGACCCCTGACAACAGCCTCGACTTGGGCCCGCCGGTGAGCGAGCGCTTGGACGGGCGGTGCTTGACGTGCATTGACAAATTTGTCACTGTATTCGTAAGCAAGCCAGTTTCATTGTAAGGCCAATAGCGGGACCCTCGTGGTAAACGCTCGAAGGATCGGGCGCATCAGCCAACGCTGAGCCATAGTTGGAGCGACCGCAGCCCAGCCAGCGTAAGCATCGCAGACGCCCTTACGCTAGAGGCAAATCAGAGAGAAGCATCTGCCCGCGCTTGTGACCTTCGCTATTGAAGCGATGCGGGCACACAAGCTTTCTCGTTGAAGCATGAGTGACTCCATCGCATATCGGAGTCACTGCAATGAAATCGAGTAACGATCCGCACGAGCGCGCACCTTCAGACGCGCGCGCAGCGCGCCCTGATGCGCGCGCATTAGAGCCCCGTCTAGTAATACGGGGCGAAAGTACACGGAAATCGGAATGTCCAGCTTTCATAGACTGGCTGGCGTTCACGGTCGAACCTAAGGCTGCTATCGCACTCCCCTGGCTCTATTCGATATTGGAAGAGGTATTTAACCTTCGTAATCGGACGGAGTGGATCCCGAGTCGAAAGGGTTGGTGTGGATACACAAACCGCATAGACCTCGGCGTGTATGGGCTCATAGCATTCGGCGGGGAAGCTCAAAAGAACACGATGCACGTCGAATTGAACGCGCATGCCTGTGCGGTCGTGTCCAACTGGGGTGAAGTTAAGTTGTGGGGGGAGGAAGATCACGCGCGCATTACCCGCATCGATCTGGCGCATGACGACCTGGAAGCAAAAACCTTCGACATTGCTCGCGGACTTGAACTACTTGCACAAGGCGGGTTTGCTGCTGGTGGCAGACCTCCCAAAGCCCGGTTAGTAGACGATCTAGGGTCAGGCGCGGGCAAGACTCTGTATGTCGGACACCGCGTTTCGGGAAAGCTTCTTCGCATCTATGAGAAGGGGAAACAGCTCGGCTGCGCGAGCAGCCCCTGGGTCCGCGTGGAGGTCGAGCTCCGAAACAAAGGCCGCGAGATTCCGTGGGACGTGGCACTAGCGCCCGAGCGATATCTTGCCGGCGCGTATCCCGCCCTGGCGTTTCTCAGCACCGAACAGTGCCGCTTGCGCACCTTGCAACGCGCGACTGCGATCAGCTACGAGGCGATGGTGAAGAACCTGCGGACGCAGTCGGGGAAAGCCCTCTGCGTCATGACGCGGGTACACGAGGGCGATGCAGCGGCTGTCCTGGTTCAAGTAATCCGGGAAGGTATGCCGAAGCGGCTTCGCGGATTTGAAGACGGCGTTGACGGTCTCCGGCCCGAGCCGCAGGAATGAACACGCTAACCCTGCAAGAAGCTGCGGACCTGTTGAAGATTCATCCGACCACGCTTCAATTGAAAGCACGAGCCGGAGAAATCCCAGGAGCACGCATCGGCAAGCGCTGGGTATTCGTACATGATGACTTGATCGACTATGTCCGTGCACAATACTCACCGCGAGTGTTGCAGGGTGACAAACCGGAGAACATCCAATGTCGCTCTACAAACGCAAGGATTCACCTCACTGGTGGATCAAGTTGTCCCACGACGGCCGCGCGATACAACGAAGCACTGGGACTGCCGACCGAAAAAAGGCGCGGGAGTACCACGACAAGTTGAAGGCGGAGCAGTGGGATTTGGCACGGCTTGGTGGGAAGCCAAGCCGCATGTGGGAGGAAGCTGTTTTACGGTGGTTGTCGGAGAAATCCCATAAGGCTTCGATTGAGGACGATCGGCGCAATTTCCGTTGGCTGCATTCGCACCTCTCGGGAGTTGCGGTGGATCGGATAGATCGCAACCGAGTGGACGAGATCACGTTGGCTCGTAAATCGGGAGGCGTTAGCAACGGCACCGTGAATCGTACCCTCGCACTTCTGAGGGCAGTTTTGAGGTCCGCTGTGCATGACTGGGAATGGATCGAACGGACTCCTCGAGTTCGGCTATTGCCGGAAGCAAAGGGTCGAGTTCGATACTTGTCCCAGGCGGAGGCGATCAAATTGCTACGCGAGCTGCCGCCGCATTTGGCTGGCATGGCGAAGTTCTCCATGCTTACCGGGCTGCGTCAACGGAATGTGAGGGAACTGCGATGGTCGCAGGTTGACCTGGATCGGGGGCATGTGTGGATTCATGCTGAGGACGCAAAGGCGCGAAAGGGAATCGCCACGCCGTTGACAGGAGAAGCTGTGGAAGTTGTACGTGCCCAAGCTGGGAAACACGCGGAGTTCGTTTTCACGTATCGCGGGGAGCCGGTTCGCTGGGTCAACAACAGTGGTTGGAAGTCAGCGCTGCGGCGCGCCGGAATCCAGAATTTCCGCTGGCACGATCTACGGCATACCTGGGCGACGATGCACATGGTCGCTGAGACGCCGTTGCATGTTCTGCAGCAACTCGGAGGATGGTCGTCGGCGCAAATGACTCAGCGTTATGCGCATCTGACGCCGGGGCATCTGGCAAGCCACGTGAAGGCTTTCGGAGAGCGCGTGAACCTGGGCAGGTACGATTTGGCTACGCAAAAGGAGGGGCAAAGCAGCTAGTTGGATCATAACTGCTTGATCGAGTTGGTGGGCCGTGCAGGATTTGAACCTGCGACCAACGGATTAAAAGTCCGCTGCTCTACCAACTGAGCTAACGGCCCGCTTCAATCAACAATGATCTCACGCGGAGCGTGAGGATCACTCCCCTCTCCCCTCGAAGGGAGAGGGTACGGGGTGAGGGGGTGCCGCGGCAAACGGCGCGTCAACAACCACCGCACCAGCGCAACGATCACTTCCCCTCTCCCGCCTGCGGGAGAGGGCAAGGGTGAGGGGAATAGTACGCGGAGACGGCGGGCCGCGCAGTTTATTCGCTGGCGCCGGCCGGAGCAAGCAAAGGGCAAGCACCAC
>Ga0163162_10003236_pt1 | contig 15586 bp, 9 predicted proteins | sample S55metaG_FD_115310 | JGI IMG/M metagenome (GOLD analysis project Ga0163162, IMG submission 115310) | Switchgrass rhizosphere microbial communities from Kellogg Biological Station, Michigan, USA - S5-5 metaG | ecosystem: Host-associated > Plants > Roots > Rhizosphere > Soil | place: USA: Michigan...
AGCGACGTCAGCTGGGCTTGAAGTAGTGCTACCGGATGGTTCGACTCTGGAAGTTCGCAACGCTGTTCCACCGGGTCACCGGTTTGCAACCCGAGACATACCGGAAGGCGACTTCGTGCTCCAATTTGGCCAGCCTATCGGCACTTCGCTCGGTATCAACCGGGGTGAACAGATCACTCATGGCAACATGACGAACGAGGTGCCAATCGTGCGCGACCTGTCCGCGACGCTTGAGACACCTCCGCCAGATTATTTTCCGATTTCTGAACGTGGCACATTTATGGGCTTCCGTCGCCCCGGTGGACGGGTTGGCACTCGCAATTACGTTCTGATTGTTCCAACCAGCATGTGTGCGAGCCACGAGGCATCGCAAATTTCGACGATCGCCGAATTCACTCTTTACAGTCGCGAAAAGTTTCCCAACGTTGATGGCGTGGTCGCAATTCCGCACAACAAAGGTTGTGGATGCCAGGATGGTTCCACCATCGATGTGATGCTGCGGACGTTGTCGAATTATGCGGACCATCCGAATGTCGGCGCTGTGATCTTGATTGATCTCGGTTGTGAGAAGACGAATTTGGCCCAGGTCGAAAGCTATTTGCTCAAGCGAGAAAAATCGTTCAACAAGCCGGTCTCTAAAATCGGAATTCAGGATGTTGGTGGAACTCAGAATGCAATTCAACAAGGTCTGAAAGAAGTTGAGCGACTGCTTCCTGAAGTGAATCAATCCGTGCGCGAAGAATGTTCCGTGAGCGAGCTCGTGCTGGGCGTCAAGTGCGGTGGTTCAGACGGCTTTTCGGGAATTTCCGCGAATCCTTCTTTAGGACGTGCAGCCGATCTATTAGTAAAGTCTGGCGGCACGGTCTTGATCACCGAAGTACCTGAATTTTGCGGTGCCGAGCATCTACTCGCAAATCGTGCCAAGGATGTTGAAACAGGACGAGCCGTGTACCGGATGGTTGATTGGTATAAAGAATATGCCTCCAAGTTCGGAGCCGTTCTCAATAACAACCCAAGTCCCGGCAACATCGCAGGTGGACTCCTGAACATCACGATCAAGTCTTTGGGTGCTGTTGCCAAAGCCGGCTCAACTCGTGTCGAGGGCGTAATTGAATATGCTGAGACACCCAAGAATCGCGGTCTGAATCTGATGCAAGGCCCAGGTTACGATCAGGAATCAACTCCCGGACTGGTCGCCGCCGGTGCAACAGTTGTGGTCTTCACGACTGGTCGCGGCACTACAATTGGTAATGCCATCGCGCCGGTTATTAAGCTTGCTTCAAACACGCCGATTTTCGAACGAATGGCCAACGATCTCGATCTTTCTGCCGGCGGAGTAATTGACGGCACAGAGACAATCGATGAAGTAGGCAGACGAGTGTTTGATCAGGTCTGTGAAGTCGCGAGCGGAAATGTTCTCGCCAAAGCTGAGGTTCACAAACATCGCGAATTTCAATTCTGGGCTGAACAAACCGTATCGTTGTAAATTTTAACGAGGTCAGGACCACAACGCGGTAGCGTCTGGCTTGCTACATCATTAATACCAGATGCAACGGAGCCACACGCTACCGCGTTGTGGTGCCGCACTCTGCTACATAACTGCCAGTTTGCTACCGCGACCCATTAGGGCGACAATAACCACGCTTTAATAAAACAAACCCAAAGGAAAGATCATGAAACGAAAAGCTTCGGCTGCCTGGCAGGGCGGATTGAAAGACGGTAAAGGAACAATTTCGACTGACAGCGGCGTACTCGACAATAGTCAATACTCATTCAGTACACGCTTTGAAGAAGGCAAAGGTACGAATCCTGAAGAGTTGATAGCAGCTGCTCACGCCGGGTGCTTTACCATGGCACTGTCAGGACAGCTGGGAAATGCAGGTCTAACTGCTGAGAGAATCAACACCACTGCGGCCGTTACTCTGGAGAAGACTGACGCAGGATTTACAATTACAAAAATTCACCTTGATGTTTCCGCCAAAGTTCCGTCAGCTACGGAAGAGCAGTTTCAAACTGCAGCCGGTAATGCAAAAGCAGGTTGTCCTGTCTCGCGTCTGCTGAAGGCTGAGATAACGATGACCGCCACCCTGGAAGCGTGAACTGCGGTCGAAACAGATGAGGCATAGGCTCGTGATTGCTATGTCTCATGTTTACAAACGGTGTCTACTCAAATCATTACGTCAGAGTTGTGTGGTGAAGGGTCGCGGGACCACGATCTTTCGCCGGAGACCTGTGCTCAAATTCTCACTCGAGCGCTCGAGGGAATAGAGCCGCACTCTCGAGTGTTGGCGATCCTGCCTGATAAAACTCGTGACGATACGACTCATATTCTTTTTCCCATCGCGGAAGAGATCCTCAAAGATCGCAAGGTGCTGAGCTTTGACGCTCTTATGGCCCAGGGTACTCACCCACCAATGTCTGACCAACAAAAGCTCGAAAAGATTGGTCTGGCAAATTTTTCTGGAACGCTATTCGATCACGAGTGGAACCAACCCGAGGAACTAATAACTCTGGGTGAGCTGGAGCGAGAAACGGTGGTCCAACTTACTGGTGGGTTGGTGGACCATAGTGTTCCGGTTACGTTGAATAAACTGCTGGCGCCCGAAGTCTACGATGTGGTGCTGGTCTTTGGGGCAACGGTTCCTCACGAAGTGGCAGGGTTTGCCGGCGGCGCCAAATATTTCTTCCCCGGTGTGGCTGGTCCAGAGTTGACGCACACCACGCACTGGTTGGGCGCGCTTGCCGGAATCGAACACATTATTGGGGAGGTGGAAACTCCGACTCGGCGTTTAATTGAAGCTGCCGCCGATCTTGTCCCGGCTAATGTGATTTCACTAAACACCGTGGTGTCACGCGAGCAAGATGGCAGACTTCGTACTTACGGGCTGTTTGCCGGTGAAATTCGTAGTGCCTTTCGCAACGCGGCTGAAGTAAGTAAAGAAGTACACATTCGTTACACCGGTCGTAAGTTTAAGCGGGTCGTCGCTTTGCTTGATCCGCATTACGACGAACTTTGGGTCGGTGGCAAGGCAAGTTATAAGCTAGGCGCAATTATCGAAGACGAAGGCGAGCTAATTATTTACGCTCCGGAACTAAAGCGAATCTCCGAAACGCACGGTGGTCTAATTGAAAAGTACGGATATGCGCCGCTTGAGGTTGTGCGGGATATGCTCGGAGTTTCGGAAGAGTTACGTGAGAACCTTTGTATTGCCGCTCATCTGGCCCATGTCTCCTACGCCGGACGGGTCGATAAGGATGGCAAGATTGTGCCCCGTTACCGAATAACGATGGCTACCGGCATTGATGAGAACACGTGCCGTCGGGTGAAGCTGGGATATCTCGACTACAAGTCATTTGCTTACGAGCAGCTCCGTTCTGACCCTGACACGCTGATAATTGAGAATGCCGGTCGCGATCTTTATAAAGTTTCGAGTTAGGTTACAGTACCGCGAGCAGAGCGACCGGATGCCACACTCAAGTTTCGCTGTTATTCAGGATCGCTTTGTTGAGTGTGGCATCCGGTCGCTTCGCTCGCGGTACTGTAAATGGTCTGTTGAGAATTTACGCGACTAACACTTCTACTGATTCGATCGGTGGCAGTGGGCCAGTCGTTCGAATCTTGTTTTCAAGATTGCAGCCTGCGATGAACTGGTCGAGTTGTCTTGCACCCAACGGGGTCGAGAACAAATATCCCTGACCATTCTCACAATCCAGCTTACGCAACATCGTAACCTGATCTTCTGTCTCGACGCCTTCCGCCACTACATCCATTCCGAGGTTTTGAGCAAGAGCGACAATTGTACGGACAATCGCAATGTTTTCTTCGTTCTCCATCATCTGCGTCACGAATGACCGATCAATCTTGAGAGTATCGATTGGGAACCTTTGCAGGTAACTCAAACTTGAATAGCCAGTACCAAAATCGTCGATACTTAGCTGAACCCCCAGGTTTCTCAGTTGCGTTAAAAGACCAACCGCCGCTTCGATGTTGTCGCTGAAGACAGATTCCGTAATCTCAAGCTTCAAACATCGTGGCGGAAGACAAAATTCTTCGAGTAGCTGCGCGATGTTATCGACCAATCCTGGTTGATTGAACTGCTTAACTGACAAGTTCACACTCACAAAGAGTGGTGGTGTCACGGGATACGTGATTTGCCACTCGCGCGCCTGACGACAAGCCGATTCAAGCACTGTCTGCCCGATCGTCAAGATCTGACCCGTCTCTTCGGCTACGGGAATGAAATCCTTTGGAGGAATGAGTCCAAATTCGGGATGTCGCCACCTCACGAGTGCTTCGAAACCCATGAGGGTGCGATTGGCAAGAGAAACAATCGGCTGATAGTCGACGTACAGTTCTCCACGTTCGCAGGCATGTCTTAGATCAGTTTCCATTTTCAACCGGCTCATCAATTCACCGTGCATGTCGCGACCGAAAACTTCGTATCTCGCTTTGCCGCATTCCTTCGCACGATGCATTGCGGTTTCTGCGTCACGCAACATGTCTGAAACCTGTTCGGAATGACCCGTACCCATGGCGATGCCGATACTCATCGTCGTGTAAACTTCCTGTCCTAACAAGTTGAATGAAATCGCCAACGCCTGTTGAATGCGAGTCGCAACCGAACAAGCTTCCTCTTCACCAGTTACGTCATCAAGGAGCACGGCAAACTCGTCTCCTCCAACGCGACCGAGTACGTCACCCTGGCGCATACAGGTGGTGACGCGGTGAGCAATCTGCATCAAGAGTTGATCGCCGCTTGAGTTGCCAAGACTGTCGTTAACCAGCTTGAAGCGGTCGACGTCTAAAAGGAGCACGGCAAATTTCTGATCTTTATTGGATTGCTTGCGAGCGACGCGCACTTTAACCAGATCGCTAAATCTAGCGCGGTTTGGTAGACCGGTGAGCGTGTCCTGCGTCAGCTTTTCTTCGGCTTTCTTTCGATCGCTAATATCCTGAACCTGGAAGAAGAGGCGCTTCACTCCTGATTCAGAGTCCTTGAGCAACGATACGTGCCATTGGACCCAAACGGTGTGGCCTTGCTCGTGTATATATCTCTTCTCCTGTTCGTGACTCTGGATATAGCCTTCGATCACTCGTTGGATATACGACTGGGTTTGTTTCAAATCTTCGCTGTGTGTGACGCGCTGAAAACTGGTAGCGCGCAACTCCTGCTCGGAGTAACCGAGCAGTTTGCAGAGTGCCTCGTTAACTTGCAGCCAACTGCCATCGACCGACACGACGGCCATGCCAATCGCCGCATTGTCGAACGTTCCGTAACTCGATTTATAGGTTTGCGGCGTTGCAGATATCGCAAAAGGAATTGAGTTTGAGTTTGAGCCCAGTATAGGAGCAGCTTGAGAATCCGCGTCTGACGAACCCAGTTGTTTGTTTTGGATGCGTTCTGACTCTCTGCGTTTTTTCATTCGCTTCTGTTCATACATCGCCTGGTCCGCTTGTTCCAACAACTCTTCGAAACAGGTCATACGCTGGGGCTCGAGAGCGGCGACACCGATACTGAACGACAGTTTGTGGCGACACTGTTCGCTGGAGTTGTAGAGGCGCAGATTGTCAGTGAGTCGCGCAATGGCGTCTTCTTTTTTGGCGTTCAAGTCGGTGACTACTATCGCAAACTCGTCACCACCGAGTCGGGCAATGATGTCAGAGTTGCGGAAACTTCTATTGAGGATCTTTGCGGTTGCAACAAGCGCGTTGTCGCCTTCGTTGTGGCCGTATTCGTCGTTAATGCGCTTCATCCCGTCAAGGTCAATAAACAAGAGAAGCAGTGCCTGCTTCTGCCGGCTCGCAAAGTCGAAATAGGGAGCCGCATGCTTTAATAAGCCGCGGCGGTTATAGAGACCAGTCAGATCGTCCTTGAGAGAACTATTGCGTAGTGTTTCCTCTGCTTTCTTTCGCTCAGTAATATCTCGCACCACTTGGACCAGTCCACCACCGTCAACACTGGATACTGAGATCTCCAGGGGTACGCTATTGCCGTTCAATCCCAGGCCCAGTGCTTCTCCGCGCCAGGACCCATCACGCCAAACTGATGGCATGATCTCGTCCTTGAGACGTCGTAGTTCGTCCTCAAAATAAAACATTTCCCAGCTGGCACCGATCAAACGTTGTGGATCGGTATAGCCGAAAACCTTGGCGTAAGCCTCGTTGAGATAAGTGCAGATACCGGTGTGATCGATGATTGCCATGCCGTCCATTGACGCTTTCATCGCGGCAGCTTGTTGGGCAAGAGAGCCGGCGGCACGTTTGCGTTCGGTAATGTCGCGAGCGACGACTGAGGCGCCGGTAATCTGTTTGGCGTCACGGATGGGACAAATTGTCAAAGATACGTCAATTGGGGTGCGGCCTTTTTTAAGGTGGACCATCTCATGCTGCTGAACGTTTTCGCCGCGCGAAACTTTGTCAAAAAGTGCGTTAGCCTCCTGTCCTCGTCGAAGATCGAAAAGCATTGAGATTGGCGAACCCAGTGCCTCCTTAATTGTGTAGCCGTAGATACCCCGAGCGCCGCTGTTCCAGCTCATGATTACTCCATCAGGCGTAACACCGATAATCGCATCTCGAGATACATCGACAATTCCCTGCAGGCTCGATAGTTCTTTTTGTACTTCATCCAGTTCGGAAAGGGTGACGCTACCACTGCGCCAGATGACGAAGGTCAGGCCGAATTCCGCTAGAAACAATACGGCAACTACAACACTTTGGAATGCGCCTAAGAGGTCACCGGCAACAAAACACAAGACCAAACATGCAGGCACGACGAAGATGTGGAGCGGCCACAAATTGCCGCTACGTCGTAGAAGGGAAGGTTTTAAGTCGAGAAGCATTTATGGGTCATGGACCAATGAGGTGGCCCACCTTTCACACCGTGTTATTGAAGAACTGGGAGTGCGCTGGGGGCGTCCTCTGAGGGCACGCGCACTTAAATCTCGGAGAGTTGATAAGCCACTGCTGTGCCAGAATCGAAGGCCGGTTAAATATGAGTTTTGGCTCGATTTACGTAATCACAATAACAGGATTCGAATCAAATTGACCGAGCCGCAAGCATTCTGCAAGTAGGGAAAATTTCTGGAAGTGCTTGTGAGGTGCCGAGAACAGGTGTCAGTTTGTCATCCAGAAAGGACATAAAGTGGCAATCGGATTCCACCAACCGGGAGACCGCTGTAAGAAACGACCGGCTTCAGCCGCGTGGTCATTCAATTTTCGCCTAGCCCCAGTGCCCTTACTACTCAAGACACCATCGACTTTAATCGCGTGGAGCTTCAACTTCGACCTAAAGAAGTCATTAGAAGAGGTTGAAATTCAATGACCACGCGACTGAAGTCGGTGGTGTCTTGATTTTTAACGTAAGGGTATTCTTGCCGAACGGCTCTTCAGCAAAACGTGAAGCCTGAGAAACTTGGTCCAACTGCGCCGCGAGATGGTTTGCAGATCAATTTTTTCGTTCAATAGTTGGGGAGTAAAAACGACCAATGGATTTCCATTTTTCGATGTCGAATTTTCGTCTCATCCCGCAACGCAAACAAGTGCGATAGGTTTCTCGCTCATGAGTGAAAGGTCGGCTCATCTTGACGTGCCAGCACGAAAAGAGCCGCCTGACGAAGTATCCGATCGCATTCGAAGGTCTTTTGGTTTCTAACGAAAAAGAGCGTGATGCCGATGACAAGACCTCAATTTGCTGAGTGCTCATATCCATCCCTCCTGATCGCGCGCGAGCATTGCTAGCATTCGGTCGCCCTCTTCTGCGCTCAAAGACGTATGAACAATCGTGTCACCGTAGTTGCGCAACTGCTCGAGCGCGACGGGAACGGTCGCCGTTCGCAACAACATAAAAATTGCTGAACTGCCTGGTCTAATAAGGGCCGCCACGTCGCGAGTGAAATCGTCTGCAAGTCGTAGTCGATCATCCCACCATCTCGCCTCGATAGATCTCGTGTCATCTCGTGATGACCCGTTGCGTCCTCGTGCTTTGAGGGTGATGGCGTTCGCTGCTTCTGCCATCCCATTTGTCAGCGGAAGAAAGAGAGTAGTACTTAACAGCGAACCCCAGATTCTTGCCCAATCCGATCCTGAGGCGTCTTTGCTCAGTTCGACACTGAGGTGCGCGGTCGCGTTACCCCTGTCATCCAGAGTGACCACCACCGCATCCTTCAGATCCTTGACCCAGAGCCACTGTCTGCGGCGTAGCTCGTTTAATACCTCGGGAGCGCGGTATTGATCTCGAAAGACAAATACAACTAGTTCACTCACAATCATTTGCCCAATCTGAGTGAAATCTGCGAGACGCTTTGAGCTTTTATAGTCGAGCGTCGCGCGGGGACGATTTGCCTCAGATATGAATGGTGAAAGGTTTACCCGGTTACTGTTCCGCTAGGTAACTCTTTGTGGTTTTCGTATTCAGAATAAGTGTTGCGTGAGCAATTAAGGAATAAGGTAGAGTGTGTATTTCAGCGTAGGATGATTATGTAAACGTCCGGGAGCAAATAACGGAATCAGGCCTCAACTAACTGATTTCTAATGGCGTAATGGACCAATTCCACGATTGAGTTAATCTCGAGCTTGCGCATTACAGTCGCACGGTGGGTTTCGACGGTCTTGACGCTAATAGAAAGCTGGGACGCAATTTCCTTATTGCTTTTACCCTCGGCTAACATTTGCACAATTTCTCGTTCGCGATCAGTCAAGGTCCGGAAAACGGTCCCCTCATCCGGCGCCACATTAGATTTCAAAAATGCATCGAGCAAAGCCTCGGAAACCTTTGCAGTGAAGAAGGGTTTATGATGCGAAAGTGCCTCTACGGCACTGGTAAGCTGACGTCCAGCGTCGGATTTGAGTACATAACCGCGAGCTCCCGCGGCCAGCACTTCACGAATCAGCTGCTCAGTTTCGTGCATGGTGAAGATGAGGACTTCCGTACGTGGCAATTCGCGACGAATTTGACGAGTGGCTTCGAGCCCGTTGAGCTCGGGCATGGATAGATCCAGGACCACAACGTCAGGCTTGAGCTTTAAGGCCATGGCGACTGCTTCGCGACCATTGGTGGCCTCGCCGCATACCTCCCATCCCTCGCGGGCTGTTAGCTGATCTTTTAGACCACGACGGACAATGTCGTGATCATCCGCCAGCAGAATTCGCATAGATGCTTGCTCCGTTTGAAACCGGCACTACCGCAATAATCGAAGTTCCGCGCTCGTTGGAAGAGATCTCGAGCTTTCCCCCCAGTTGGCGCAGGCGTTGTTTCATCCCGGGAATGCCTACACCCAATTCGAGAAGTCCATCTGAGCGGTCTTCCTTAACCGGCGGGAGACCTCGTCCGCGATCCTTTATTTCGAGCTTGACTTCACCGGTACGGCGCTCCAGGCGGATGCTGGCGGTTTCGCTGCAAGAATGACGGCGAACGTTTGTAAGAGCTTCCTGGACTACGCGAAACAGAGCGGTCTCAACCTCAGACGACAGGCGACCAATTGGCTGGGCAATTACATCGACATAGATGCCGCTGCGTTTACTAAAACCTTCAGCGTACCACTGCAAAGCGGAAACCAGACCAGACTGATCGAGTAAGGGCGGATGGAGAAGGTAAGACAAAGTGCGTATCTCTTTAAGCGATTGATCGACCATCGACTGGCATTCCATCAGCAATAGTTCGGCTTGCTCCGGTTGTACCTGGTCCGCTTGCATGAGTTTGGCCACATTGATCGAGATCGCGAACAGGTTTTGTGCCGTTCCGTCGTGCAACTCGCGAGCAATGCGACGTCGTTCCTCATCCTGAATGTTAAATAAGCGAACGGTGAGATCAACCAGTTCCTTCTCAACCCGGATGCGATTCGTAACGTCTTCGCTGATAGTCAGTACTGACTCGACGTCGCCGCTTTTGCTGAACTCGGGAATGATGCGGGTCCAATAATGTCTCTCTTTGAACTCGAAAGCGCGAGTGATGGTTTTACCTTTTGTGAAGGCGGCCAGACAGTGTTCTTCGAAATCTCGCCAGTCATAACCTGGCAAAGATGCTTCGCGTTGAGTCTTTCCAATGAATCGATCGGAGGGGGCCCCGGTGATCCGCTCGAGGGATGGGCTGATATAGATGTAGCGCAGTTCGCGATCCAGCCGAGAAATAATGTCAGGTGAATTTTCAACCAGCGTCGAAAACTCGCGTTCGCTCAAGCGGAGATTCTCTTCAAGTTGTTTGCGTTCCGTAATATCGCTGGAAGCCACGAGAACACAACGTTCGCCGTTGATGTCGAGAAGTTCTGCAGAAGAGAGCAGTACTCTAAACTTGCCACTCTTGGTGCGGAACTTGAGTTCTAAATTTTTGGCTTCGCCCTTTAGCAACAGCGGTTCGATGAGTAAGGTTCGATGGGCAGGTGTTTCGAAGATTAAGAGCTGACTTGAAGTTTTCCCAAGCACTTCTTCGCGGGTGTACCCACTCATTTCCAGGAAGCTTTCATTGACATCGATATAGCGGCCTTCATTGAGAGTTGTGAGCGACATTGGTTGGGGATTGGCGCTGAACGCTTTGGCAAACCGATCTTTGCTTTGTTGAAGAGCTTCTGCCGCCAGTTTTTGATCCGTTACGTCACGAGAGATTGCGAGTAAACGTTCAACCTTTCCGTCCTCACTCCGAATCGGAGTAATCACGGTATTCCACCATTTGAGGTGTCCACCCAAAGTAATTCCATCGCCGAGAAAGACCACATTTTCGCCTCGTGCCGCCCTTCGCACCGCGTCAGCCGCCGCCAGTTTTGCTTCACCAGCCCAGAGGTCGATCCATGAAGTGTTCAGGAAAGGCTCCAGTTCAGTCATCCCCAACATCAACTGTCCGTTTTGACTGATGTAAAGGAGGTTTCCGTGAAGGTCCAGAACTTTTATGCAATCAGTGCTACTTTCAACAATGCGTCTGTTGAACTCTTCGCTTTCTTCCAGGGCAGCCTCGGTCGTCTTACGCTGAGTAATATCTCGCACGACGGTGAGCACTTTGCTGCCGTTGCAGGGCACAGTCCGCGCTTCAAACCATTTACGTTTACCGTCAACTTCGATCGTGTACTCAGAGAGTTGCAGGTTCCCGTTACTGATGGCGCGATGGAAGTTGTGACGCATCGGTGTCTCGATCTCGGGCGGCAAAACTTCGGTCATGCGTTTGCCGAGAAAGTTTTCGGAGGGCAGGATCAGGTGGTGATTTTCCTTTGGATGGTAATCGAGATAAACGCCATCCTTGTCCTGAAGGAAAATCAGATCCGGAATAGCGCGAAGAATTGCGAGATTCCGTTCTTCTACATCGCGTAGTGCAGTTTCCGTGCGCTTCTGTTGAGTGATGTCTCTGCCGATGCCTTGAAGCTCCACGACCCCATCAGTACGAGTAATGACGTGATCGGTCCATTGTTGCCAACCAATTGTTCCATCGGGCAACAAGACTTCATGTTCGTAGATCATTGACTCAGGGCGATCGATGAGATTTTGAATATGGGCCCGAGTCTCGATCCGGGCTTTCTCAGGCAGTAACTCTAAAAAGCGAGATCCCACCAACTGTTCGCGAGATCTTTCAAAGAACCTGCAATAGGCGTCGTTCACAAAAGTTAAAGTTGTGTCAGGCAAATAACGACAGATCAATTCGGTTTGGGTCTCTAGCACATTTCTGTATCGTTGTTCGCTTTCAGCAAGCTCGCGACTGGCGTGCCAATGCCTGCTTCGTTCGACCAGCAAGCCGGCAATCAGGATCGACTCAAATATGAGCAGGCAGGTAACAACAATTATCCTGAACTTAAACCGATCCCAGAAACGAACGGGTTGATTGGTATCGGGTGTTATCCGATCAGAGGCAGAATTTAAAGGTTGTAGAGCGATTGTCGATTGCACCACTTGAAGGTCACTGGCGGCGCTATCTACTGCAGGTTGGGTCGAAAAATCAAAGGCAAAAACCGCGGAGACTGACAGGACACACGTGGCGATACTAAGAAGTAGAAACGCGACTCGTGGGGAAAGCGTTCGCATAATTGCCGCGCAAATGGCCGGTTTGGCTCAGTTGGCTCAGAAGATTCATTACACCCCTCCTCAGACTTCAAATGATTAGGGGCAATAAATAGGGGAAAAGCTCTGGGCCTGGTTGTCTGTCACACGGCAGTTGATTCTATGTCAGCTGCTTCAGTCTGAGATATCTCTACAGTGGGTCGGAGACACGAAGGCGTTGAAGTTACAGGGTCGTCTTCGTCTACCTGCTCTTACTTGTCAGCTATGCGGCGCAGTTTACGCTGGGCAACGTCCACTTTCAACCCCGAAAAATTACTGTAGTTAGTCAAAGTTTCTCAGCAAAACACTACTACTAGCCCTCGTAGTTTGTTGCCGCTTGGACCATCAAGAGACAGGTCGGACGTCGGCACGTACTACTCGTTTAGTAACTAACAGCTATCAAATCACCAGTTGCAGTCTACAGATTCTCCCGCCACGAAATACGCAGTTCACCTGATTACTTCACTGCTGCCAATTACTTAACCTACAAATCACTCATGATATTAGGGATAACTTGTAATTACAGTTTCTGAGGCAACGAACAAGGCAGTTCGCCGTTCCTGAAGAAGTCAAAGTCGGACGAAGTCTCCCGCCGCCCATCAAGATTAGCCCGGCAAACTTTTCAACGGAGAAGTGTCGTTTGAAGAACCGAATAATACCTAACTACTCCCATTTCAGATGAATGAGAGTTCGATTTCGGGTGAGAGTAAGAACGAAATATGAACCTTATTCGCATGCAAAAGCAGATGACTTCAATTCGGTGTGTCGTTGCCCTCTTACTACTTTTTACGACCTTTATTATCACCAGGGCTCAAACCGATCCCCTTCCATCGTGGAATGATGGTCCAAGCAAACAGGCAATCATCACCTTTGTAGAAACAGTTACCAGAGAAGGTAATCCGGGATTTGTTCCTGGGCCGCAACGGATTGCTACGTTCGATAACGATGGCACGCTTTGGTCTGAGCAGCCGATCTACTTTCAGTTTGCGTTCGCGCTTGACCGTGTGAAAACGCTTGCGCCACAACATCCTGAATGGAAGACAGAGCAACCCTTCAAGGCGGTGCTTGAGGGTGACATGAAATCGGTAGTCGCCTCGGGTGAGAAGGGACTCGCCGAGTTAATGATGGCAACTCATACCGGTATGACTACCGATGAGTTTAGCAAGATAGTTTTTGATTGGCTCATTACCGCACAACACCCGACGAAGAAACACTTTTACACTGATCTCGTTTTTCAACCGATGCTGGAGTTGCTGGCCTACCTTCGTCAAAAAGGCTTCAAGACGTTCATCGTCTCGGGCGGTACGGTCGAGTTTATCCGAGCGTTTGCCGAAAAGGTCTACGGCGTTCCTCCGGAACAAGTAGTCGGCACCAGCTTTGTTACCAGGTTTCAAATCGGCAACAGTGGCATACCGGTTCTGATTCGCGAACCGAGGATCGAGTTCATTGACGATGGACCAGGCAAGCCAGTCGGAATCCAACGTCTTATTGGACGACGACCCATACTTGCTTTTGGAAACTCCGACGGCGATCAGCAAATGCTTGAGTGGACCGCAGCTGGTTCGGGCGTGAAGTTCATGGGACTCGTGCGCCACACCGATAAGGATCGAGAATGGGCTTATGACCGTGAGTCTCATATTGGAAAGTTGGATAAGGCATTAGATGAAGCTACTGAGCGGAGGTGGGTAATAGTCGATATGAAACGAGATTGGAGAGTGATTTATCCATTTGAGAAGTGATCTGGATTCCAAGAGCGCTAGGATCGATGAGATTTATCTACAAATCATTGGTAGTTACGAATAATCATCCAACAGCGAAATAACGACGAGGGCTGATCGAGGGGGGAAAAAAAACATGTCTACGACTAAACCAGGACCACTACCATCGTGGCGCGAGGGCCCAGCTAAACAATCCATCATCAATTTCGTGAACCGCGTGACCGAACAGAGCTCTTCCGATTTTGTCTCGCCCGAAGACCGCGTCGCAGTTTTCGACAATGACGGAACACTTTGGTGTGAGAAGCCGGTGCCGATTCAGGCTGACTTCTTACTGCGCCGCATAGGTGAGCAAGCTAGGGAGAATCCCGAGCTTTGCGACAACCAGCCATGGAAAGCGGTTTCGGAAAATGATTACAAGTGGCTGAGTGATGTGATTACCAAACACTACAATGGTGATGATAGCGATCTGAATTTGATGGCTGGCGGGCTACTTAAAGCCTACGCGGGCGAAAGTATCGACAGCTTCGCGGAAAAGGCAGCCAACTTCCTTAACTCATCACATAATCCCGTGTTGAAACGACCGTATCTGGGAACAGCTTACGTGCCCATGGTCCAGCTTTTGGGCTACTTGAAAGCAAATAGTTTCACGAACTACATCGCCTCTGGCGGGACGCGAGAGTTTATGCGTCCCATCACTCAACAGCTTTACGGTATTACTCCCGAGCATGTGATTGGAAGTTCAGTCTCGCTCGAATACCGAGTTGAGAGCGGAATCGGCAACGTTTTTCATAAGCCGCATTTGGAATTACTCGATGATGGACCAGCAAAAGCGGTGCGTATCTGGAGTCGGGTCGGCCGACGGCCGATTTTTGGGGCGGGTAACGCGAATGGTGACATTCAGATGTTGGAGTTCACCGCACATCCATCGCGTCCCTCTCACTGCATAGTAGTCAACCACGACGATAACGATCGCGACATTGCGTACACGGCAGGAGCAGAGAAATTGATTGATACCGCCAAAGCCAAAGATTGGACCATCGTTAGCGTAAGAGATGACTGGCAGATTGTGTTTGGCGAAAGCGCCCAAACCGCAACCGGCGCATCATCGCGACCTTGAAGAAGTAGGGAAGAAAACACCTTCGTCGAACTACTGCGGGAGCGAGGACTTGAACACTTGGCGCAAAGTGCCGGAACCCAAATTCATGGCTAATTTTTAACAGTCCGCGTAATCTGTTGATGCTCAACCTCAAAATGAAGGAGACGACGTACTATGTCGAAGTTCCGAAGAACCTGTTTCTCTGTCCTTGCGGTAAGTATGGTCTGCACTTTGGTCATGATCACAGGTAACGGTCGTGCGGCCCAAAACCCACTCAAGCTGAAAAAATCAATCTACATTCAGGCCACGGCGATGGGCCAGTCAACTCAGTTGGGCCGAACCTACAGCATTACGGCGATCATCGAGGAGTTCTCTCCAGCTGAAGATCAACAAATCCTGCTCCAGGCATTTGAACAGAAGGGAAACGAAGGTTTGGTGAATGCCCTCTCGAAGATGCATTCCAAAGGTCGGCTCGCTATCACAGGCACGTTAGGCGGCGACGTTGCTTACGTCAGAAGGTTTCCAATGCCCGATGGCGGCACCAGGCTTCGATTGGTAACGAACCGGCTATTACGTTTTGGCGAGGTGTGGGCCGATTCTCGATCGTCAGATTATGACTTGTCGGGCATGGAAGTGATTCTAAGTAAAGATCGCAAACATAACAGCGGCACGCTGTTTCCAGCTGCGCAACTAAAACTAAACAAGGATAACAAGATGGAGCTTGAGTTGTATCAGAATCCCTGGAAGCTTGTTAACATC